>Ga0068876_10001495_pt1 | contig 18289 bp, 10 predicted proteins | sample NOAtaG_6_FD_66442 | JGI IMG/M metagenome (GOLD analysis project Ga0068876, IMG submission 66442) | Freshwater lake microbial communities from Lake Erie, under a cyanobacterial bloom - NOAA_Erie_Diel5S_2200h metaG | ecosystem: Environmental > Aquatic > Freshwater > Lake | place: USA: Ohio, Lake... | reverse complement strand
GATCCCTGGTACCCCCGCGAGGAGCGGCTCGAGCGGTGCCATGCGCGCGTCGAGCAGCGCGAAGAAAGGCGCATCCCACGCCACCTCGGGCTGGATCGCGCCATCCACGAAGCGCATCGGGACCGAGGCGACGGCGATCATCTCTCCGTCCTCGGCGAAGGTGCTGTCCGGTCGGGTCGAAAGCGCCGCGACCCGCGGGCAGCGGGCGAGCGGCGTTCGACCCCCGTCTTCGCGTCCGAGCACGACGCAGGTCTCGACGCCGTCGAGCCCTTCGCCTGGGGCCAGCACCCGCACCTGCGCGCGGTAGGGAGCCGAGGGAGGGAGACCGTCGTCGGCGCGCACCCGCAGCCCGGCCACGAAGAGTTCGCCGTCGAGATCGGGCCGCGAGGAGAAGAGCGTCGCGCGTGCGTGGCCTCCGACCTCGCCGCTCGCGGCGCGGCAGGTCCACGGCAGACGCTCGAGGGCGAGCCCACGGATCTCCACGTCGGCGAGCGTCGCGGGGACCGACGGCAGCTCGCCCGCGATGAGCCACGCGTGGAATGGGGTCCGCGACGTCGTGGTCGCGGTCGCAGCCACCGCTCCGTCGACCAGGAAGGACAGCTGACCGTGGGTCACCCCATGCTCGTCCGTGTCGGCGACGAACTCCATCGCCGGACGCAGCTCTTCCGCGCACGCGTCGCGGGTGGCGGGCTCGTCCCAGCGTGCAGCCGCGTCGAGGTGGGCGACGACCGTGTTCCCGTCGCTCGCGATGTCCCATGCGCCTCGGGCCAGTACCCCGGGGGGCACGTACTTGGCGAGCGGCCGCGGCCAACCATCGGTCCGCCGCTCACTCAGCTCGAGGTGAGCCTGCCACGGCTCGGCCGCCACCGCGGCCAGCCATCCGGCGGCCGTCTCCGGCGGATCGTCGAGAGGCAGCCGGGCGACGAGCCCGCCCCGCAGCAACTCACCCCGCGTGTCGGCGATCCACACGCGCTCCACCGAGAGCAGTCCCGCGACGAGCGATCCCTCCAGCTTCGCTCGGACCGCCGAGGTGTTCACCATCGCGACGTTGTCGAGGATCACCACCGCCCACGGCACTTCCGGCGCGGAGAGCGCGCCCACGAGGCGGATCGCCGTCGTGACCTTGCCGGTGATCCCGAGCGTGCGGACACGCTCGCTGGCGAAGGGCAGCAGGAACGCCAGGTTGACCCGGTCGAGTGCGACCTCGAGTCCGTCGAACACCGCCTCGGCGCCGAAGCGATCCGGATCGAAGAGCGCGGTCCAGGGGACCTGCACCGGCCCTTCGAGCCGCATGTGCCCGGTGTCTCCGAGATCGCCGTCCACCTGCGCGAAGAGCGTCCCATCGCTGTGGGAGAGGGTGAATCCCAGGCGGAAATGGCGGCGACCGTCGAGGGTCGCGTTCTCGATGGCGCCTTCCAGGGTCGCGTCGGGTGCGTCCAGATCGCCGGCGAGATCGAGCGAGGCCCGTGCCGTCCCGGTGACGCCGCGAAAACGCTCGGGCATCCGCTCGCGGACCAGCGCGACGTCGAAGCCGGCGAACTCCACGTGCAGGTCCGTTCCGGTGCCGCGCGGATCGAAGCGGCCTCGTGCGGACGCGCGCAGCGTGCCCGCGGCGAGCGCGATGCCGGGGAGCTCGATCCGATCGCCTCGGATCGCGACCCGTGCCGAGGTCTCGGCCTCGGGCACGCCTGGCGGCGCGATCGCGTCCATGCGTCCGAAGCCGAGGTCGAGTGTGTGGTCCGACACCGTGAGATCGAACCCGCCCCGTACCTGCACGATCCGAAGCTCCGCGCTCAGTTCGCGCACGTCCTCCCCCCCGCGCGCGTGCAGGCGGGCGCGATAGGGCCCCGGTCCACCTTCGATCGTCGCGTCCACGGCGCCGAGGCGCAGGTCACTCACGGTGGTACCGGAGGCGCGCGCCGTCGCGTTCACGGTCCACCGATCCGACGGCCCGCTCGCGCGCCCGCGCGTCTCGAGGCGGGAGGCCCGCAGCGGCCCGTAGCGAAACGGAGCGAGAACGAGGTCCCAGCGCGCGTCGATCGTCTCCGCGCCGCGGCCCGCGGCGAGTTCGATGGTCCCCCGCGCGCCGCCGTGCGCGCCCGGCACCAGCCGGGCGATGTTCGGGTCCGCGCCCACATCGCCGAGATCGAGGGCGACGCGCGCGGTCACCTCGCCGTCGAAGCCGACGGTGCCCTGCAGGTCGAGGGTCCCTTCGAGGTCGGCAGCCAGCGCCGAGTCGATCACGACGCGCTCCTCTTCGATCCGACCGGTCGCCGAGAACGCCGGCACCTCGTAGCCCGCGATGGTCAGAGGTGCGGCGTCGAGGTCGAAGCGTGCCGGCAGCGAGCGGTCCGGGCCGAGGGTGATCGCGGCGCGCCCCGCAACGCTCAGCGCGGGCGCCTCCGGCACCAGCGCGTCGAGGGTCAGCGACGCGGTGCGTGCCTCGAACGTGTAGCGGCCATCGTCCGGCAAGCGGCCGGTCCACGCGACCCGGCCCGCCTCGGTCGTGAGGTCCGCGCGCAGCACGAGCTCGGACGGAGGACCCTCGAGCTCGGCCCACCCCTCGGCGCAGCCGTCGAGGCGATCGACCCCGGCAAAGCCCATCTCCGCGAGGGTCGAGAGGCAGAGCGGCTCCGCGGCCGCGGTGATGCGCACGAGCAATGGGACGTCGTCTGCGGCCTCGGGCCAGGTCACCCGCGCCCGCGCCCGGATGTGGCTCGGTCCGCGCGCCGCCTCGGCGTAGGCGTCGAGCCCGACGCGCCGATCGGTGCTGAACGAGAGCACGATGCGCTCGATCGAGGTCGAGCCGGGGTAGGGCGCGAGCATGCGACCGCGGCCCTCGTGGACGGAGAACACGGCATGTTCGCCGATCGCGATACGCCCGACGACGTCGAGGTCCTCGACCCGCAGTCCGGCAAAGCGCGGCGCATCGCCGTGCAGCCGCGCCCGCTCGATGCGCAGCCCGTCGATGAGGACGTGGATCGGCTGTCCTGTGGCTGCGCCGCGCTGCACCGGCTCGAAGGCCTGCACGAGTGAGACCTCGAGGCCGTCCGGGCCCTCGACGTAGAGCACCACCTCGGGGTCCTCGATGCGGCCTGCCGCGATGCGGATCGTGCCGTCCTCGAGGTAGCGCCACACGTCGGGCCACGCCGTCACGCGCGGCGCATGGATCACGACACGCCCCTCGGGGTCGCGGATCACGACGTCGAGAAAGACCGCGCGCCCGAGGCCGAGTTCCTCGACCCGACCGATCTCGATGTCGCCGCGCAGCGCGTCGGAGGCGGGGCCTTCGATCAGTTGGCGCACCAGGGCGCGCGTCTCGGGCAGGGTGAGGTGGTAGGCGAGCGAGAACGCGATCGCCGCGAGCGAGAACGCAGCCCATGCAAGCCCGCGCAGCGCGGCCCGGGCAGCGGACGTACGTGCGCCGCTCGCCATCAGAACGCCTCGCCGATCGTGAAGTGGATCGCACCGTCGACGGGGATTCCGAAGTCCCCGAACATCTGCGGCTGCGGGCGGCAGGTCACGGCGGAGGCGATCACGCCGGGCGGGCAGGGGCCCGGTCGCCCGTCGTTGCCGAGGACCTGGAGCGGCGCGGGGCGCACGCCGACGTCGAGCCGGAGCGTGCCGACGAGCGTGTGCAGCCGGATGCCGCCTCCGAAGGCGAACTGGGGATGATCGAAGCGGAACGTCGCGGTGCGGGCCACGTCGCCCGCGTCGACGAACGCCACGAGGCCGAGGTCCGGGGTGATGGGAATGCGGAGCTCGAGGGACAGCTCCCAGCGGCGCAGGCCGCCGGTCACGAGCGCCGGGAGCCGGGGCGCCGCGCCTTCGGGCACCGGCCGCTCCTCGATCGGGTTGAAGCGCACGTCGCCGAGAAAGCCCGCGGGAAATCCGCGGTTGCCGTTCGCTCCGCCGCCCGAGAGCTGCTCGGCGAAGGGGCCGAGCAGCGCGAGCTCGTAGGCGTTGTTGGGGTTCAGGCCGTAGGCCTGAAAGACCTCCATGAGCCCGATCCCGAAGCGGCCCGCGAGGACGAAGCCTGCACCGAGGGGAACGTAGCCGCGGGCCTCCGCGGTGAAGCGCAGGTAGTCCCACGACGAGACTCCACCGAACCCGCCTGCCTGCAGATCGGCCGCGAAATAGGCGCCTTCGTGCGGGTCATTCGGGTTGTCGCGGAGATCCAGGTACGACGTCGCCTGCAGGATGAGGACGCCGGTCGACTCCCGCGCCGAGTCGATCCGGACGCCCTGATCGCCCTCGGGGAAGAACAGGTTCCCGCGCACCCAGCCCGCGAGATAGAGGTTGTTGCGCCGGTCGAGGAAGAACGTGCGCTCGAGGCCGAGGCGCGCGTCGAACTCGTGGCGTGGATAGGCGACGAGTGGGGCCGGACCGTACTCGTAGGAGACACCCGCGATGAGGGCGGTCCGCGGCTCGAGGAAGCCCGGCCAGCGGTAGGTGTTCGCGATCTGCAGGCCGGGCGTCGCCTGCCCCCCGGGGAACTGCGCGGGCCAGATGATCCGGGGTCGGCCCTCGAGGCGCGCCCGGAGCATCTGGCCGAAGAGGTTCCGGTCCTCGAGCACGAAGAGCGCGTGGAGGTCCCATTGGTTCAGGCTCGCCGCCGCGTTCGTCGCGATCGCCGCATTCGTCGCCGCGAGCGAGAGCGTCGCGCCCACCTGCCAGCCGAGGCCGAACCCGAGGCGGGACAGCCGCCCCGGCGTGACGTGGACCTCGATGTCCACGACCCGCTCGGCATCGCCCGCGTAGGACGCCGAGCAGAGCGACGGTATCTCCGCACGCGCCGGCGCCTCCTCGGCCTCTGCGGTCGCCCCGACCGCGGCCCCTTCTTCTTCTTCTGCCGGGGCGCGCAGCGGCTCCGGGTTCGGCACGTTTCCGTCCGTGCGCAGCTCGACGCTGCCCTCGCTCTCGACCCGCTCCGCACGCACCGGAGCGCCGGTCTCGGCGGCGCGGTGCCGGATCTCCACCGAGGAAAATACGCCGAGGGCGTACACCGCGCGCTGCGCCTCCTCGAGCTCGGTCAGCGAGAAGGGCTGACCCGGATCGAGGAAGGTCGCGCCGAGGATCGGCTCTGCCGGCAGCGTCTCGTCCCCGAACACACAGATCCGCCCGAGCACGGCCGGCGCCCCGATCACGACGTCGAACGCGAGGTACGCCTCGCGGCGCGCCCGATCGATCTTCGCGTTGCCGTGGACCTCGGCATCGACGAACGCGCGGTTCGCGAGGGTGCGCACCATCGCCTCCTGCGCCGACGCGAAGAGCGCCTCGTCGAACACGTCTCGGCCGCGGAAGGGGAGGGTCTCGCGCAGCGCCCGCCGCAGCGCCGGGTCGATCCCCTCGAGGCCGTGGAGCTCGATCCGCGCGATCCGCACCGGCTCGCCCTCCTCGACCCGGAAGGTCACCGAGACGGGGCAGCCCTCGCCCTCGCGGCCGCAGGCCTCGTCGCCCTCTCGCGAGGGCGGGCGCAGCGCCTCGGGCGGCTCGACGATCGTCTCGAGGAGCCGCCCGTCGTAGTGGCCGCGCGCCCGCAGCCAGCGCTCGATGCGGCTCTGATCCCGGGCAAAGACGCCCGGGTCGAGCAGAGGCCACGCGGTGAACGGCCACGACCACAGGTCGAGCACCGTTCGGCGACCGTCGAAGGGCGGCACCCCGCACTCCGGCTCGCTCAGGGCTCCGAGCGGCAGGTTGAACTGCGCGCGCTCGGAGGTCGCGAGGCAGTTCTCGAGGGCCTCGTGATCGAGCCGTTCGAGGCCCTCGACCCGCACTCGCTCGACGCCCCAGCGCCCGCGCGGGATCGTCGCGCAGCCGCCCGCGAGCAGCGCGAGGGCGAGCGCGCCCGCCCTCACACGCCGCCTCGGAGCCGATCCCGCACGATCTGCTCGGCGTCCTTGACCTGACCGAGCAGCAGCCGCGCGCGGATGACGTTCCGCTCGTCCTCATCGAGATCGCCCTGCCTGTGCCGCGCGGCGACGTACAGGGTGATCGCGCTCGCGACCGAGACGTTCAGGCTCTCGACCATGCCGGCCATCGGGATGGCGTAGGTCCCGTCGGCGTGCGCGCGCATCGTGCTCGACGCCCCGAAGTGCTCGTTCCCGAGGACGATCGCGGCGCGCGGCCGCGCGGCGAGCTCCTCCGGCGTGAGCGCCCCCCCCATCTCCGCGACGAAGATCTCGTAGCCCCGCGCCTTCAGCGCGGCGGCGCAGTCCGCTGCGTTGCCGTGCCGAACCAGCTCGATCCACCGCTCCGTGCGCCGGCTGACGTGGCGCGAGACCGCGAAGGGGTGTCGGCTCTCGATCACGTGCACCTCGTGGCAACCGAACGCGTCGGCCGACCGGAGGATCGCCGCGCCATTGTGCGGGTCGGCGAGATCCTCGAGGACGGGGACGAGGGAGCGCGTCCGGCGCCGCGCGACCGCGTCGATCCGCGCCAGGCGCGCCGGGGTCACGAGCGGAGCGAGCACCTCCACGATCGCCGCCGCCGAAGCGGGCAGGGGCGGCAGTTCTCGGAGGACACTCACCTCGGGCACGTCGCGGCGCACGCCTCGTTGTAACGTCCGTCCGGGCGCTTGGCCCACGCAGACCTCCCGCGGAAGTCCCCGCGGGCTGCACGCTTGCGGTAGGCTCCGCGCCCATGTCCGGAGAACTCCTCGTCGTGGCAGCGAGCGCGCCCGACTTTGCCGGCCTCCGGCCCCACCTCGGCGAGCGCCTGGACGGAACCATTCGCGACGTGCCGATTCGGACGAAGGTGCTTGGGATCGGCCTGCCCGTCGCGAGCGCCGCCGCCGCGCGGGGAATCCTCGCGGTCCAGCCCTGCGCCGTCGTGCTCCTCGGGACGTGTGGGATCTTCCCCGGTCGCAGCGCCTACCGTCCTCTCGATGTGGTCGTGCCGTCGAGGAGCCACCTCCTCGACGTCGCGGTCCTCGAGCGTCGGGCCGAGCTCCCGACCCCGATGCAGGCCCAGGCCGAGTGCGACGCGATGGTGTCCGCGGGGCTGCAGGCGGCCCATCCCAGGGCACACGCCGCGCCGATCGCCTCGTCCCTGGGAAGAATCGTCGATGATACGCTTGCGACCGGCCTCCACGCCGCGACCGGGTGCGATGGCGAGAACGGGGAGCTCTTCGGGGTCGCGACCGCGTGCACCGCCGCACAGATTCCGTTCGCGGCGGTGCTCGGTGTGACGAACCTGGTTGGGTCCACCGCCCTGAAGGACTGGTCGCAGTTCCAGCGCGAGGCCGTGGTGCAGGCGGCGACCACCCTCGCCAACTGGCTTCACGTCGGAGCGCCTGGACTGCCGCATGGGACGCCGCGCTGAACGGAGCGCTTGCGCTCCGCATCGAGTGGTCGTGCCCTGCCCCGGTCGCCTTCGGCCGTCGCTCCCCGTCGTTGACACCCCGGGGGTGCCCGATATACTCGCCGCGCCGCAGGGGTATCTACGCCTCCTGACGGGCTCCCTCGGACCACAGTTGGCGGGCTGTTGATCGCCGCTCTCGGAAAGCTCTCTACGCACCGCACGCGCCCTGCGATCACAGTTCCTCTTTCCCGCCTGGTCCTGGCCCAGGAGATTCCTTGCTCCCCATGCCCCTTCGCCCGCGCACTTGCTTCCTGAACGCTCGTCCTTCCGAGGACGGCGCGGCGCGGCGCGTGGCCGTGGCGCTCCTCGAGGCGCTGATCGGGGGGGTGCTGCTCGGTGGGGCGCTGACCGGGGTGCCCGCCGACGCGGAGGCCCAGGCGTGGCTGGGGGATCGGCAGCGCACGGAGGGGCCGGGCTTCCGGCTCGGCGACTTCGAGCTGCACCCCGGGATCGGCGCCGAGATCGGCTACGACTCCAACCTCTACATGAGCGCCGACGCCGGCCCGCAACCGCGGGTGGAGACCGGCGTGCTCCGGGTGACGCCCCACCTCGTGTTCTCGACGATCGGCGAGGAGCGACGCGAAAGCGGCGAGAGCGCGGACGGCTCCGGCTCGAGCGCCCCGACCGTCACCTTCCGCGGCGGCCTCTCGGCCAGCTACAACGAGTTCTTCGCTGCGCCGAGCCGGCGCAACGTCGCGATCGATGCGTCCCTCCGGCTCAACGTGCTGCCCGAGCGCCCCTTCTCGTTCAGCCTGTTCAACAACTTCTCCCGCGCCGTCCGCCCCTTCACCGAGGACGGCGTTGACTCGACCGCCCGGGACAGCAACGAGGCGGGCGTCGACTTCAACTTCCAGACCACCGGCGGGATCTTCCAGGTCGGGCTGGGCTACGCGTTCGGGCTGCAGTTCTTCGAGGGGGCGTCGTTCCAGTACGGCAACAGCTTCACCCACCGCATCCACCTCACCGAGTCCTTCTCGTTCCTTCCGTCGACGGCCGTCGTCCAGGACAACCAGTTCGAGTACACGGACTACAGCGGCGCGACCGCCGACTCGCCCACGCTTCTGGCGGACAGCGCACGGATCCGGACGCGGGTGGGCCTGAACGGCGCCATCACCGAGGCGATCTCGCTGACCGGCATGGTCGGCTACGCCGCCGGGTTCTTCTACAACACCTCGGCGACCTACGCGCAGGAGTACGACTCGCTGGTGGTCACGGTGGAGGGGCGCTGGCAGATCAACCCCGACATCCGCCTCTCGGTTGGCTACGACCGCGACTTCTACGCCGCGTTCCTCGGCAACTACTACAGCCGCGACCGCGGCTATCTGTCGTTCCAGGCGCTCGTTGCAGGTGCCTTCCTGCTCGGTGTCGAGGGCGACGTCGGCTACCTCGACTACGGCGTCGTCGTGAGCCCCACCGGCGCGCCGGTCGGTGACCGCGCCAGCCGCGAGGACATCCGCGTGACCGGTCGCCTCTTCGCGGAGTACCGCTTCACGGACTGGCTCGGGCTGAACCTGGCTGCCAACTACATGGGCAACTTCACGGACTTCCAGTACCTGCCCATGGGCGGAATTCCGCTGGACCCCGCGAGCTACAACCGCTTCGAGCTCACGGGCGGCGTGCGGGTCTTCTACTGAGCCTGCTCGGCCCGCCGCGGGTGTGCGGAGGGCGGGCCTGAGAACGTCCCTCCGCCATCGGGGTTGCCTCGGACGCCGGTCAAGGGGACCCGTAGGCCGAACGACTGGGCGTTCGCCCCGCGGCGGTGTGCGTCCCCCCGGTCGTCAGCCCATCCCTCAGGGGCGGATCGTCTCGTCCCGGTCCGGGCCCACGCTGATCATGCCGATGCGGGCGCCGCTGAGCTCGGCGACGCGATCGACGAAGCGGCGCACCGTCGCCGGCAGGTCGGCGAGCGTGCGGGCGCCGCGGAGGTCGGCGTCCCAGCCTGGGTGCTCTTCGAACACGGGGACGGCGCGCTCGAGGCCGAGCGCCGGCGGCGTGACGACCCTGCGTCCATCGACCTCGTAGGCGACCGCGATCCGCAGCGGGTGGATGCCTCGAAGGACGTCGAGCTTCGTGATGGCGAGTTCCGTGACGCCGTTCATCCGGACGGCCTGGCGAAGCACCGGAATGTCGAGCCAGCCGCATCGGCGCGGGCGACCCGTGACCGAGCCGAACTCCCCGCCCGCAGTGCGGATGCGATCCCCGAGTTCGTCGAGGAGCTCGGTGGGGAAGGGCCCTCCACCGACACGGGTGGCGTAGGCCTTGGTGATTCCGACGACGTCGGTGATGCGGTTCGGCGCAATGCCCCCGCCGCTCGCGGCGCCTCCAGCGAGCACGGTGGAACTGGTGACGTGCGGGTAGGTGCCATGGTCGATGTCGAGCATCGTCCCCTGCGCGCCCTCGAGCACGATCCGCTTGCCGCTGCGCAGCGCTTCGTCGAGCACCTCGCTCGTATCCACGATCATCGGCGCGAGCTTCGCGCCGACAGCTTCGCACCTGCGGGCGAGCTCCTCGGGGTCCGGCGCCGCGATCCCGAGGGCGTCGAAGGTCGGCTTCCAGCGCGCGAGGCTCCGCTGGAGCTGTTCGCGGAGCCGCTCCGGCGACGCCAGGTCGCACATGCGCACGCCTGTGCGAGCGACCTTGTCCTCGTAGGCGGGGCCGATGCCACGCTTGGTCGTCCCGATCGCTCCGGCTCCCGCCTCCCGCACCTCGTCGAGGCGAACGTGATGGGGCAGCACGACGTGTGCACGCTCCGAGACGAGGACCCGCTCCCGCTGCGGCAGGGCGCCGAGGCCGCTCAACGTCTCGAGCTCGGCGAGGAGCACCTCGGGGTCGATCACCATCCCGGGGCCGAGGACGCAGGTGGTGTGCGGGTGCATCACGCCCGACGGAACGAGCCGGATCACCGTCTTCTTGCCGCCGATCACCAGCGTGTGTCCGGCGTTCGCACCCCCGCCGTAGCGCACGACGACGTCCGCCTCGTGCGAGAGGATGTCGACGATCTTCCCCTTGCCCTCGTCGCCCCACTGGGCGCCCACGACGACCTTCACTCCCATCGCGATCGCTCCTTCTGCGCTTCGAGGCAACGCTGGACCCGCGCGGCGAGATCGCGCGGCACGGTTCGGCCCGACAACAGGACCCGCTCGCTCGCGACCTCGACGAAGCGGTGGCCGAACGGCCCCGTCTCGAGCAGCCACGGCACCGACCATGCGCGGGCCCAGGCCCGCGGGTCCTGGCACCCCGCGTCCCCGGGCAGCTCCGCGACGCGGAGGCCAGCCGCGCGCAGGCTCGCCGCAAGGCGCACGCCGTCCTCGGCTCGGATCGCGAGGTCGATCGCGCTCGGGGCATGGCGGGTGCCCACGCGCTCGCGCAGCGCCCACGCGAGATGATCGAGGTCCAGCGCGAAGCCTGCGCCGGGAAGACCGCGGCCGAAGCGTCCGAGCAACTCGTCGTAGCGGCCGCCTCCGCCGATGGGCTCACCGGGCCCCTCGGCGAGGACGGCGAAGCTTGGTCCGGTGTAGTAACCGAAGCCCCGGACCTCGCCGAGGTCGACCCGCAGGAAGGGCCCGAGACCGCGGGCTTCCGCCGCCTTCGCGAGCGCCTCGAGCGGTGCGAGGGCGCCCGCCTCCCGGCCCAGGACGCGGCGCGCCTCGGAGAGGATCTCGAGCCCGCCGTACAGCTGCGCGAGCTCCACGAGCTGTGCGCCCCGGGCGCCGAGCGGACGGGTGAGCTCGCGGAGGGCAGGGAGGTCCTTGCGGGCCAGGGCCTGCGTGAGCTCGTCACGGCCCTCGGCGGGGGCGCGATCGATCAGGGCCCGCAGGACGGGGACGAGCGCGAGCTCCAGCACGAAGCTGACGAGGCCCACATCGCGGAGGGCGCGGGCCGCGATCTCGATCACCTCGGCGTCGGCCTCGGGCCCCTGCAGGCCGATGAGTTCGATGCCGGCCTGAGGAATCTGGCGCTGACGACGCGCCCGCCCACGGGGGCGCCGGATGACATGGCCTTCGTACGCGAGGCGGTAGGGCGCGGGCCAGTCCCTGAGGCGAGTCGCGACGAGCCGCGCGATCTGGGGCGTGATGTCCGGCCGGAACATCGCGACGTCTCCGCCGTCGGCGTCCACGAACTGCAGCACGTCCTCGGCGCGCACGTTTCCCGCACGCTCGAGCACGTCGATCCGCTCGAAGGGCGGCGTGTGCACGAGGGTGTAGCCGTGCCGCTCGAACGCGGCGAACACGGCGCGCGACAAGGAGCGCCGCTCGGCGGCTTCTTGCGGCAGCAGATCGCGCGTGCCCGCGGGCGGAGTCAGCCATGGACCAGAGCGCGGTCGAGCTCTCGGAGAGGGAGTAGGGCGCATCGGGCAGCCGCGGGGCGGAGCGACTCTATCGGCGTCACGGCGGGGGTCAAGGAACGCGCCGCGCGAACGCCGGGCTCGCTCACGGCGAGACGAGGAGCGCGCCGAGCCGCACGAGCAGCACGGCGTCGCGTACGCCGCGCTGGGGGTCCCGATGGCTCGGGTCATCGAGCAGCGCGACGAGATCGCCGAACAGGACGCCCGCGCGCGCCCGCTCGATCGCTCCGCGCAGCGTCGCGTCGAGGCTGGCCTCCTCGAGGCCGCGCGGCGCGGGGCGCGCAGCCCGCACGAATTGGCCGAGCCGCCCTTCGAGGAGATCCGTTTCGAGGCCGAGGGCGAGGCGCCGCTCGACCCCGCACCGAAGGAGGCGCCACGGGTCGATGCCCAGCGGAAAGCCCTCCGAGGGGCGCGGCACCCCGCGGTAGAACTCGGCTCGCCCGCTCGTCCATTCGAAGAGTTCGAGCACACGCTCCTCGACCTGCGCGCCGATCTCCCGAACGAGGTGGACCGGGTCCACGAGGCCGAGCGCGATGAGTGTCTCGCCGAGGCGACCCTCGAAGCGCGGCATCACCGCGAGGGCGAGGTCGAGCTCGTCACGCGCCACGAGCCCGCGGGTCACGAGGAACTCACCGAGGAGTTCGCTCGCCACGTTCGAGCTGACGAACTCGGGGACGCCTTCGGAGAGGTAGACCTCCTTGCGCGCGCTGCCCCGGGAGCAGAGGAGGAGGCCCGACTCGCGGGCGAGCAGGAGCGCCCCGAGCACGGCGGCGAGCGGAACGCGCGCGAGATCGTGCACTTCCTCGCTGGCGGTCGGCCGGTCTTGACGCCGGGTCGTCTCGTCCTTGCTCGACGGAGGCAGATGGCGGAAGAGCGACGTGAACTGCGCGAGCGGGAGGAATGGTCCGCCCTGCTCGGAGATGCTGTCCCCGACGTCGACATCACGGGTGGCGATCGCCTCGACGAGCTTCGCGTAGGTGAAGGGACCGAGCACGGTCGAGCCGCGCATCACCCGGTATTCCAGCGTCGGGGCGTCGTGGGTCGTGGGCTCGCGGGCGGTGGCCTCGTCCGCCGCGGGCGCTTTGGCGCTGAGCGCAACTGCGCCCGACACCGCGGTGCCCGCGGCCTCGGAGACGAGGCTCGCCAGCCGCGCGCGCGCGCTCCGCGGAGGCTCGCGGTCGAAGGGTGCAAGCTCGGCGGCGAGTGCTTCCGCCGTCGGCGTGCGCTTCGCAGGGTCCGCGTGCAAGGCGCGGCAGATGGCGCCGTGCAGCCCATCCGGGATGCGCCCGGCCAGCTCCGCGAAGGGACGGATCTCCGCGTCTCGGATCGCGAGGAGGATCGCGAGCTCGGAGCCACCCGTGAAGAGCGGGCGCCCGAGGAGAAGCTCGGCGATCACCACGGCCGCCGCGAAGACGTCGACCCGGCGATCGGTCGACTCGCCACGCACCTGTTCTGGCGCCAGGTAGCCGAGCTTGCCCTTGGGTCGGGTGACCACGGACGCCAGGTGCGGGGTCTCTCTCGCCCGCGCCTCGGCGATGCCGAAGTCGATGAGCTTCACGTACCCCTGCATCGAGACGAGGATGTTCGACGGGCTCACGTCACGATGCACGAGGCCCACGGGGCGCCCGGCCCCGTCGACGGTGTCGTGGACCGCGTCGAGGGCCGCGAGCAACTGGCGCCCCGCGTGCGCTACCAGCGTTGGTTCGAGCCGACGACCATGCCGGGTGAGCCAGCGGGACAGCCGCCACAAGTCCAAGCCTGGGACGTGCTCGAGGACCAGGTACGGCTGACCTTCATGCTCGCCGCTTCCAAGCAGCTTCACCACGCCCGCGTGGTCGATGAGCGCTCCGAGCCGGGCCTCCTCTTCGAACATCTCGCGCGCCGCGCCGTCGACCGCGAGCGATGGCAGCATCCGCTTGAGCACGACGGTGCGTGTGCCGGTCCGCGTTCTCTCCTCGGCGCGGAACACTTCCGACATCCCGCCGACAGCGATGCGCTCGACGATGTCGAAGGAGCCGATTCGGAGCGGGACCAGCGAGGGCGGCGGAGGGCGCGAGGAGCGCACGAGCCCAGTGTACAGGATGCCGCTCTTTGGCCACCATTCCGCATGGCCGACCTCAGCTCACGCGCGGGTGCTTCCTACTCCACGCCCGAGATCCTTCGGTACCTCGACGGCCTGCACGGCCCGCACGACGCCTCGCTCGAGCGGGCCTTCAGCGCTCCGGAGCACGAGGGCATGCCAGCCATTCAGGTGGGCCACTCCGAGGGCTTGTTGCTCGAGTGGCTCACGCGGTGGCACCGGCCTTCCATCGCCGTCGAGATCGGGACGCTCGCGGGCTACTCGGCGCTGCGCATCGCGCGAGGGCTGCAGGGGCCTGAGGCGCGCCTCTACACGCTCGAGCGGGATCCGAAACATGCTGCCGTCGCGCGAGCGAACGTGCGGGCGGCGGGACTCGATGACCGCGTCGAGGTGATCGAGGGTGACGCGCTCGAGGTGCTGCCGAAGCTCGCCTTGCTCGGCCCCATCGACCTCGTGTTCGTCGACGCCGACAAGGAACGTTACGACGCGTATGCGAGCTGGGCGGCCTCGGCGATGCCCCGCGGCGGGCTGCTGATCGGCGACAACGTCTACTTCTTCGGCCGCCTGCTCGACGGCTCACCCGCGGCTGCGGCGATGCGACGCTTTCACGCGATCGCGCGGGAGCACTTCGACACGGCGGTCGTGCCGACGCCCGACGGCCTGCTCGTCGGGCGGCGGCGCTGACGGACCGCTCAGAGGCGCGGACCTGCGGCCCGGATCGCCTCGCTCGCGCCGGCCTCGAACTTCTTGAAGTTGTCGAGGAAGTGCTTGGCAAGCTTCTTCTGGGTCGCGTCGTAGGCCGCCTTGTCGGCCCACGTCGCGCGCGGCGTGAGCATCTCCGTCGGCACGTTCGGGCACGAGCCCGGCACCTGGAACCCGAAGACCGGGTCGGCCTCGCTCGGCGCAGCGTGCAGCGTGCCGGCGTGGATGGCGTCGATGATCGCGCGGGTGTGCCGGAGCGACATGCGCTTGCCCACGCCGAATCCGCCGCCCGACCAGCCGGTGTTGACGAGCCACGCCTGGGCGCCGTGCTCCTTCAACCGGGCCGCGAGGAGCTCCGCGTACTTGCTCGGATGCCACACCATGAACGCGGCGCCGAAACATGCGCTGAACGTCGGCGACGGCTCCTTCACGCCCATCTCGGTCCCGGCGACCTTCGCGGTGTAACCCGAGATGAAGTGGTACATGGCCTGCTCGGGCGACAGCTTCGCGACCGGGGGCAAGACGCCGTAGGCGTCGCAGGTGAGGAAGATGACGTTGTTCGGGTGCCCGCCGAGGCAGGGGATCTTCGCGTTCGGGATGTACTCGACCGGGTAGCTGCAGCGCGTGTTCTCGGTGATCGAGATGTTCGCGTAGTCCACCGCCCGCGTCGACTCGTCGTAGATCACGTTCTCGAGAAGCGAGCCGTACCGGATCGCGTGAAAGATCTCGGGCTCGCTCTCCGGCGACAGGTTCACCGCCTTCGCGTAGCAGCCGCCCTCGACGTTGAAGACCCCTCGGTCGGTCCAGACGTGCTCGTCGTCCCCGATGAGCTTGCGGTTCGGGTCGGCCGAGAGGGTGGTCTTGCCCGTGCCGGAGAGCCCGAAGAAGATCGAGACCTTGCCGTCCCGGCCCTCGTTTGCCGAGCAGTGCATCGAGAGCTGGCCCTTGAGCGGCATGAGGTAGTTCATGATGGTGAACACCCCCTTCTTCATCTCGCCGGCATACTCGGTGCCGAGGATGACCATCTCCTGGCGCGCAAAATTCACCGCGACCGAGGTCTTGCTCGTCATCCCCGACGTGAAGCGGTTCGCGCTGAAGGCGCCGGCATTGAAGATGGTGTAGTCCGGGTCGCCGAAGTGCTCGAGCTCCTCGGTCGTCGGCCGGATCAGCATGTTCCACATGAACAGCGCGTGGTACGCGCGCGAGCAGACGATGCGGACCTTGATGCGGTAGCGCTCGTCCCAGCCGGCGAAGCCATCGACCACGTAGAGCGTCGTCTTCGTGTTCAGGTAGTCCACCGCGCGCTCGCGGTTGACCATGAAGATGTGCTCGTCGAGCTTGATGTTGACGTCGCCCCACCACACGTGATCGCGGGAGCGAGGCTCGTCGACGATGCGCTTGTCCTTGGGCGAGCGGCCGGTCTTCTCGCCGGAGTACGCGATGAGCGCGCCCGTCGAGCTGATCGCGCTCCCCGCCTCGTTGCCGAGCGCCATCTCGTAGAGCTCCGCCGGCGGGGCGTTGCGGATGACGTTCTTGACCGTGATGTCGTACTTCGCGAGCGAGAACTCGGTGGACATGAGCGTTTTCACCTCGGGGAGACCGTGTCGGGGGCGCGGAGGGCCGCGCGGAACGAGGCCGTCAGAGTACCCCCGGTCACCCCGGGCGCGCCACCGCGCCGTCGAGGAAGGTCACAAGGGCCGAGCCGCCCCGTACCGAGACCTCGGCGGTCGCTCCGAACGCCACGGGCCGATGGTCGTCGATGTGCCCCGCCGCGAGTCCGCTCGCGACTGGGATCCCGAGGTCTGCCAGGCGATCCGCGAGGACCGCCTCGGCGGCCGCCCGCTGGTCCGCTGCCGCGGTCCCGTCGTCGAGGGCACCGATCACGACCCCGGCGCATCGCGCGAGCCACCCGCTCTGCCGAAGCGTCGTCAGCATCCGATCGAGGCGGTACGGGGACTCGTTCACGTCCTCGAGGAAGAGGAGCGCGCCGTCGAGGGGCGGAGCGTGCGGGGTGCCGGCGAGCGCGGCGAGCACCGACAGGTTTCCACCGAGGAGCACTCCGCGGGCCGTTCCGGAGGCGATGGGGGTCAGCGCGGCGGGGGCGCTCAGGACGCCCTCTACGGCCTCGACCCAGCGGCTCCACACCTCGGGGGAGCTGCGCCCGAGCGCCGCGACCATCGGGGCATGCAGCGAGCGGACCCCGGCTCGGGCCCAGAGGGCGTGCAGCGCGGTGATGTCGCTGAAGCCCACGAGCAGCTTGCCTGCGCGGGCCACGACGGCAGCGTCGATCCGGTCCAGAAGCCGCGAGGCACCATATCCGCCGCGCACCGCAACCAAGGCCTCCACGCTGGGATCTTCGAGTGCTTCGTGGATCTCGGCGAGTCGACGGGCGTCGTCGCCCGCGAGAAATCCGCGGTGCCGGGAGAGGACGTCGTCCCGGTGGCTTACGCGGTAGCGGGTTCGGAGGAGTGCGAGCCCGCGCTCGAAGTGCTCGGCGTCGAACGGGCCCGAGGGAGCAATGCACCGGAGGTGCGAGCCCGGACGGAGGGCCGCTGGCGCGTGGTAGGTTCGCATCGGAGTCGGCGCCTCGTGCTCACCGCGATCCAGGCTTGGCTCGAAGCCCACGAGGGACCGAGCGCTTACCTCGTCCTCGGGCTCGCGGCGATGCTCGAATACGTCGTGCCGCCGCTGCCGGGGGACACCATCACCCTCTTCGGGGTCTCGCTGGCATCGAGCGCAGGCTGGAGCCCGTGGGCGATCTACGGCGCCCTGAACGCCGGCGCGGTGCTCGGCGGGCAGCTGGCCTACTACGCTGGCCGACTCGTCGCGCCGCGGGAGCGGCGTCCCCGCTGGCTCCGCGGTCCGCGCTTCGAGGCCGAGCTCGAGCGCGTCCTCGAGCTGTATCGGACGCGTGGCGCGCTCGCGCTCGCCCTCAACCGCTTCGTGCCCGCGTTTCGGTCGGTCTTCTTCGTCGGAGCGGGGATCGCCGGTCTCTCGCCCGGCCCCGTGCTGCTGTGGGGAGCGGTCTCCGCTTGCGCGTGGAACGGCTTGCTCGTCGGCGCGGGCGTATTCTTCGGCGCCACGCTCGAGGCGCTCGAGGAAGGGCTGCGGAGCTACGCCCTGTTCGTCGTGGTCGTCCTCGCCGTGCTGGGCGTCGGGTGGTTGGTGCGTCGCCGCCGTCAACGCAGAAACGCGCCCGGAGCCGAAGCTCCGAGCGCGTCTGCTCGGCCCGATGGCGGCCGTGCGCGGTCCGTCGTCGACGAACCGCGTGATCAGCAGTGACGTCCGCCGCCGGCCGGATCGTACGGGTCGCTGTCGCTGCAGGAGCGACGGCCGCAGCCCGCCGGGTCGTAGGGGTCGCTGTCCGAGATGCCGCGGCAGCCGCAGTGACGGCCACGACCTGCCGGGTCGTACGGGTCGCTGTCCGAGCACTGCGCCTCGGCCGTGCTCGGGCTCGCCGCGCCGACCGCCGCGACCGCCGCGAACGCCGCGCCGGCGCCGATCACGCCCATCGTCGAGCGACGGCCCATCTTCCGGTCCGTCACGATCTCATCCATCGAAAGCGTCTTCTTCTCCGTCATGCTCTTCCTCCGGGTCCAGGTCACGGGTGGATCAGCGAACGTCGTCTTGCTCAAGCCTCACGCCGCTGATCGACCGGCGCTGGCCTTCCAGTACGGAGCGCGCGGCCTGGAACTTCCTCCGGCCGCGGCTCTGTCTGGAGCGCCTCAGCAGCGACGTCCGCCGCCGGCCGGATCGTACGGGTCGCTGTCGCTGCAGGAGCGACGGCCGCAGCCCGCCGG
>Ga0068876_10001494_pt1 | contig 18293 bp, 9 predicted proteins | sample NOAtaG_6_FD_66442 | JGI IMG/M metagenome (GOLD analysis project Ga0068876, IMG submission 66442) | Freshwater lake microbial communities from Lake Erie, under a cyanobacterial bloom - NOAA_Erie_Diel5S_2200h metaG | ecosystem: Environmental > Aquatic > Freshwater > Lake | place: USA: Ohio, Lake... | reverse complement strand
CCAGTTGTGGAGCCGAATTCTCTACCTGCTTGACGGAGGCGTTCGCCAGTATCATCGTTAAGCTCTGTGGGGAAAGGACCACTGCCGACCCGTGTGGTATAGGCTTTGAAAATGCCGAAAACCCTGCGGATTTTACTGGGTGCAATACCCAGGCCCGTACACGCTCCGGCCGTGATGGTGTTGGAACTCGTCACGTAAGGATAACTTCCCAAATCGATGTCGAGCATGGTGCCTTGTGCCCCTTCGGCCAAAATCGTTTTACCGGCTTGCAGGGCTTCTTCGATGTAGTTTTCACAATCCACCAGCTTCAGAGCCAACAGATAGTCCACAGCATCGAAAAATTCTTTTTCAGCTTGGGACAAATCATATTGCAATGAATATTGGCTCAAGATTGCCTTGTGGCTTTCCACCACCTCATCGTACATTTCACGGAAGTTGGAACGGGCGATATCACCCACACGGAGGCCGGTACGTCCGATTTTGTCCCGGTAGGTTGGGCCGATGCCTTTCAGGGTGGATCCGATTTTTTTGTCCCCCATGTTTTGTTCGGAGGCGGCATCCAGCAATTTGTGCGTGGGCAGAATCAGATTGGCTCTTCTGGCAACCCGAAGCCTGGAGCGGACATCCATTCCGGATTCCTGAAGTTTGTCCAACTCCCTTTTGAGCACGACGGGGTCGATGACCACACCATTTCCAATCAAGCACTCGGCATGCTCGTGAAAAATACCGGAAGGGATGAGATGAAGAACGTATTTTTTACCACCAAATTCAATGGTATGCCCTGCATTGGGGCCGCCTTGGAACCTTGCCACCACATCGTAATGCGGAGCGAAAACATCCACCACTTTGCCTTTGCCTTCGTCGCCCCATTGGAGGCCCAACAAAACATCTATAGCCATTCCGAATCACTGCATTTTTTGGACCATGCAGCGCCGCAAAGGTAAGGGCTTTGACGAATTTATCTCAAGATGTGGGCATCTTTTTGATTGCCTCATCCAAACTGTCAAAACATTGGAAAATAGCATTCAATTTGGTGATCATCAAAAGGTTGCGCACGTGCTTGGAGGGATTGACCAAGGCCATTTCACCGTCTTTTTTGCGCACCTTGGTCAAAAGTGTAATCAACACTCCCAAGCCGCTGGAGTTGATGTGTTCCATCTGGGAAAGGTCCAATACAAAATGCCGGATCCCCTCCTCGGTTTGCTCCGAAAATGAGTCCATCAAGGCCATCCCATAACTTTCACCGATGAGGTTACCCGACAACTTGTAAAGACCGGTGTCATTGACACGCTCAAATTCGAATTTGAATACCATTTCTTATTTTTTCTTTTTCTTCCGGTCGCAGTCATCCTTGGTGCAATTTCCATACAAAACCAAGCTGTGGTGACGGATTTTTTGGTCCAACAAACTTCCGATCATGTTTTGGATTTCCCCAACACGAGGGTCACAAAACTCCAACACTTCCCCGCAATCCAGGCAAATCAAGTGATCATGTTGCCTATAACCGTAGGCCTTTTCGTAAACTGCTTGCCCCGTGCCGAACTGATGACGTTTGACAAGGTCGCATTCGATGAGCAAATCGAGGGTGTTGTAGACCGTGGCTCGACTGACACCGTACTTTTTGTTTTTCATGTGGATGTACAGCGACTCCACGTCGAAGTGGTCGGTACGGCTGTAGATTTCCTCCAAAATGGCAAACCGCTCGGGCGTTTTCCTTTGCCCGCGCTTGTCGAGGTAGGCCGCGAAAATGTCTTTGACCTCCATAAACCTCGCCTGCATCCTGTCTTCAACGGTGTCTGCCATCTTATTCAGTCTAAATCGGGTTCAATTTAATCAAAATTCCAAACGGCGGCGGGAGTCGCGGCTACATGCCCTGGATGGGTTTTGTTCACCGCTTTGCGCCTTTGTTGGTTGAGTTGGATTTGGGTTTGGACGGCGGAAGGCCTCCGCCTTTGCGATCCGGTTTGGACTTTGCCGAGATGGATTTGGCCTTCTCTCCGCGTGTTGGGGCTGTTGCAAGGGGGTCTTTGGTGACCTTCAACGGCTTGTGGGGGGTATTGACTTTTTTGACTGGCCCTGGTTGTTCTTTGCGCTGGGCTGCCTTGGCAAGCTCTTTTTTGTCCCTGACCCCGATTTGGCTTTTTCTCACAGCCTCCGACTTGGCTTTGGCGTCGGCCAAAGTGTAGCGGGAAATCCGAATTGTCTTCCCTTTGATTTTGGGCGTTTCCAATCCTTCCAACATTTCCTCGAAAGTAGCCGGGATGTCCACAATCGTGTAGGTATCGTACACGGCGATTGTGCCCACAGAATCGGCTGGAACCCCCACTTGTTGGGTCAAAAATCCCACCACGTCGCCCGAGCGAAGTTTGTCAGTCTTGCCACGGTTGATGTGGACCTTCACGATTTTCACATGGGCAGTCGATATCAATTCCTTGTCAACCGGCTTCACATCCAATGCTTTGATGGGAATGTCCAGTTCGGTGTGGAAGCCCTTCACCACGATTTCCTCTTTGGAGGAACTGACGAGGTCGAAAACTTTGCCCTGCTTCCCGGCCCTACCTGTGCGCCCACAACGGTGAAGGTACACTTCCAGATTGTCGGGAAAACTGTAGTTGACCACCGCTGGCAAATCCTGCACGTCCAATCCCCGGGCCGCCAAATCCGTGGCCACCAAAAATTCGACCTGCTTGTTTTTGAAACGGTTCATGATGGCCTCCCGCTCCACTTGGTCCAACAGCCCGTGATAGGATTCGGATTTCCGACCCACCGATCTCAAGAAATTGGCCAATTCGTACACTTCTTCGCGTTTGGAGCAAAAAATCAAACCTTGACGTACACGCCTCGTCTGTAACAAACCAGCCAAGTACCTGGGTTTTTGGCCTTTGTCCACGTGGACATAATGGAATTCGATGTTGTGGAGGGCCTCTTTGGGGCTCAACCGGATGGTACTGATGGGTGCAAACCGCTCGCGGATCAACAGCTCGGCATCCGAAGAAATCGTAGCCGAGAACAAAGCCACCTGCACGGTGTTGCGCACATTGGAAATCAGGTTGTCGAAAATATCCTGAAACCCTTGTTCCAACAGTTTGTCGGCTTCATCGATGACCAAATACTTGATATCCCGCCAAAAAGCATCGCTCTTGCCCAAGCGGAGCACGTCCTTGAGCCGGCCCGGCACGGCCACCAACACTTGGGCACCCGATCTCAATTTAGTCTCGCTAGCCTGCATGTCCTCGCCACCATAAATGGCATGCACGCGGTACTGTTCATGAGTGCAAAAACTCCGGAGTGCGGCCTCCACCTGCAAGGCCAATTCGCGGGAAGGCACCAACACCAAAGCTTGGGTTTTGCGGCGCGTGAGTTCGATGCGGGACAACAAAGGCAAACCGTATGCTGCTGTTTTGCCCGTGCCGGTTGCTGCCTCCACCAACAAATTCCTGCGCTGCAAAATCAACGGAATCACCTTGTGCTGGACCGGCGTGGCCTTGGTATAACCGATTTGGGGAAGTGCATCGAGCACACGGTCCACCAGGTCGTATCTTCTGAATTCGTTTGTGGACTTGGCCATCTTTCAATATTTCGGCTCAAAGGTACAAAAACTTGGGGGCATCACAGGACAACTCACCCATGGCAGTCATTTATGGATATTTTTTAAATACATTTCAGATATTTCAAACACAACCATCTGGGAGTGGATGGCTGTTTTTACGCAAAAAATACATCTTTGGGATATTTTTATGGATATTTTTTGGATGTGATATGAACCCAAAGTGATTTCATTATTTTTGGATAATTTTTGAGTGTGTTATGGATAATTTTATTCCAAAAATGACCTTTGACTTCAACATCACGCAAACGGTGTTGCAGCTGATCGCCCACGTGGACGAGTTCCGTGGCAAATGGTCTTATGGTACCCGCAAACAAAACCGCTACCTGAAGGAACTCCGAAAAATCGCCACCATCGAAAGCATCGGGTCGTCTACCCGCATCGAAGGGGCCACCCTAACGGACGCGGAAGTGAAACAGCTGTTGGACAACATCAAAATCACCAAACTCAAGAACAGGGATCAGCAGGAGGTTTATGGATATTACGAAGTGTTGGAGCTCATCTTCGAGCATCACAAGGACATCCAACTGACAGAATCCTACCTCATGCAGCTCCACCACATGCTCCTGAAATACAGCAGCAAAGACAGCAGGCACCGCGGCCATTACAAAAGCCTGCCTAACAAAGTGATTGCCACCTACCCCACGGGTGAGCAGCGGGTGATTTTTGCCACTACCGAACCCCATCTGGTGGAATCGGAAATGCACGAACTTTTGAATTGGACCAACTCACAGCTCGCCCAAAAGACCATCCACCCCCTGCTTGTCATCGGGTCATTCGTGTACGACTTCCTGAGCATACACCCCTATCAGGACGGCAACGGGAGGATGTCTCGCCTCATCACCACGCTCTGCCTCCTCCAAAGCGACTACGGGTTCATCGAATACATCTCCTTCGAAAACCACATCGAGCAGCACAAAAAGGCCTACTATGAAGCCCTGATGGCAGGTCAGCGTAACAGGGGCACGAAAAAAGAGCGCATCGACAAATGGATGCTGTTTTTCCTGGGCAGCCTGAAATCACTCACGGAAAAGCTCGAGCAGAAATACGACCTTTTCAAATCCAAAGGTGGATACCTCAACGAACGGCAGAAAGTCATCAAAGCCTTCATTCGCGAGCATCAGCCAGTCAAAGCGGGAGACGTCCAGCGGCATTTCCCCGATACGCCTATGCCCACGCTGAAAAAGGACCTTTTGTACATGCGCGACGAGCAAATCCTGACCATGATCGGCTCGGGAAAAGGAAGTATCTACGTGATGAACGAGGAATAACCGGGTTTCCGTTGGTAGCGGCAATTGCTCTCGGCCTGAAGGCGTGGTTTCCTGCCTAAAATTAGAGTCTGAAATTGTCGTTTTTTTTCGGCCGGTTTGCTTCCTTTGCATGGCATACTTTGCTCTTGCATCATGAACCCGTTCGGCTTAAGTCCGTTTCAACTCCTTTTCCTCAACCAAGAAATTTCGTCGGGCACGTCCGAATCGAACGTGCTGAGGGGCAAGGCTGTGCTTCGGGGCAAGGTGGATTGGGAAGGCTTGCGCAAAGCGGTGGAATCCGTGTTGGAACGTTCACTTTGGACCCGGCTCTCCATCGACCCGGATACCGGAAAATGGGTGATGGGAGAAGAACTCAACGGACGGTTTTCTCAGGACAAGATCCAAGGCAGCATTTCCGCAACCGGGACCCTTTGGTCGGTGGCCTTGGTCCAGACCCAACCTAATGCAGGCGAATTGGTCCTTCACCTTCACCATTGCTTGGGTGATGCCCACTCCTTCACCCTGTTTTGGAACGATGTGCTGAGTATCTACCAAGGCGAGCAACCCGATCTTGAAAAACGAATCTTCTTTGCCGAAACGGACCCGCCCACTCCCTTAAAACATGGTTTGAATACCCATTTCGAACAAGTTGGCCTCGGAGCCGTGGTCCGCTTGGGGTATGAAATCCGCCCCCACAGGCTACAAAAACTGCGGGAACATGCCACGAGATTGGGTGTTTCAGTTACCGGATACTTGCTGGAACGCCTCCAATCTACCTTGAAGTCCATGGAACAGGACCTGGAAATGCCATTGCGCATCGGGATGGCGGTCCGAAACCGAAAAACCAAGGCTGAAAAGGATAGCTTTCTCACGCAAGTCAACTTCCTGCCTCTTTCCACCAACACGGAAGAAGCGATGGATTCTCGGGTGAAGCGCCTGTTCAGGTCCCAAGACTACCCGCTGATCAAACTCTTGGAAGACAATCACATCGACCGGGCATTCAACGTTTTGTTCTCTTACCAAAAAGAAGAATACGACCGGGCGGACCAAACCGGTTTTTCCGCAGAAATTGTTTTCGAGCCATCTGCTTTGGATGAAAATATCCTGGGCATCCACCTCCTGGAGTACGGAGACGGGAATTTGACCGTGCACTTGGACCATCGAACGGATTTGGCGAGCCGTTTCTATTGGAAATCCATTTTTCGGCACTTGGTACGCTGCATAACGGCTGAGGTTACGGGCAGTTCCTCCAAAAGGCTGGTATTGAAACCATCGGTTCTAGAGCCTCAGATTCAACATGCAACCGATTTTGGGGCGGGATTTTCCTCGGCTCCGGACGAAAAAATCGCTTTGTGGATTTCAGGGGTTTCCTACACGTTTCAAGACATTCGAGCCCGGGTTTTGGAGCATGGCCAATCGTTGGAGAAAAGCCCAAGACCCTATGAAGTTGTGAGATTGCAAGTGGAGCGCACCCTTGAAAACATCGTTTCACTGTTGTCTGCCTGGCAGTTAGGGAGGCCAGTGACCTACCACGAATTGGGTGACCCCATGTTGTTGGAGGAAGGTTCCACTGCTTATGTGGCCATGACAACCGGCACAAGCGGGGCAAACAAAAAGGTATTGGTGAGGTTCGACGGACTGAAAAGCCTGATAGGGTCTTGGCAAGTCCGATTTGAGACCATTGGAAGTGTACATTTGAGCTTGGCCGACCAACGGTTCGATGTGTTTTTTGGGGATGTATTGCGCTCCTTGATGAGTGGGGAAACCCTTGTTTTGGCAACCGAGGAGGAAAGATTGGATGCTAGCCGAATTGCAGATTTGATTTCCCGACATGGCGTGACCCACTTGGAATCCACGCCGTCCTTTTTGCAATATTTGGTTCCTTATCTGTCCAAAGAAACCACCCTGAAGGTCCTTATTTGCGGTTCAGAGCCCATTAAATATGGCTTTTTCAACTGGATGCAATCGGAAATCCCGCCCCAAACCAAAGTGTTCAATAGCTATGGACTCACCGAATGTAGCATCGACACCGCCGCCTGTGAATTGAAGCCAAGCCCGGATGGGCGGTTTCCGGTGGGCTACCCGTTGGGTGACCAGAAAATAAGCATTCGGACTCCCGATAAAAACATCAAACCCATGGGTGCAATCGGAGAAATCTGTATTGAGGGCACTTGTGTAGGTACCATCCTGGATGGAGAATCCTCTGCTGGAATCTATTACACGGGCGACTTGGGTACAATTTGTCCGGAAGAAGGGCTGACTGTTCTGGGAAGAAGGTCCGACGACATGGTCAAGGTGAATGGCCGGCGAATCCCCGCAAGATTCATTGAAAACAAAGCAAGTGAGGTCATGGGGCATGTGCCCTGTGTATGCTTGGCCCACCAACAACGGGTGATTTTGTTCGCGAATGGAACATTCGACCGCGGAAAACTCCTCTCGGAACTTGGTAAATACCTGTCGAAGTATCAGATGCCCGACGAGGTTTTTTTCTCTAAAATTTGGCCGTTGAACCAAAACGGAAAAGTTGACCGAAAAAAACTTTGCGAATTCTACGACCAATCCTGCAAAATTTACATTGCTTGGGAGCCGGATGGCACTGAGCGGGAGCGCATGATTCACAATTGTCTCGGTAAAATTGGAAAACCATTTGGAGCGGCCCATGAGTCCTTGATTGCGCATGGATGGAACAGCATTGACCTGCTCAAACTCTCCAATGAGCTCAATATCAATCGAATGCCCGTACCGGTGGCCAGTTTCCTGCAACACCCGACCATTCAATTTGTTTTGGACCAGGATCCTCTCTCGCCTTCTGTGGCCCAACGAGATGCCAAAGTAGACTCCTATGACATTGATGATATTCTGTCTGTCCTGAACGACCTGGACCTGCCATGAGCAAAGGAGCGTTCACCAAATCAGATATCGAATCGGTTTACAAAACGCATTTTGCGGAGCAAAGCCTGATTGTGCTCCAAACCGACGAGGCCCACCGCAACTGTTACACCGAAACCGCGATCCTTTGCCTTCCGAAACATCGCCTGACTCCTTCAAATATCCACGAATGGGCACGCGGAATTGATCGTTTCCGCGATGTGTACATTTACCAAAAAACCGAGACGCCACTCCGGGTGCGTTTAAAGCAAATCGACATCCCGCTTGTCAGCCATGCTGGCGATGCATTCGATTCATTGGAAATGGTCTCGGACTGGGTGGATGGTCAAAACATCAGCTTCGACATCCAACGCCCTCCACTGTTCAATCTTTTCTTGCTAGAAGGGCCAAACCATCAATACTTGGTAATTGCCTACCACCACCTCCTGTTCGACGGAAATTCCATCCAATTGGCACTCTCCGCCTTGGAAAACCCATCGGTCGTGACAGGAGAAGAATGGATGCCCCCGACGGCCCAAGTGGATAAGCAGCCAATCCCGCTTCCGTCATTCCTGCTTCAGAATTTGGTTCCAGCTCCTGCACAAGGCATCAAGGGACATAGTTATTTCAAGGAGTCCTTTCAAGACAAAAGCTATCTGGAGGTGATGGAGCTGTGGGTCCAATTTTTGTCGCTTGCAAGCGGATCCGATAACATCACCGTGGGCGAGGTCTTCAGCATGCGCGGGGACGAGCGGGCATCACAACAAGCCTTGGGTTATTTTGTTCAGACCTGGCCTTTGAGCTTCCAGCATGCTGAAAACATCCAACAACAACTTGAACGGCAGCGCGGAGACATATTGAGTCATTTCCAAGCTCCAGTCAACAACCACTTTCAAGGTGTGGCATTCGACCACTGTTGGGTGGTGGAGCCGGGCCTTCAAACATCCTTGGAAACACTTTTCCGATCCAAACCCCACTTTGTGCTTTCATTGGTCATCCAACCCCAAATAGATGGGTGCGATGTCACCTTTGTTTGGAATCTCGAGAAGGTTTTGCGGGAGTCTGCATCCGAAATCGTGGCCTCATTTGTCGCCTTTTGCCAAGCCAAAGCGGTGGTTCCTACCCATGCCCAAAGTTTCCCCAAGCCCACTTACGACTTGAAATCCTTGGTCGAACTTTGGAGTGACAAGGTCAAGACCCACGGAACACATACCGCCATCCGCGAGCAAGGCGGCCGCTCCTACACTTACGGTGAATTGGACGAGCTATCCGACCGTTTGGCCCAGTCCTTGGACATCCGGCCTCAGGACACAATCGGAGTCAGCACCACCTTCTCGGCTCACCTCGTCGTGTCATATCTGGCCATTCTGAAAAAGCGTGGCATCTATGTCCCCTTGGATCCCATGATTTCCGAAGAACGGCGGAATTACATCACGGGGGATTCTGGAATGCGTTTTATCATTTCCGACTTGCCGGCCGCTGGCGAAATTCCTCACATCCATCCTATCCAGCAGGCAGCCCCGACGGGAAAAAGCTCTAAAAATGGGTTGCTGGAGGACATTTGCTATCTGATTTACACCTCGGGGACCACTGGGAATCCGAAAGGCTGCGCCGTGACCAACGCCAATTTGGCCAATCTGTTTGAGGGGAGTCAGAGCTTGTTTGAATTCAAGGATTCAGACAATTGGATTTTGGCGCACAGTTATGGCTTCGATTTCTCGACTTGGGAGATTTGGGGTGCCTTGTTGAACGGTGCATGTTTGTTCATCCCGAGCAGGGACGCAGTGAAGGACACCTTTGAATTCTACCGACTGCTTCAGCAAGAGAAAATCACCATCCTCAACCAAACCCCCAAATCCTTCGACAATTTGATGTTGGTGGGCGAAGGTGAAGCACCCTTAAGTCAATTGAGGTACTTGATTTTTGGTGGCGACAAATTGCTCCCGGAAAAAATCCAAGCATGGAGGAAGCAACATCCTTGGGTCAAACCTGTGAACATGTACGGCATCACTGAAACCACGGTGCATGTAACCTTCCGGGAAATTCAGCAGGAAACCTTGAGCCAAATCGGGAAACCACTGCCGGGCTATGCCATGAAAACCGTGAATCCAAATGGAATGGAAGTGCCGAACGGTTTTTTGGGGGAGTTTCATGTGATGGGATTGGGAGTGTGCAAAGGGTATTTTGGAAAACCCGACCTCACGGCCGAAAAGTTCAGCCATGCACCCGAACCCTTGTACCGCACAGGAGACGTGGGATGGCAAATGGGGGGAGAGTTTTTCTACGCAGGTCGAAACGATCGCCAAGTCAAAATCCGGGGATATCGAATCGAATTGGGAGAAATCGAATTCACCCTCAGGAGGCATTTTCCAGGCGTGTCATTTGCCGCACTGTTCATTGCCCAATTGGAATTGGTGGCATTCCATACAGCCGGACATGAAATCATGCGAATCGATGTCCAAGGCCTTTTGCCTGATTATGCGGTACCGACGCGCTTCATCCAGATTCCTGCCATTCCACTGAACGTGAATGGTAAAATCGATGAGAAGGCCCTAATAGAAATCCACCGTTCCTACAAAACAGCTGACAATGCACCTCAGGCCGGGGATTTGATGCCGTACCTGACCCAAATCTTGGGAGCCAAGGTAGATGCCAACAAAAGTTTCATCGAAAACGGGGGAGACAGCATCAGTGCCATCCGGTTGGTGAATAATTTGAAGCGGGATGGCCTCAAAATCACGCTCCAAGACTTGTTTTCAGGTTCTCCGGTGGCTTCGCTCACCTTGTCTCGGGAAGCCAACAAATCAAATTCCCCGTCGTGGAAATCCAGTCCCGAATTGCAGGCCTACAACCAACACGCCAAACTTCCTGCCGAGGGTGTTTTCAATCTTCTGTCGGCCCAACAGGGCATCCTGTTTGAAACGCTGGCAAAACCGGCCCAAGGTACATACCACGAGCAATTGACCTATGAATTCGGTTCGCAATGGACAACGCAAGACATCGTCCAAGCCTACGAAAAGGTCATGGATGCCCTGCCAGCCCTGCGTTTGACCTTGCAGCATGTCAACCAAGTCCACCGTTGGGTACTCCTACAAAGCCGTTCATTGGAAATCAACGTGGAGAAGGCGCCCGATCATTTGGAAAATTGGCTTCAAATCGATTTCAAACGGCCTTTTGACCTTACGAACAGCTTGATCCGTTTGAGCATTTTGGAACATTCAGATGGCAGGAAAACCATCGTTTGGACACATCACCACTTGCTGATGGACGGTTGGTCCTTGGGGATATTCAGCAATTTGCTGGTGCAGGCCTTGCAGCATCAGCCCTTGCGGAAACAGGAGGCTTACCTTCATTTTTTGTATGAGCAAGGGCGTCATGTGGAATCTGAAAGCACGACATATTGGGAAAAACGCATCGGGCAACAAGCCTTGGAGCCCCTGATACCCTTCCTTCCCGACCCCAACTCCGAGTCCGACCATCAGTCCGTTTTGGTCGACATTCCTGCCATCCCGGCATGGGCGGACATGGCTACCCGGGGCATCACGCCCAACATGTTCACCTTCACGGCTTGGGTGTCCTTTTTGTCTTCGGCATTCGGGAAATCCAATTTGTGCCCGGGATGGGTGGTTTCCTTGCGTCAGGACCAAACTATGGATGAGGTGGGGATGCTCATCAAAACGCTTCCCTTTCCGATCGAAATCGACCCGACGGAAGCATTTTCCCATCAGGCCGCCAAGGTCAAAGAGTTATTTTTGGCGGACGACAAGCACAAAATGGCTCCGTTGGACAATCTCCAACATTGCAGTTTCAACCTAGGCCATCTTTTTGTTTTTGAGAACTATCCCTTCGATGCCGACCAATTGGGAACTTCCGGGATTGAGATTGGTGCTTATTCCGAAAAAACTGGTGCTGATTGGACATTGGTCTGCTATCCCCATGGTCAGGGCATACGACTCAAAGCCTTGTTCAATCCGCACAATTACCAAAAAGATTATGCGGATGCCATCCTGAAGCGATTCGGTGAGTTTGTACAACACATTTCATGGGATTCTAATACAGTCGAAATTTTAAACAACAGCTCCCGCCAAGGGATTTTGAAAGGCAAGCAGGCTGATTTGAGCTCCTTTGAAAGCATTTTGGACCTCTTCAAACGCGAGTCCGTTCAGGCGGCAATGGTGGGCGGTTCCACATTCTCCTATTCAGATCTTTGGGAAAGGGCCGATCATTTGGCCACCCGGTTGAAACAAGCCGGGCTGCAACCCCATGAAGCCGTGGGCATCGACGTTCAATCGACCCTTGATTTTGTGGTTTCCATTTTGGCTGCTTGGCAATGCGGATGTGTGCCCTGCCCTGTGGACCACCGATATCCCGATTCGAGGAAGGATTTCATCTGGACCAACAGTGGAGCACGCTTCCTGCTCAAACCGGGCGTGGACAATCCTGAAATCCATCTTGTGGCATCCGACATCCAATCGCATCCTGCAGCGGCTTCGTTCATCCTCCACACATCAGGATCCACAGGCGTGCCCAAAGGGGTGATCCAAAGCCACGATTGTTTGATTCATCTGGCGGATTGGACTTCAAAAGCCTTGGGTTTGACAGGTAATGAGCGCATTTTGGCCCTTTCATCCTTTGGTTTTGATGCCTCCTTCCATGAGGTGATGCTTTCCTTGACCTTGGGCGCGACCTTGGTGGAAATACAACCTGAACACCGTCAGGACATCCATCGAATCCGAGAGGCCATCCAACACCATGGAGTGACCTTGGCGTGGATTCCTGCCCGACTCCTGAACTCCATTTTGGAAATTGATGCCGATTACTTTGCCGAATGCCATTCCTTGAGGCAAATCGTCACCACGGGTGAGGCCCTGATCATCAGCGAAGCCTTGGCTGCTTGGGTCAAATCTGCCGGAATACGCCTGCTGAACTTTTATGGTCCGACCGAGACCCACGTGGTTACCTGTTTGGTGGTGGACTCCGACCACCTCATGCCTGTACCGGACATCGGATTCCCGGTGCACAACGCGGACATCGGACTGTTGGATGAAAGTGGTAATCTCGTGTTGGAAGGGTTTCCCGGAGAAATCTGGGTTGCCGGCCCTTATTTGGCTTGTGGCTATCTGAACGATTCAGAGTCAACCCAGCAGAAGTTCGTGGAAAGAAATGGAATTCGCTGGTACAAAACGGGTGACACGGGACGTGTTCAATCCGATGGCCATATCCGCTACCTCGGTCGCAAGGATCAGCAGATCAAAATCAGGGGTTTCAGGGTGGAGCCTTTTGAGGTGGAAAACCTCCTGCATGCCCTTCCTGAAATCGACCAAGCTGCGGTGGCGGTAGAAAAGTCACCGGAAACTCGGTTGGTGGCCTTCTACACCGGCAATGAAATGACAGATTCACAATTCAGAGCCTCCTGCCTGAAGGTGATGCCCGATTACATGGTGCCTGAGGTCCAGGTCAGAGTAGCGGAACTACCCCGGAACATCAACGGAAAAATCGACCGGTCGAAATTGCTAACATCCTTGATTGGGCGCACCCACCCCTTGCCCGATAGCCATGCGGATTCCGTCGCCTCGGAGTGTTGGAGGGCAGTTCTGGGTCATGACTCATTCGGCCCGAGGAACCATTTTCAATCAGTGGGAGGTAATTCCATCAAACTCATGCGCGTGCAGGCCTGGTTGGAAAAGCATGCGGGGATTGCGCTTTCCATTCAAGAATTGCTGCAGAACCCGACCTTGGAGCAATTGGACAGGTTGATAGCTTCCAAAAAGGAATCAACATCGTCGGTGGAGTTGCCTTCGGAATTGCCGCTGAATGCCCTTCAAATGGAAATCTTGCAGGCAGAAATAGGGAACTATGCGGATGGCGGCAGTCCTTATTGGCTGGAGTTCGCAGTGCCTTTGGAACGGTTACCGGATGCTGTGTCCCTGGATGAAGGCATTGCAGGTTTGTTTGAAGCCTATCCCCATCTTCTTTTTGGGCTTTCCGTGCATGAGCGTGTGGAAGACTCCCATTGGAGGTTGTCAGATGCTGCCCAGGAGAAAACAAGCATCGCTCCATCATCCCACAGTTTGTCGAACGGAGAACCCTTGTTGAGATTGGTTCGTGATGGCGTCAAACTAAGGGTGAAGTGGCATCATATCCTGTTGGACGATGTGGGCATCAACCTGGCGATGAACCACCTTTTCCAAACACTTTCCGGGTATCCCGTATCCAAAAAACCGGAATACAGTGCCTTCATTCAACCTTCGGTGCGCAACCGGGTGGAGGTCAAAACATCCAATCAAACAGCTCAAATCCATGCTTTCAACTTGGATGCCAACACCAAAAACAGGCTGGAAGAAATTGCCGCCACCCACTCGGGAACCCTCCTGAAATTGATTTTGGTTTCTGCACACCAGATTTTTGCCCCCGAGGCTTTGATTGCCTTCACCGACAATTCTTCCCAACCCGGCACTCCGGGGATGTTCACCTTCCTGAATGCATCCAAGAGGGTTGTGGAGAACAACAATCGAACCAAGAACCTCGACAAGATGGTGGAAACGGGTGTAAATGGTGGGGAGGTTGCCGATGTGGTGCTGAATTTCATGCATGCTGCAGAACTTCCAGATGGGTCCTTGAGCCTCGAAGCCCCCCTGCCCTCTCGATGCAAATACCCCGTGGAATTGCAAGTGGTGGTGCGACGGGAAGGATTGGACATCCAACTGATTTTGGAGCAGGGATCTCCTTTGGCTGCGGCCGGGGAAAAATGGATGGACTTGTTGGTGCAATTGGCCGATTCGGGAAATTTGGATTTGTTGGGGTCGGAACCCTCCCAGCAATCCACTCCGGTTTTTGACGACTTTGATTTTTGATGGAGCAGCGACTTCGGGATATCGTGACGCGCCTCAGCGTACCTGGATTGAGGAATGCCGGCGGTCCACGATGGGAAGAGGCCATGGAAATGGTCCACGATTTGGTTGCCGCTTGCGGCAAAGCCCCTGCCGTCCAGCGTTGGAGGGATTCAAGGGGACGGGAATACAGAAATTACTCGTTGGTTTTCCCCGGTCGGTCTGCACGGAAAATCGTGGTGGGCGCGCACTACGACACCTTTGAAATCACACCGGGTGCCGATGACAATGCCTCTGCAGTGGCCGTGCTTTGGGGAGTTGCCCATGATCTGATGGCTCTTTCCGAACAGCTTCCGTACACCGTGGAGCTGGTTTGGTACGCATGCGAGGAGCCACCTTTTTTTGGGACCGATGGAATGGGCAGCCATCACCATGCCTTGGCTTGCGATAAGGCCCTCACGAAGTTGATGATTTGCTTGGAGATGGTCGGTTTTTATTCGGACGATGCAAACAGTCAGGACTACCCTTTGCCCCTGCTGAAATATTGGTACGGAACCATCGGAAATTATTTGATGTTGGTGTCCAATGTGAAATCCTACCCTGCCATGAGAGGCTTTGCGAAATCGGTTCAGGGGAAATCCGACATTCCATACAAGCAATTGGTTTCGCCTTTCCGGGCAGGGGGCTTGGACTGGTCGGACCATCGCAGTTATTGGGCATGCGGTATTCCGGCTTTCATGATCACCGACACGGCCTTGTTCCGCAACCAACATTACCACGCCGCCACCGACACGCCCGAGACGTTGGATTACCTGAAAATGGGTAAATTGGTCGGTGATTTATGCCATTACCTCTCAACAATTCCTTTGAAATGACCGAATTCCACAAAGAGATCGTGGGCCTCAATCCGGCCGAAGATGCCTACGGCAACAACATTTCCGACACCTATTTCGGCTTTGGCGGTGGATATGATATCATCGAACGTGAAGACGGCCATTTTACCCTGAATGGCGACAGCAACGCCTACATGGAATCCTACGAGGATTGGTCTTCCATCCAAAAAGAGGCCAGCACGCTCGTGAAAGGCAAGGTGTTGGACATCGGCTGCGGCGGGGGTAAGCATTCCATCCATTTCCAGGAACAAGGCTTGGACATCATCGGCATGGACAATTCCCCGTTGGCATTGAAAGTGTGCCGGGCCCGTGGGCTCAAACAATCCCTGCTGTGTGATGTTTCGCACCTCAACGATGAAATCATTCGTGATTTGGATACCATTTTCATGTGGGGCAACAATTTGGGCTTGCTGCAGAACCCCAGCTTGGCCCGTAGTTTTTTCACCAAGTGCAAAACCATGTGCAAGCCGGGAGCGAAGATATTGGTCGAAACATTGGACCCCTTCGGAAAAGCCTTTTTCATGGAAGACGACAAGCAATACATTGCTGGGAACATCCTGGATGGCCGGCTTGGAGGTCAGATTCGGGTGAGGGTGCGTTATCGCCACTTTGTGACACCTTGGAAAGACTACCTTTTCGTGTCCAAAAACGAATTGAATCAAATTTTGGAAGGAACCGGCTGGAAGGTAAGCAAGACCTACGACGACTCGGAAATCGACCAATACATCGCGGTGTTGGAGCAAATCTGACCCCGAGCAGAAGACATTGAACCTCCATTCCGTTACACCATCAGTCCAATTGAATCCCATCAAACTCGAACATGACCTACGCTGAAACGCAGACTCAAAACAAGGAGGCCGAACAGTTCAAAAAACAGGGCTATTTCCATGGAAAAGGATTTTTCTCCGTGGAGTTGGTGGATCGGCTCAAAGCCGAATTTGACCACCATTTCCGCTTGAAGCAGGAGCGATTCCGTGCACGTTTGGGCTCACCTGACAACCGATACGGTGCCAACCACGACATTCAGCGGTGGAATATGCTGCTGCCCAGTGAAGGTGCCCTTCTGACATCCAATTTCTTTGCAGACCCGGCCATTTTCAGTGTGGTTTCGGGCATATTCGAGGGTCCTTTTTCCTTGGTCTTTCTCTCCTCGGACATTTCAGCCCCTGGGTCGGCGTTTCAGACCATCCATCAAGACGGCAATGACTTCGCGGTGGCACTGAATCTCCCTTTGGTCGACGCCGATGAGGTCAACGGTTCCACGCAGATATTCCCCAACACCCACCGGACATCGGAATCATCCCCATTCAACACCCTCTCCAATTCCTTTTCCGACCAAGACATCCTGGACCGTGCCTCCACGCTAATGCCCATGTACATGAACGTTGCGAAGGGGGATTATACCCTCCGTGACTTGAGGCTCATCCACCGGGGAACTCCCAACAACAGCGACCAATTGAGGCCTTACCTTTCGGCCATTTTTGCACCCAGTGAATCCGAGGAAGCCCCCACCTTCGATTGCATCCACCAGGCTTTGGAGACGTTTGAATCCTTCAAAACGGTGGCCTTCAAATCAGGATCCATCAAGCTCATCGATTTTGCCAATACCTTCGGACGCATGGTGATGCTTTCCGCCCAATCCGACAGGGTCAAGAGACCGATTCCCAAGCACGTGAGCGACCGACTCTCAGAGGAGTCCAAATACGTGTTGAGGTTTGCCAAATTTGAAGACGAAATCCTTCAAAACCGGGTGGTGCGCACCTCAAAAAGCAGTCAGGAGTTGTATGCAACCATCGAGGAATGCCGTCGTGATTTCGATGCTTTGGTGAACACTCACTGAAACTATCATTGATCCGTGACTGACCGATAGGTCAAGGAAATGGATTGGTGGTGGTTGGGGTCCAATTTCTGCAATTTTTTGTCCAGCCTCCCCAAGGTCACTTTCAGGGGCCGGACATAGGCTTGGTAAGCCTTCATCTGAGCAGCATCCGAGTCGGATGAAGGGAGAGGCACTTCCATGATTTCCTGAACCAAGGAATCCATTTCAGCTTGGATTTCCAGAACCGTCGGCCTGTTTTTCACCCGTTGGCGAAATGCTGCAATGTCATCGGCTGCATCTTCCATTTCCTCCGATTCGGCTTCTTCTAACCACTGGGTGGCACGGAGTAAATCGTTTTCCAACAAACAACATTCGATGAGCAAGGAGTAAGGCGCCCAAAAAGCATATTCCTCCACGATGGGAACACAGATTTCCCTCGCCTTGATAATGGCCTCGGCCTGCAATTCCTTGTTGCGTTCATGCATCATCCAAATCAGCAGATTGGTTTTGAATTCCTGATAAAAAACGTCCTCATAAAAAAACAACTCCATCGCCTTCAACAAATCATCGGCTGCTTCCTTGAATCGCTTTTCATATTGGTGACAAATCGCTCTTTGCTGATGCAGGTAGGCCAAATTCGCTTCATCCTCCACCACCCCGATCAAGGTTGAAAAAATCGCAATCGCTTTGGGGAGTTGATGGTTGTTCATGTGAACCACGCCCTTGAGCTCCAAACCATTTTCGAATTCATCGTCATCAGCAGGAATTGCGTCGAGCGTTTGGGTTGCCTTAACAAAGGCTCCATCTTCCAAATGGACATAGGCCTGGACCATCATCAATTTGCCCATTTCCGGATAAGCTTCCCTGCAAGCTCCAATGACCGCCCTCACATCATCCTTCCTTTTTTCCAGAAAGCAAACCTCCAGGGCGTCTGCCAGTATTTTGGCCTCAAAAGCATCCTTGATTTCAAGAGGCGATAGGCCAATCAATTGGTTCAAAATCAAGTCGGCCTCTTGTCTGTCCATG
>Ga0068876_10001493_pt1 | contig 18308 bp, 14 predicted proteins | sample NOAtaG_6_FD_66442 | JGI IMG/M metagenome (GOLD analysis project Ga0068876, IMG submission 66442) | Freshwater lake microbial communities from Lake Erie, under a cyanobacterial bloom - NOAA_Erie_Diel5S_2200h metaG | ecosystem: Environmental > Aquatic > Freshwater > Lake | place: USA: Ohio, Lake... | reverse complement strand
GTGCCCTTCGAAGCGGCCGGGCGGGCCGGCGGGGTCTCGGGCTCGCGGGGCGGCTGGACCTGAGGCGGCACGATCGTCGGCGCCTTCGCAGTCTCCTTGCGCTTGGGAGCCTCGATGGGCTCCGCGAGTTTCACGACCGGTGGCGGGGTCGGCGCGGGCGAAGGCGCAGGGGCTGGAGCGGGTGAAGGCGCGACGATCTCGTCGGTGTCCGGCGCGCCCGCCGCCGCGACCGCGTCGCCCTCGGCGCTCGCCTCGGCGTCTTCCTCGGATGCGCCGTCCGAGCCGTCGGGTTCCGAGGTCTCGTCCTCGGACGACTCGGAAACGGTGCGCGGCGCGGACTCGGGCCGCGGCGCGGACTCCGTGCCTGCGCTGGTCACGATGCGCGGCTGCGCCCGGCGCTCGGCCTCTTCGCGCTCGATGCGCTCGAGCTCGCGGGCCTTCTGGAATGCCTCGACGACCGAGCGGGCCGAGTCGCCGGCCTGCGTGGCTGCGCGGACCGCGCCGCCCTTCGCGCGCCCCGCGAGCTCGACGAGCGAGAGCGAAGTGCGGAGGACGAGGACGACGAGCAGGAGCGTGAAGCCGAGCACGAAGGCGCCGACGAGCCCGAACGAGGCTCGCAGGATCTCGCCGAGCACCTCGCCCACCATCCCGCCCGCGAGGTGCCCGCCGAAGAAGGTCTGCTCCGGCAGCGCGAGGTGGATCATCGAGCAGCCGACGAGGCAGAGCACCAGCGACGAGGCGATGCGACCAGCGGAGAACGGGTCGACGTTCGTGCCGAAGAGCCGCGCCGAGAGGAGCCCGAGCTCGAGGGGCACGATCCATGCGCCGAGGCCGAGCGCCCCCGCGAGCAGCCCGGCGACCACGGTGCCGCTGTGGCCGATCCAGTTCGTATCGCTGCGCGCGTCGTAGGAGGCGAGCGCGAGCGTGACGAGCGTGGTCGTCGCGAGGGCGATCACCCCGAGCACCTCGTGGCGCTGGCCCCTCCGGGTGATCCGCGTGACCTCGGCGCCAGGCGTGAAGTCCTGGCTCTCGGTGTCGGCATCGGGATCGAGCGGACGCGGCTCCGGAGGCGGGGCGTCGGTCTTGTCCTTGCGGGAGCGTTTCGAGGTCGAGCGTGCCACCTACGTTTTCCTACAACTCTCACGGTCGCCGCGTCGCCGCCGCCGGTCAACTTTCCCGCGAGCCGGTGGTCCGCAGCGTTCTGCGCCGCCTCCGCACCCGTCTGGTAGGCTGGCCGCCTGATGAGCGAGACCCGCTTCTGCAGCGCGTGTGGCCATCCCAACGGCCCCGAGGCCCGCTTCTGCGGCAAGTGCGGCACCCCGCAGCGCGCGGCGCCGGCCCCTGCCCCTGGGAGCGCTGCGAACAAGACGATGGCTGCGGCCTCGATCGACCCGGCCGAGCTGATGGCCTACGTGGCCCAGATCCAGGAGCAGCAGCGCGGGGGCGCGGCGCCCGTGGCCCCGCCGCCCAGCCCGCCCTCCGCGCCGGTCGCGGCGCCGCCGGCCGTGGCTCCGGCCGCGGACCCCTACGCCACCGAGACGCAGCTCGACGTGGCGATTCCGGCGGATCTCCGGCCCCACGCCGCACCGATGAAGACCATGCTGGGGGTATCGCTCCCCGAGCTGGCAGGCGGCCACGCACCGGCCTCGACGGCCGGCGCGGCGCCAGCGTCGCGGGTCCCCGTGATGCCTGCCGCGGAGCCGCCACGTGGCGGAGTGCCGCAGGCCCTGCCAGCGAGCGAAGCGGTCGCGCCGAAGCCTTCCGCGGCCGCGGCACACCCCGCTCCCGCGAGCGCGCGGGCGGCGCCGGCCGTCGCCGCCCGCGCGCCCGCGCGGACGATGCTCGGGATGTTCGCGCCGCCGGCCGCGGGAGCGGGCGCCGCGCCCGTGGCACCGAGCGCAGCGGGCCCGGCCGCCCCTACGGTGGCCCCGATGCCCACGGCCGCAGCGCCGAGCGTGACCGCCGCGCCGGTCGCCGGGACGCCGCCCGCTTCGGTGAACCCGCCCATCGACACGACCGGCCCCACGGTCGCAGCGGCCGCTGGTCCGACCCCGACGAGCCCCCCGCGGCGGCAGCTCGGGCCGAGCCACCGCACGATGCTCGGAGTCTCGGCGCCGGCCGAGGCGCTCGCGAGCGCGCAGGCTGCGCTCGATGCGCGGACCCAGCCGCCGCCTGCGATCACCGCGCCGCCCCTTGCGCCGATGCCGACGGGCGACGTGTCGATCGCGGGGCTTCCCTCCCCGCGCCGGCGCATGAACGCGCTGCTCGTCGCGGTGCTCCTGCTCGGCGCGCTGCTCGTCGCGTCAGCGGTCGGCGCGTACGTGTTCTTCGGGCGAGGCAGCGGGCGCACCATCACCGTGGCGGCCTTCCGCGGCGAAGGGGGCGAGCGCTTGCATGTCGAGGTACCCGGGCTGCCCGAGGGCACGCTCGCGCGCTTCGGGGGCGCGAGCACGCCGTTCGCCGCGGGCGCCGCCGATCTCCCGCTCGCAGCCGGGGCGCTGCACGTCGGCGACAACCCGCTCTCGATCGAGCTGGTCCTGCCCGACGGGAGCACCGAGACGCACACGGTGACCCTCACGCTCAGCTACCGCGTACGCGCCGACCTCGCGGCGCTGCGTGAGACCCCAGCCGCGATCGCCGTCGTCGTCGAGGCGATCCCTGGCTCGACGGTGGTGCTCGACGGAGAGTCGCTCGCGCTCGACGCCGAGGGGCGCGGGACGCGCAGCTATCCGATCGAGGGGCTGACGGCGAGCGCCGAGGGCGTGATCGAACACGCAGCGAGCTACACGATCACCCCGCCGGGCACCCCTGCTGCGACGGGGACGCTGGCGACGCGGGTGCCGACGACGACGCTGCACGTCGATCGGCCGGCGGACGAGGCGATCACCGACCGGGCCGAGCTCGAGCTCGCAGGCACGGTGCTCGCGGGCGCCACGCTCACGATCGAGGGCGCGCCGGTGACGGTGCTGCCCGAGGGCCGCTTCCTGCATCGCCACCCGCTGCCGGCGCCGGGCGACTTCTCGCTGCGCATCGTCGCGTCGGCACCCGAGCACGCGCCCGCGATCCGCACGCTGCGGGTGCGCCGCGTCGCCGATCTCGCCCGCGAGGCCGCCGGCTTCTCCTTCGACCGCTCCCTCACCTACGCCCGCCTCGCCGCCGCACCGACCACCCTCGTCGGGCAGCGGGTGATGTACGAGGGCCGCGTCTACAACGTCGATCTCCACGACGGACGCGGGGTGTTGCAGATGCTCGTGCGCGACTGTCCGAGCGGCGCGCGGTGCCCGCTCTGGGTGTCCTACGCGGCCGCCACCGAGGTCGCCGTGGACGCATGGGTCCGGATCTACGGGACGATCGAGGGTGAGCAGCAGTTCCGATCGACCTCGGGAGAGGTGCGTACCGTCCCGAGCGTCGCGGCAGCCTACGTGCTGCCGAGCCGACCATGAGCGCGGGGGCGGAGGAGCGGGTCAGCGCGTCCGCAGGCGCGCTCGATCCCTTCACCTGCCCGTCCTGCGAGCATCCGAATCCTCCCGGCGCCCGCTTCTGCAACGGCTGCGGGCGAGGCCTCTTCGGCCAGGATCCGCGCGCCGATCGACCCGGCGCCGACCCGCTCGTCGGCCAGGTGATCGGCGGCCGCTACCGGCTCGAGGGCGTGCTCGGTCGAGGCGGCATGGGGGTGGTGTACCGGGTCGAGCACGTCCGCATGGGCAAGCTCATGGCGATGAAGCTCCTGCATGGCGACCTCGCCCGGGACAGGGAGGTGATCCGGCGCTTTCGCCGCGAGGCCGAGGCGGTGAGCAAGCTCGACCACCCGAACACCGTGCAGGTCTTCGACTTCGGCGAGTCCGACGGACTCACCTGGCTCGTCATGGAATTGCTCAGCGGACGCGACCTCGGGGAGGTGCTCGCCGCCGAGACGACGATGGACTTCCGCCGCGCAGCGCAGATCGCCTGGCAGATCGCGGGCTCGGTCCACCAGGCGCACGAGCGGGGCATCGTGCACCGGGATCTGAAGCCGGAGAACGTGCGGCTCCTGTCGGACCGTGCGGAGCCGGACTTCGTGAAGGTGATGGACTTCGGCCTCGCGAAGCTGCGCGAGACCGAGGAGATGAAGAACGCCTCGATCACCCGTGAGGGCTTCCTCGTCGGCACGCCGTACTACATGGCGCCCGAGCACATCCGCGGCGAGACGGTCGATCCGCGCACCGACGTCTACGCGCTCGGGGCCGTGCTCTACAAGATGCTGACCGGGATGCCCCCCTTCTGGGCCCCGACACCGGTCGCGGTGCTCACCAAGCACCTGGCCGACGACGTCGTCGCGCCGAGCCGCCGGCCCGGCCGACACCCCATCCCCGCAGAGGCCGACGCAATCGTGCTCAAGTGCATGGAGAAGGACCCGGCGGCCCGGTACCAGTCGATGACCGAGCTGCGCGCGGCGCTCTCGTCGTACCTCGAAGGCGTCGGGGAAGGACCGAGTACCGCGCGCCTCGCCGCGCCGGCGCGGACCCCTCCGAGCGAGGGCGCTCGAAGCAGCCAGGTCGCGACCCGCGACGACGTCGATCGCTACGAGAGGGGCCTGCGCACGAGCGACTTCGTCGGGCGCACGTTCCTCGTCTTGCTCGCCGCCATCACGGCAGGCGTGGCGTGGTGGGCCTGGGGCCAGCGCCCGGAAGAGGCCCCGACGACGGAGAGCGAACCCAACGACGGCACCGCGAACGCGGACACCATCTGGGTCGGGACCCCCATCGAGGGCCACCTCGGCGCGCGCATGGACACCCACCTCGGCGACTCCGACGTCTACGAGGTCGTTGGGCTGCGACCGACCGACCGCTTCCTGCGCATCGACGGAAGCGGCCTGCCGAACCTCGACTTCGTGGTCGAGCTCTTCTCGCACGGACGCACCGATCCGCTGATCGTCATCGACGGGGCGCACGTCGGCGGGCCCGAGCGCGTGCCCGCGTACCCGATCGATCCGGCGCTGCGCTACCTGGTGCGGGTGCGGGAGGCGGTGCCCTTCGGACACCTGCCGACCGAGAACGTCTCGGATGCGTACGTCCTCGCGGTGAGCGCCGTGGAGCGGAACGAGGGCGAAGAGACGGAGCCGAACGACGTCCTGGCCCGCGGGGAGCCGATCGCCGTGGGCGAAGAGCGCGCGGCCTACCTCGGCTGGCCGGGCGACCTCGACGTGTTCTGCGCGGAGGCGGGACCCGCGCGCGTAGCGGTCAGCGCGGTGCCGAGCCTCGACTTCGTACTCACGATCACCGATCGCAACTCGGGGAGCGAGGTGCTCGTCGATGCGCACGGAGGCGGCGAATCGGAGGAGACCACGTTCCTCGTCGATCATCCGTTCTGCGTCAGCGTCGGTACCCGCCCCGAAGCCATCACCCGCACCGACCCGCTCCGGCCCTACACGCTCTCCGTCGGCGCGGCGCACTGAACCATGGTGTTCCGCCGCGCGCAGTCCCTCGCCGCCTCCTCCGTGGACCTCCTGGTGCACCGCCTCGCGCTGTCGCGGGGCGCGCGGTCGCGGGCCCGCTCGACGACCGAGTCGCTCGGTCCCGAGGCGCGACGGCGCGGGCTCGAGGAGGTGGCAGCCTTCTACGAGCGCCACGAACCAGAGCTCTTTCCCGCGCCGCCTCCGAGTCCGATCGAGGCTTCGGAGACGCAGCTGCCGGAGGGTGGAGTGCGGGTGGAGCTCTCCTGGACGAGCGCGCACCGCTCGCTCGATCCGGCACAGCGGCCGCGCCTCGACGACGACGAGCGCAACCGGCGGGCGGTGGCGCGCCTCTACCTCGGCGGCGGCAGGCCGCGGCCGGCGGTGATCCTCGTCCACGGCTATCTCGGGGGCCAGCCCGCCTTCGAGGAGCGGGCCTTCTCGGTGCCCTTCCTCCGCGCGCGCGGCCTCGACGTCGCCCTCGCGGTGCTCCCGATGCACGCAGCGCGCGGGACGGTCTCGCGCTTCGGCCTCACGCGGCCGCGCTTTCCGTCGAGCGATCCCCGGCTCACGATCGAAGGCTTCCGGCAGGCGATGACCGACCTCCGCACCGTCGTGGCGCACCTGCACGAGCGCGGCGCGACCGCGGTCGGCGCGATGGGCACGAGCCTCGGCGGCTACTCCGCGGCGCTGCTCGGCGCCGTCGAGCCCCGCCTCGCGTTCGTCGTGCCGATGATCCCGCTCGCCTCGATCGCGGACTTCGCCCGTGCAGACGGACGCTACGTCGGTACGGCGACGCAGCAGCACGAACAGCACGAGGCCCTCGAGGCCGCCTACCGGGTGGTCTCTCCCCTCGCGCGCCCCTCGCTCGTCCCGTCCCCAGGCCGGCTGGTCATCGGTGCGCGTGCCGATCGGATCACGCCGCCCGAGCACGCGGAGAAACTCGCGGCGCACCTCGGATGCGAGATCGAGTGGCTGCATGGGAGCCACCTGGTCCAGCTCGGACGACGCCGCGCGTTCGCGAAGGTGATGCGGATGCTGGAGGGCCTCGACCTCGTCCCGCGACCTTGATGGCCTCTCAGCGCGGCTCGAGGAAGAGCTGGGCGAGGGCGTCGAGCTCCGCCGGCTGCCTGTCCGCTTCCCCGCGCGGCTCCTCGATCGGCGTCCCGAGCAGACCCTCCTCGACCTCGTAGGCGAGGTCCCCGACGATCACCGAGCCCGCGGAGTAATCGCCGCCAAGCGCCGCGAGCTGCTCGAGGTCCTTCACCCGACCGACGAGCCCGAGCGCGTCGCCCGCGCCCGTCACCTCGCCGCGGACGTGGACGCCGGTCGCGAGGCGGAAGCGGCGGCCCTCGGGCAAGAGCGTGAGCTCCTCGCCCGCGACCTCCGCGCGGCCGGCCTCGAGCCATCGATCGAGCGCGACCTGAGAGAGAAAGAGCCGGTTCGGCGCGACCATGCGGAAACGCTACCACGAACCCACTCCGGTCCCGAGCGCGTCCACGAAGGCCGCGGACCGCAGCGCGGTGCTACGCTGCGCGCCCGTGATCGTCCCGATCCTGTTCGGCGTCACCGCCCTCGCCTACCTCGTGGCGAGCGGGCTCTTCCTCGCGTTCTTGCTGCGGGGAGGAGAGGCCCTCGGCCGGGCAGCGCTCGGGGCCCTCGGCGCCGGGACGATCAGCCACCTCGTCTTTCTCGTCGCTCCGGCCCTCAGCGCCGCGCCGGTCCTCGCGCTCGACATCCGCGAGAGCCTAGCGGTCGGCTCGCTCCTCGTGAGCCTCGCGTTCCTCGTCACCACCCTGACGCCGCGCGCGCCGAGCACGCGGCTCTCGGTGCTCGGCGCGTTCATCACCCCGGTGACGCTGGTCTTCTTCCTCGGGGCCGGGCTGCACCGCAACGTCACGAGCGTGCCCGAGGGCGTGCGCTCCGCGCTCCTGCCGGTGCACGTGGGCGTGAACGTGCTCGGGGTCGTCGCCTTCGCGCTCGCCTTCGGTGTGGCCGTCGCCTACGTGGTGCAGGAGCGTCAGCTCCGGCAGAAGCGGATCGGCGGCATGCTCTCGCGGCTGCCGCCGCTCGACGTCCTCGATGCGCTCGGCTTCCGCTTCATCGCCATCGGCTTTCCCCTCTTCACGCTCGGAGTCGTGAGCGGCGCTCTGTGGGCGGTGCGCCTCGATCCCGACGCGCCCGCGCTCTCGACCTCGCAGCTCGTCGGGCTGCTCGCGTGGCTCACGTTCGCTGCGGTGCTCGGGCTGCGGGTCGGGGCAGGGTGGCGGGGCAGGCGCGCGGCCTACGGCACGATGGCCGGCTTCCTCTGCACCTGCCTCTTGCTCCTCGGCTACGTGTTCCGGGACGGTTCGGGGGTGGGCTCGTGAGCCGGCTCTTCGTCCTCGGCGTCTCGCACAAGACCTCACCGGTCGCGCTGCGCGAGCGGCTGGCCGTCAAGCCGGAGGCCCTGCCCGAGACGGTGAAGTCGCTCGCGGAGGCCGCCGGTCTCGACGAGGCGCTGCTCGTCTCGACCTGCAACCGCGTCGAGGTCTACGGGCTGGCCGCCCACGACGACGCACCCGAGCGGGTCCGCGCCTTCCTCGAGCGCACGACTGGGCCGGGATCACTCGCGGCGCACACCTACGAACGCCAGGACGCCGACGCCGTGCGGCACGCCTTCCGCGTGGCATCGAGTCTCGACTCGATGGTCGTGGGCGAACCGCAGATCCTCGGCCAGGTGAAGGACGCCTACGAGGCCGCGAGCGCCGCCGGCGTGCTCGGCAGTCTGCTCGACCGTGCCTTCACCAAGGCCTTCGCGGTCGCCAAGCGGGTCCGCAGCGAGACCGGCGTCGCCGCCGGCACGGTGTCGATCAGCTCGATCGCGTGCGATCTGGCGGAGCAGATCTTCGGCGACCTCCGGGGCCGCAGGGTGCTCCTCGTCGGCGCAGGGAAGATGGGCGAGAGCGCGGCCAAGCACCTCGCCAAGGAGGGGGCCCGGCTCTTCGTGCTGAACCGCTCCCGGGAGCGCGCGCTGGAGCTCGCCGCAGCGTGCGGCGGCGAGCCCCGCAGCCTGAGCGAACTGGCCTCCGAGCTCGCGCTCTGCGACGTGGCCATCTGCTCGACCTCGAGCGAGCGCTTCGTGGTGACGATGGAGCTCATGAAGGAGGTCGTTCGGGCCAGGAAGTACCGCCCGATCTTCCTCGTCGACATCGCCGTTCCGCGGGACGTCGATCCGCGGATCGGCGAGATGGAGGGCTGCTTCGTCTACGACGTCGATGACCTGCAGAAGGTCGCGAACGAGAACCTCGCGGGCCGGCGCCGCGAGGCCGAGGCCGCCGAGCAGATCGTCGAGACCGAGACCCGCGCCTTCGAAGAGTGGCGGCGGCAGCAGGATCTGAAGCCGCTGATCGTCGGACTCCGCGAGCACGTCCGCGGCGTGCTCGCAGCCGAGCTCGAGCGGACGTTGCCGCGCCTGAAAGGCGATCCGACGCAAGACCGGGCAGCGCTCGAGCGGATGATCGACGCTGCGACGAACAAGCTCCTGCACGGGCCGCTCACCGCGCTGAAGGCGGCCGGCGAGCGGGGCGATGCCGCGGCGATCGACGCCGTGCGAGCGCTCTTTCCCCTCGGCGCAGAGACTTCCTCGTCGCGGCGGGATCCGGAGGCGCAGCGACCGGAGCTGACGCCGGCGCGAGGAAAGGTCGGGGCATGAGCCAGCTCGTTCGCATCGCCACCCGCAAGAGCCCGCTCGCGCTCGCGCAGACCCGCTGGGTCGCCGCGCAGCTGCGGATCCACGATCCGTCGATCGTCGTCGAGGAGGTGCAACTCGTCACCGAGGGCGACCGCGTCCTCGACGTCCCGCTCGCGAAGGTTGGCGGCAAGGGCCTCTTCGTCACCGAGGTCGAGCGCGCTCTCGTCGAGGGACGGGCCGACCTCGCGGTGCACTCGATGAAGGATGTCCCCGAGGCGCTCGAGCCGGGGATGATCCTCGCGTGCATCCCCGAGCGCGAGGATCCGCGTGACGTGCTCGTGAGCGCGGACGGCGCCGGTCTGATGGATCTTCGAGCGGGCGTACGGCTCGGCACGAGCTCGCTCCGCCGCGCGGTGCAGCTGCACCAGGAGCGCCCGGATCTCGCGCTGAAGGTGCTGCGGGGCAACGTCGGAACGCGCCTTCGCAAGATCGACGAGGGCGAGGTCGACGCGGCGGTGCTCGCGCTGGCCGGCCTGCGGCGCCTCGGCCTCGATCGCGAGCTCGGCGCCCGCCTCTCGGTCCTCTCGGTCGAGCAGTCGATCCCCGCGGTCGGACAGGGCGCACTCGCGCTCGAGACCCGGGCGGACGACGCGGCGCTTCGGGCGCGCCTACAGCCCCTCGATCACCGTCCCAGCCGTGTGGCCGTCGCGGCGGAGCGCGCCTTCCTCGGAACGCTGCATGGCGGCTGTACGACGCCCCTCGCCGCGCACGCGCGGTTCGTCGACGGACGGCTGCGGGTCGAGGCGATGGTGGGTGAACTCGACGGGCAGTCGATCGTGCGGGGCTCGGTCGATCTCGCGCTCGACGCCGCCCACCGCGACGCCGAAGCGCGGGCCCATGCGCTCGGCGCCGAGCTCGCCGAGCGGCTCGTCCAGCAGGGCGCCGGCCTGATGATCGAGCGCGCGCGCGCCGCGAAGGATCCCTATGCGGCCGGACTCTACGCCCGCTGAGCGCAGCCTCGCGCTCGCGTTCGCGGCGCTGTGCTGCCTCGGGGGCTGCGAGATCTCCCTCGGCGCGCGGCCGGATGCGGGTGGGGGCCGGGACGCGGCGCGGCCGGACAGCGCGGTGCTCGACGCGGGCGTCGGTGACACCCCGCTCCTCGACGGCGGCCCGCTCGATGCACCGACGATGTCCGACGCCCCCGATGCCGGGCCACCTCCACCGACCGGCCGCGTGCGCTACGAGAGCGGTCTGCTGCACTCGCCGCTCACCGAGGACCTCGCAGAGGGCCTCCGCATCATCGCCGCGCGGGGCGGACGGGTCGAGAACGTGCTCTCGCGCGTCGGCGACTCGATCACCCGCTCCACCTCGTTCCTGAACTGCTTCGCGGGCAGCCGCATCGACCTCGCGGGCCGGGCGGAACTCATGGCGACGATCGCGCATTTCGGCGCGGGACGGGTGGGCGGCGAGAACCCGTTCAGCCGCGTCAGCCTCGCCGCGACCGTGGGCTGGTCGGCGTCGGCGGCCCTCGCCGCGCCCGCGCCGATCGACGCGGAGATCGCGGCCGCGCATCCGGGCTACGCGAGCCTGATGTTCGGCACGAACGACGTCGGCTTCCGCAGCCCGCAGAGCTACGCCGCCGACATGCTCACGCTCGCCGATCGGCTGATCGCGGCGGGCGCCATCCCGGTCCTCTCGAGCATCCCGCCACGCGATGACAGCGCGAGCGCCGATGCGCGCGTGCCGCTCTTCAACGCGATCGTTCGGGGCATCGCCGAGGGCCGGGGTGTGCCCTTCGTCGATCTGCACGCGGCGCTCTTGCCGCTGCCGAACCACGGTCTGCTCACCAGCGACCGCGTGCACCCCAACGTGTTCGCCAGCGGCGGCTGCGTGTTCACGGCCGAGGGGCTCGGCTACGGCTACAACCAGAGGAACTGGCTGGTGATCACCGCGCTCGATCGGGCCCGGCGAGCGGTCGCGGGCGAGCCGGCCCCGGACGCGAGCGCCACGCGGATGGAGGGCGCGGGCACAGTCGCGGCGCCCTTCGTCGCCCGCTCGTTCCCGTTCACCGACCTGCGCAGCACCGACACCGACGGGACCTCGCGCTGGGCGAGCTATCCCGCGTGCAGCGCGGCGAACGAAGGCGGCCCGGAGGTGCTCTACCGGGTCGACGTCCCACGCGTCGGGCGACTCCGCGCCTTCGTGTTCGACCGGGGGACCGTGGACGTGGACGTACACGTGCTCTCGGCCGCAGACCCGACGGCATGCCTGGACCGTGACGACATGGAGTCGGCGATCGACGTGGTGCCCGGCACGTACTGGGTCGCGGTGGACTCCTACGTGGACGGCTCCGGCGCGGCACGAAGCGGCGAGTACCTGCTCGTCGTGCTGCTCGAATAGCCTGGCGATCAGAGCGGCGCCGGCAGGGTGTCGTGGAACCGCGCGTAGTCGAAGACGCGAACCCCGCCCTCGGTGGTGCTGCCGTAGACGACGTCGACGAAGCGCTCACCCCAGCGGATCTCGTCGTGGCCCCAGGCCTTTCGCGCGTGGAGCGTGGCCCCGATGTCCTCGTCGAGCCCGGTGAGGATGGCGAGGATCTCGGCGTCCTCGACAGCGAGCTGCTCGGGCGAGACGCCGAAGAGCGGGCTCTTCTCGTCGATGCGATGCAGCGCGGTCCAGCCGACGAAGAACATCGGCTGGTGGTCGCGGACGAGCGGCAGATCGATGATGCGGCGGAAGGTCTCCCCCTCCTGGGTCACGATGGTGCGGGCCACGCTCACCCCGAGCGAGGCCTCGACCATGCGGTTGCCGCGCGCGTTCGCCATGCGGAAGACGAGGGTGGGCGTGCCGTCCTGGCGGTGGACGCAGAGCTTGTCGGAGAAGAGGACGTTCGCGGTGGGCCGGGCGAACTTCGCGAAGACCAGCCCGGTGAGCACGGCGGTCGTGAGCAGTCCGAAGAACGCCTCGGCGGTGACGAGGATGTGCCCGTAGAGCGTCGCCGGACTCATCGTGCCGTAGCCGATGGTCATCATCGTCTGCACGCTGAAGAAGTACGCGCTCTCGAACGAGCCGTCGCCACCGGCGATGGCGACGGGATCGAGCTGGTAGAGCGCGGCGAAGACGGCGTGGATGCCCACGTAGTAGAGCGTCGCGAAGGCGAAGAAGCTCCGCCAGCGCATCGTGAGGATGCGGTGGTAGAGGTCGAGCAGCGGCGCGCGGGGCAGGCCGATCGCCTCGATCGAGACGCGTCCGCGGTTGTCGGTGAAGCGCAGGGGCGGGCGGGTCTTGGCCACGGCGTGAGCGTACGAGGCGAATGCCTCTGCTCGCCAGTCGTCGGGCCCGGCGCACGCTACGCTCCGCGCCATGGGACTCCGCCGCGATGCCCTCGACGCTCTCGACCGCTGCGCGTTCGCTGCCGAGTTGCTCGGCGAGCCGAGCGCGAAGGCGTGGGCCAACGCGACCTGGGGCCTACGGCAATTCGAGGGCGACCTCGCCGCGCTCGTCGCGGAGGACCGGGTGTCCGACATCCCGGGCCTCGGCAAGAAGGCCGTGCTCGTGGTGGAGGAGGTGGCCGCCGGCAAGGTGCCGGCCTCGCTCGCTGCGCTCGCCGAACGGCTGCCCGAGGGGCTCTTCGAGATCCGGAAGATCCGCGGGCTCGGTGCCAAGAAGGTGATGGCGCTCTGGAAAGAGCTCGGGATCACATCGCTCGGCGAGCTCGAATACGCCTGCACGGAGAACCGCCTGCTCACGCTGAAGGGCTTCGGCAAGAAGACCCAAGAGAGCGTGCTCGCGCAGATCCCGCCACTGCGCGAGGAGCGCGGGCGACGGAGGCGCGACGACGCGCTCGGGACCCTATCGCGCCTGACCGAGACCCTCCGCGAGCGCGGCGCGCTCGAGCTGAGACCGGCGGGCGGGCTGCGCCGCGGCGAAGAATTGATCGACGAGATCGTCGGGCTCGTCGTGGGCCCCGCGTCGATCGATCGGTCGGGGCTCGATCCGAGCGTGCGCCTGATCTGCGCTGGGCCGGAGCATGCGGGCTGGGCGTGGATCGAGGCCACCGGGCCGGCCGAGCACGTCGAGGCCCTCCGCGCGCGGGCCGAAGCGCGTGGCGTGTCGATCGAGGCGAGCGCGACCGAGGAGGCTGCCTACGCGGCGCTCGGACTGCCCTTCGTCGATCCCGAGGACCGGACGCGCAGCCTTCCGGTCCTGCCCCGCCGCCTCGTGCGCCAGGCCGACCTGCGGGGCGCGCTGCACAACCACACCGTCGCCTCCGACGGCGCGAGCACCCTCGCGGAGATGCGCGCCGCGGCCGAGGCATGGGGCCTGGCCTATCTCGGCATCAGCGAGCACAGCGAGAGCGCGTTCTACGCGAAGGGGCTCGACGCCGCGCGCCTTCGCTCGGAGCGGGCCGCGATCGCAGCGCTCAACAGCCGCCCCGGCTGCGTGCTGCTCACCGGCGTCGAGAGCGACATCCTCGAAGACGGCGCACTCGACTACCCCGACGAGGTGCTCGACGCGCTCGCGGCCGAGGGCGCCCTCGAGGTGCTGGTCGCCTCGGCGCACAAGCGCACGGGCCACGACCGCGCCGCCGCGACGGCGCGCATGGTGCGCGCCGCCTCGCACCCGCGAACCGCCATCATCGGCCACCCCACCGGCCGCCTCCTGCTCGGCCGGCCGCCCGTCGACTTCGACGTCGAGGCGCTCCTCGACGCATGCGCTCGAAGCGGCTGCGCCATCGAACTGAACGCGAACCCGCAGCGCCTCGACCTCTCGGCCCGATGGCTCGCGATGGCGAAGGAGCGCAGCGTGCTCGTCTCGATCGCCGCCGACGCGCACCACGCGCGCGAGCTCGATCACCTCGAGCATGGGCTCAGCGTCGCGCGCCGCGCGGGGCTCGGGCCGGGGGATGTGCTCAACTGCATGGAGCTCGACGAGCTCCGCGCCTGGCTCGCGAAGCGCGCTCCGGCACCGCCCTGAGCCGGCCCACTCGACCGAAGGTGCAGCCTCCGGCGGCAGGACGGGACGGCGGGCAAGCGGCTCGACCACCTCGAAGGACCGGCTCCTGCTGCGCAGCGAGCTTCGCAGGGTCGGTCTCACGCAGACGCGAGGACCAACGGGCGCGGCACGAGGAGCCCGGCCCGTCAGCTCCGCGGCACGATGCCGCGTGCCTCGAGCAGCGCGAGGACGGCGTCCGTGTGCTCGGTGAGACCGGCTTCGCGGTCGGACGAGGCCTGCTTGCCCACGACGAGCTCGGGCGCGGTGGGCGCCTCGTAGGGCGAGTCGAGGCCGGTGAAGTCCTTGATCTCTCCGGCGCGCGCGCGCTTCCACAAGCCCTTCGGGTCGCGCGCCTCGCAGACCTCCGGCGGCGTCGCGACGTGCACCTCGAAGAAGCGTCCCTCGGCAAGGAGGGCACGCACCCGGTCGCGGTCCTTTTGGAACGGCGAGATGAGCGCGGTGATGACGAGCAGCCCCGCATCGACCATGAGCTTGGCGACCTCGCCGGTACGGCGGATGTTCTCCTCGCGGTCCCTCTCGGAGAAGCCGAGGTCACCGTTCAGACCGTGGCGGAGGTTGTCGCCGTCGAGGACGTAGACGAGCACACCGCGCGCGAAGAGCCGCTGCTCGAGGCGGCGCGCGATCGTGCTCTTGCCCGAGCCCGAGAGTCCGGTGAGCCACACGAGCCCGCCGCCGTGGCCGAGCAGCCGCGCGCGGTCCTCGGGCCCGACCGCGCCGCCATGCCACACGACGTTCGCGGTCACCTTGCGTCCGTAGGCAGTCGGATCCTCGCTCACGGCCTCACGCGTCCGCTCAGGGCGTCGACCGCGCGTCGGTCCGGTGGAACTCGACGCGGCGGTTCGCGGCGCGACCTTCGTCGGTCGAGTTGCTGTCGATCGGCACGCGCTCGCCGTAGCCGCGCGCAGTCATGCGGCCCGGGGCGATGCCCGCGCGGATCAGGTACTCGCGCACCGCCTCGGCGCGGTCCTGCGAGAGCCGGTCGTTGCTGGCGTCGTTGCCGCGGCTGTCGGTGTGGCCTTGGATCTCGATGGTGATGTCGGCGAAGTCGCGGAGGACCTGCGCGACGGTGTCGAGGATGCCGTAGCTCTCGGGCCGGATCACCGCGCGCCGGAACTCGAAGAAGATCTGCTGCCGGATGATGATGCCTTCGCTCGTCACCTCGACGTCCTGATAGACGCGCGGGCAGCCATTCTCCTCGGCGATGCCCGGCTCGTTCGGGCACGCGTCGGTCACGTCGGGGAAGGAGTCGACGTCGTTGTCGGCCTCGGGGCAGCCGTCCTCGTCCTGGAAGCCGTCGCGGTCCTCGGGATCGGTCGGGCACCGGTCGCCACCGTCGATCACGCGGTCGAGGTCGTTGTCGGGCTCGGGGCAGCCATCCTCGTCGGCGTACGCGTCGGGGTCCTCGGGCTCGAGCGGGCAGGTGTCGCGGACGTCGTCGAGGCCGTCGCGATCGGTGTCCTCCGACTCGGGGCAGCCATCCCGATCGTCGCGGCCGTCGAGGTCTTCGGGCTCGTCGGGGCAGCGGTCGTCGTCGTCGATGATGCCGTCGCCGTCGCGGTCGCCCGGCGGGGGCGGAGGGGGAGGTGGTGGCGGCGGAGGCGGCTCCTCGTCGTGCTCGAGGCAACGCGCTGGATCGGTCATCCGCATCGCGGCATGTGCGGCGGCGTCGGCGAGTCGGAAGTGCTCCTCGGCGCGGTTCGGGTCGCCCTCGAGGAGCTCGTCCTCGGCGAACTCGAGGTTCGTCTCGGCGACCGCGACCTCACGCGGCGCACAGTTGCGGGCGCCATGCGCGACCGCCTCCTCGAGGACGGCGCGGGTGCCGACGACGCGCCCGTGGATGAGCGAGGCACGACCACAGCCGGCGACGGAAGAGAGCGCGGCGACGAGGGCAAGCAGGATGGCGCGGCCGATCATTCGTCTTCGCCCCCCGACGCTCGCGCGGGCGCTGAGCGCGCGCGATCACGCGCCTGACTGCCGAGGGTTCGGGCACGGGCGGCGTACCGGATGGCGGCGTCGTAGTGGCCCTCGCCGTTCTCCTCCCGGGCCTTCTCGAGGTACGCGAGCGCTGCGAAGTACTCGTAGGGGGCACGCTCGTCTGCGTGGGCCTCTTCGGCCTCCGCGACCACCGACGCGGCCCCGATGGAGTCGACGGTGTAGATGAGCGGACCACAGCCGCCGAGGGCGAGCACCGGGAGGATGGAGAGCGGACGGAAGCGCACGCGGCGGCAACGCTATCAGCGCGGAGCCGCCGGGGTCAACGCAGCTCGTCGCAACGCCGCGTCCGCCCCCACGGCGGCACGGGCAGTCTCACCTTCGTTTGCGGAGCGCTCCGACCGCGACGTCGGCCTCGACGAGCGGAGAGAAGAAGTTGTCCTTCTTCACGTACTCGTCGACGCGGAAGGCGAACTTGTAGCTCGGCGCCGCGCGCTGGTTGCAGTCGGTGCGCTCGCAGAAGCGGCAGGTCGTGCCGACCGGCACGGCCATGCGGGCAGGATCGACGAAGGGCATGTCGTCGGCGTACGCGAGGTGCCGCGCGTCCTCGGCCGCCGTCCCCATGCCGATCGCGTACACCGTGCCGCGGGCCAGCGAGCCGGCGATGGGCTCGCTGAGCACCTTCGCGAAGCAGAAGTACATGCGCCCGTCGGGGAACACCGAGTACTGCCGGGCGATCGCGTGCGGCGTGAGGAAAGACTGGTGCACGATCCACTTCGGACAGCTCCCCGTACCGTGGGGAAAGCGAAGTCCGGTCGCCGCGTAACGCTTGCTGATGTTGCCCGCGACGTCGACGCGCAGGAAGTGGAACGGCACGCCGCGGCGCGAAGGATCGCCGAGGTTGCAGAGCCGATGCGCGACCGTCTCGTAGCCGGCGTTCCAGATCCGCGCGAGGCGCTCGACGTCGTAGCGGGTGCGCTGCGCGTCGCGGAGCAGCGGCGCGTAGGGCAAGAGCAGCGCGCCCGCGAGGTAGTTCGCGAGATGGATCTTGAGCAGGCGCGGCGCCTCCGCGTGGGCGAGGCTCGCCCGTCCCATCACCGGCTCGTGGAGCTGCTCGCGGTCGAACAAGCGCAGCGCGACGGTGTGCGCGAGCTGAAAGAGGCGGCGGTGCTCGGGCACGTCGCGCGCGAGCGTCAGCACGCCACCCGAGGGATCGAGCCGGCGGATCACCGAGCTGTCGTGGGGCGGCTCTTCCTCGACCCGCACGTCGAGGCGGGCGAGCGCGCGGATGAGATGCTCGGGACGGCATTGCTCGGGCAGCGCGTGGGCGGCGCGAAAGACCTCGGCCCGCGCCTCGAGCTCGCCGAACCAGTTGCCGCTCGCCTCGAGGAAGTCGATCACCTCGTCGTAGGGGCTGTGATCGAAGGCGAGGCCTGCCTCCGACCCTGCACCGTCGCGGCGGCTGCGCGCCTCCTTGGTGAGCTCGGCGAGCAGCTGATCGAGCTGGGCGCGCGTGTTCTTGTAGAGGTGGAAGAGCGCGGTGATCGTCGCCGCCGCGCGCGGCTCACCCGAGGCGGCGCGCAGATCGTCCTCGCCCATCCCCAGCGTGCGGAAGAGCGGCTCGTCGAGCAGGCGCGCGAGGCCCTCGTCGACCCGCCGCTCTCCGGCCTGAGCCATGAACGTCTCGACGTCGACGCCGAGATGCCCGAGCGCCCGCAGGAGGAGGGGCAGCTGCATCGGACGCTTGCCGGTCTCGAGGAGCGACAGGTAGGCGGGCGAGACCCCGAGCACCTCGGCGACCTCGGCCTGCGCGAGGCCCCGCTCGAGCCGGAGCTCGCGGAGGCGCCGCCCCATCGCCTCGTCGCTCGGCGCGGCGTGCCCCGGCTCGGACTCGGCCTTGCGCCCGCTCGCGACCATGCGGCGTGTTCCCACGGCGCACCGGTGAGCGCAATCGTGGCCGCGCTCAGGTGTCGACCTCGGCGCCCTCGTCGCCGAGCGTGAGCTCCTCGACCTCGACGCCCTCGGGATCGTTCTCCGCCTCGGTCTCCGCCTCGAAGGCGCCGTCGATCGCGACGTCCTCGGCTTCGGCCTCCTCGAGGCGCGGCACCTTCGCGAAGTGCTGCACGATCCGCTCGGCCTGCGCCGCCGTCGCGCCCGCGGCGCGCAATTCCTCCTCGGTCGCCGCGGCGATCGCCCGCAGCGAGCCGAGCGTCTTGAGCAACAGCGTGCGGGTCTTCTGGCCGACGCCGGCGATGT
>Ga0068876_10001485_pt1 | contig 18365 bp, 17 predicted proteins | sample NOAtaG_6_FD_66442 | JGI IMG/M metagenome (GOLD analysis project Ga0068876, IMG submission 66442) | Freshwater lake microbial communities from Lake Erie, under a cyanobacterial bloom - NOAA_Erie_Diel5S_2200h metaG | ecosystem: Environmental > Aquatic > Freshwater > Lake | place: USA: Ohio, Lake... | reverse complement strand
AAGCGTTTTTACTAGTGGCATTAGTAGTATTTATTTTCTTACAAGATTTTCGTTCGACCATTATACCTGCGATAGCAGTTCCAGTTTCATTAATCGGAACACTTTTCTTTATGCAATTAATGGGCTTCTCATTAAACCTCATTACATTGTTTGCATTAGTACTTGCCATAGGTATTGTAGTCGATAATGCCATTGTTGTGGTAGAAGCTGTACATGCCAAGATGGAAAAATCAGGTATAAGCGCAATGAAAGCGACTGAACAAGCCATGAAAGAAATTAGCGGAGCAATCATCGCTATTACTTTAGTAATGTCGGCAGTATTTATTCCTGTTGCTTTTATGTCGGGTCCATCAGGTATTTTTTATCGACAGTTCTCTTTAACAATGGCTGTTGCTATTGTGCTGTCAGGTGTTATTGCATTAACATTAACGCCTGCATTGTGCGCCATGCTATTAAAAAATCCTCATCAACAACACAAGAAAAAAAATAAACTAACACGCTTTTACGATGGTTTCAACGAATGGTACAATAGCTTATCAAAAAAGTACCAAGCATTATTAGGTTTAATAGCTAATAGAAGAGTAGTAACCTTTTCTATTTTACTTATTTTTTGTTTTGGTACTGGATTGTTAGGTCGTTTTTTATCATTGGGATTTATTCCAAATGAAGATCAAGGTACGTTTTATGCAAGTATCACTACACCATCAGGTTCAACTTTAGAACGAACAAAAGCTGTTGTAAACGAAGTGCAAAAAGTATGCGAAGGAATTGATGTCATTGAATCTGTCTCTTCATTAGCAGGTACAAATATTTTATCAGATGGTACAGGTGCAACATACGGTACTTGTTTAATCAATTTAAAAAGTTGGGATAACCGAAAAGAATCGGTTGATGATATTATTGCACTCGTAGTTGAAAAAACAAAGCATATTAAAGATGCAAATATCGAATTCTTTCCACCTCCTGCAGTTCCGGGTTATGGTAATGCCAGCGGTTTTGAATTAAGATTGCTAGACAAAACGGGACGAGGAGATTTTAAAGAAATGGAAAAAGTTGTAAATCAATTTATGTCCGATTTAAATGCTCGTCCTGAAATTGCAAGTGCCTTTACCATTTTTGACGCAAGTTATCCGCAATTCATGCTATACTTTGATAACGACATGGCAGCTAAAAAAGGCGTTACTGTAAATAATGTAATGGCAACTTTACAAACTTTATTAGGAAGCGAGTATGCAACAAATTTTATTCGTTTCGGACAAATGTATAAAGTAATGGTACAAGCATTGCCACAATATAGAGCAAAGCCTGACGATATTTTAAAACTAACCGTAAAAAATGATAAAGGAGAAATGGTTCCATTATCTGCATTTATGAGTGTAGAAAAAATGTATGGAGTAGATCAAATTACACGTTACAACATGTATCCATCAGCCGAATTAAATGGCGAAGCAAACGAAGGCTATAGTAGTGGTAATTCAATTAAAGCTATTCAGGAAGTTGCTAAAACAAAATTACCAAAGGGTTACGATATTGATTGGGCAGGTATTACACGAGATGAAGTACAAGCAGGAAATGAAGCCATTTACATTTTCATAATTTGTTTACTCTTTGTGTATTTAGTTTTAGCAGCGCAGTACGAAAGTTTTCTATTACCAATGCCGGTTATCCTTTCATTGCCCACCGGAATTTTTGGAGCGTTCCTGTTATTATTAATGATGGGTTTAGAAAACAACATCTATGCACAAGTGGCAATGATCATGCTTATTGGTTTATTAGGTAAAAATGCCATTTTAATTATTGAGTTCGCTGCGCTTAGGCATAGGGAAGGTAAAACACCATTGCAAGCAGCCATCGAAGGAGCTACAGAAAGGCTACGCCCTATTTTAATGACCTCTTTTGCTTTTATTGCAGGATTAATACCTCTATTATTTGCAAGTGGTGCAGGAGCGGTTGGTAATAAAACCATTGGGGCAGCAGCAGCAGGAGGTATGTTATTTGGGACAATATTTGGTGTCGTTATTATTCCCGGACTTTATGTGATTTTTGCAACGATAGCCGAAAAATTTTCAAAAAAAGGTACGAAAGAAGAAAAACCATTCACCGAAGTAATTTAAACTATGAAGAAATTTAGAAATACTATAACAGTTTACACTTTGGCATTATTTATCCTTGCTACAAGTTGCAAAACCACTAAACCGTTAGAAAATAACGCTATTAAAAACATGCCTGTATCCTTTTCTGATGTGAAGGATACAGCTAATTCTGCGAGCATAGATTGGAAGCTGTATTTTACTGATCCCAATTTGATAGAATTAATTGATATGGCTTTAAAAAACAATCTTGATTTACACATTGCTCTACAAAAAATGGAAGCCTCAAAAGCTTATGTTCGTTCAAGTAAAGGGGCTTTATTTCCAAGCGTAAATGCAAATGTAAATTATTTAGGTCGCAGATTTGGTTACTATACAATGGATGATGCAGGTAATCGAACAACTGAAATTGAATCCGGTAAAATTATCCCAACCTATTTACCCGACTATTACATGGGTTTACAAGCATCCTGGGAAATTGATTTGTGGGGTAAACTGAGAAATAAAAAACGTGCTGCTTTAGCTCGTTATCTTTCAAGTGTAGAAGGTAAGAATCTTATTACTACGAATCTCATTGCTGAAGTTGCCAACTCTTATTATGAATTGCTTGGATTAGATAATGAGTTGGAAATCATTCGTGAGTCAATTAAAATTCAACAGAGTGCTTTTGATTTAGTTTCTGTACAAAAAGAAGCAGGCGTTGCAAATGAATTAGAAGTAAAACAATTTGAAGCTCAACTAAACAGTTCAAAAGCTTTGGAATATGAAACTTTGCAAAGTATTACTGAGATTGAAACCCGGATAAATTATTTATTAAACCGTTATCCTCAAACCATCAAGCGTGAGAAGACGGATTTCAATAAACCTTTAAGCATTGTTCCCAATACAGGTATCCCTTCCGATTTATTAAAAAACCGTCCTGATTTAAGGCAAGCAGAATATGAATTAATGGCTTCAAAAGCCGATTTAAAGGCAGCGAAAGCAGCATTTTATCCGTCATTAAACATAACGGGAATGTTAGGTTTTCAGGGTTACAAAGCAGTTTTACTGCCTCAGTCACTGGCTTATACTGCCGCTGGCGGCTTGATTGCGCCTCTAGTAAATCGCAACGCAATAAAAGCAGAGTTTAAATCTGCAAATGCTGCACAACAAGAAGCTTTATTCAACTACCAAAAGGTGATTTTGAATGGTTACATTGAAGTCTATAATGAACTGGCGAAGATTAGAAACCTTGAAAAAATCGAAGAATTCAAATCAAATCAAGTTACTGCATTATCACAAGCGATTGATGCTTCATCCGCGTTATTTAAAACCGGAAGAGCAAATTATATTGAAGTATTATTAGTTCAACAAAATTCACTTGATTCAAAAATTGAACTAATTGGTGTAAAACAGCGTCAGTTTAGCGCACTTGTAAATATTTACAAAGCTCTTGGAGGCGGATGGAAATAGCCCCTAATTTCTTCTAGTATATGATATTTTCTACTATACTTGAACTGATAATACGTTTCATTTTTGTTCTAAATAAATTGAGCCCTCTTAGGAGGGCTTTTTTATAGGCTCGAATTTCAGACGTACAAAGTAGAGAAATCTAATTTAGAAAAGTTCGAATCCATTTAAGATACTAGGCTAAAAATGATGTTTTACGAAAAAAGTTCGAACTCACGAATTTAAAAATCGAAGACCTCGAATTACCAATATTGACAAGGGTTTTAAAGGAAATAAAAAAAGGGACAAAACAAAAATATTGCTTTGTCCCTTCGAGTGGACCCGGAGAGATTCGAACTCTCTGGGTCCCCTAGTGTCACAAGGGCTACAGCGTTTCAAAATCCTTCATTTTGTATCAATTTTGAACAATTCCGTACTCCATTTCCGTACTCCGAATTCCACACCAAACGAGAAGCGTGAACTTTTTAATTCTCGTTATATTTCCACTAAACTATAAGAGATTGTTCCTCGGAATGTTTATTTTTTACTTTTTCTGCTTTTCACGTATTTTTTTAACGCAAAAATTAAAATCAGGATCAACAAGATCCACGGTCATTGCTGGATACACCACAATGTCAATGTTACAACAGAAGCCCATCCGGTTGCCAAACTCCATTTTATTTTCTCCTTAAATGTTTCTGTTTTCTCTTCATCCTTATTTATTTCTTTCTCGGTCAATAAAGTTAAATCAATTGTGCTATATAAAACCTGATCATCCAAAAACTTTAATCGACCTTCTGTACTCTCAATTTCCTCTTGTAGTACTCTTATGTTTTCTTCAATGGCGAGAATATCAACAACTTTTCCCGCCTTTGTAAGTAATTCATTATAACGGTTCCTAAAAAGTCGTTTGCTGTTTAATCGGATCTCTCCGTCCACATATTCTTCGGTTACATCCCGAGCGTTAATGGTCTTACTTGTTATTTGACCTTCTCCATTTTCGGCAGCGCCTAAAAAATTTTCGAATTGTTTGGAGGGAATTCTGATCTTTAATATATACCGAGTTTTATTATCATAATTCTGAAACTCTTCGCTTTCATAATAGCTATCGTACTTTTTAATGACGGCGTCTATGTGTTTTTTTGCTGCTTCAATATCTTTCACCTTTATAACAATCGAACCATCCTTAATGATCTTTTTACTTTTAGTCGATTTTGTAGTTGATGTTTTTGGTTCGGCTTCAATAGCGTCATCTTTTTTTATAACCGGTGGAACAAATTTTACCATTGTGTTCATCGACGGTTCTGAAGCATCAGTTGCAGGGGCTAACGAGCAGTTCATGATATTCATTTCTGTGTCTAATTCTAGTTCAGCTTCTGTTTTTGGGTGGCAAGCAATCATTAGAAATGCAAGGGCCACGTATAGGATAGTCGTTTTCATGTTTAGGATTTTTAAGTTTAGTACTTAATTTCTTTAACGGGAAATGAACCTACACGTTGTATGCAAGGACTTTTTTTTGATAAGTGGGAAGAGTGGGGAATTAAGTGGTAGGTATAGTTAATGGTTGCAAGACGCACAAGGGACGCGTCTAGTTACGTGTCCTCAATATTTTCTTTTTGTAACCTATTATTAATTTGAAAAAATGATTCCCAAATTACAAGTCCAGCGATCAAATTTGAAAGTGTTATGTCCCAAAAACCATACATGTCAATGTTACTTTTTATAAGTTCAAGCCTTAGCATTAAAACAACAACACCAAAAATCAAAGACGATAAAATTATTGTCCATAGTATTTTTTCGTCCAATTTAGTTTTATAACTATTATACCAAATGTCAAGTGAACAATTATTATTCCTGGGATTACTGCTGAAGCCATGCCTTCATATCTGTCACCCTTCATGATTATAAAAAACACTGTCGTCAAATATGGCGTCACTATTGTCAGCGTGACAAGTAATAAATAGTATAGAAGTCTCTTTGTCATGTGTAATTTATTTTGTCTACGAGAGGTTTGTCCGCCTTGTTAAAACTAGCGCTTTGAGGCTACTTGTAATTTTTTACTTTGTCAAGTTACTCTTTTGAGCGTTAACCCGCAAAAAATTGGAAGTAGGTGCTGTTTTTACGTAGTAAGGCTCACCCAGTTTACGCCTTGTTAACATGTCTTCTAGTTAGGTTTTATATTTTCCTTTAAACTTAAATGTCCCTCGCATGTCATGCCCCAAGTTTTTGCCTCGCTATCAAAGTCAACACTTGTTTCTAATGAATGTCCTTCGTATGTTAGAGAGAGTGCAAGCCAATAAAGAAAAAGTAATGTCATAATGAATTTAACGGCAACATAAGTGTATTTAATTATTTTGTTTTCACTTTTTAAAATTGTCTTGTAAATGATAAACCTAATAAGTAAAAAAAAGGCCATCCATATAATAGTATTTGCTAATGTCGGCCAGAAGAAGAAGTCCCATGCCAGAGAACTCCCTAAATTTGTCGCTTTGTAAATGAAAGGGCAGCCATAGTATGTTGGGAACATTTCTGGTCCAGAACATGCGTAAACAATAACTGGTCGGTAATATGGTGTCAGTAAAACCCCTAAGGAAAAAATGAAAGCAAAAATGTATTTTAACATGTCTATATTGTCTACTAATCTTTTCTACCGGAATGTTTGTACGCCAATATGCGTGGTAACGTTTTGCTTGTTGTTAGGTTCTGGTGTTCTCATTTTGGTTCCTTCGCATTCAAATATTCAGTTGCGTCTCTTAATATTATTGTTTGAGAAAGAGTGTCGTTGCCTACGTAGTTTGTATCATTGAAATTGCCAGTTCTTTTAAATGAAATGTTGATTGAGTCAAGAAAGTAGTATTTTTCGTTTCTTTCTTTCAAACTTTCTTTTTTTATTTTTTCAGTTATTCCGTATTCCTTGCAGTCTTCTTTTGTCCAACACGGATTGTAGCCATAGTTCACGTCATACTTTTTTAAACAAACAAGCGCATTGCCATAGAAATAATATTTTTCCCAGCTCATTATATTTGAGCAGTCGCCGCAGCCAAATTCAATTAGAACTAGAACGCTGTCTTGATAGTAACGATCAATTGCGCAGGGCTGGTTGCCGACCCCGTAAATATTTTCAAGCCTACATTGTCCCTTTTTAACTGTCTTTTCAATATCGAATACGATTTTGTCGATGTCTTTTATTGTTCTTTTTTGTCTAGGCAAAATTACCTTGAACAGAGTGGCAACAATACTGTCTTTCTTATGAATGGTCGATGCGTCTGTCTGCGGTAATTTGTGGACCGTTTGTTTAGAGGGCTGTGTGCCTTCATTGCCGCAAGCGACAAAAAGAAATGAAAAAAGTATTAAAGTTCTTGTCATACGGTTTCGTTTGTCACATTTGCACCTTACGATTCGGGCATCTTTGTCAATAAGAAAAATTTAATAATTTTTCTTATTGTATTTTGTCTTATACCCAGGATTTGTATCTGGTCTTAATGCATTCGGATAGTTGAAGTCTGTTTTAATGTCGACAGAAGTCTGCTTAACCATTTTAAACACTTCATAAGGTTTTTCTATTGCATACCAAACGTCATATAGCTTATTCGTATTTCCTTCGTCTGTTTTTGTCCGACCACTAAAAAAGCGAATTGAACCTACATTGTACATTCTCTCTATAATGTTCACTGTTACTTCGATGTCTGAGATTTTATCGTAATCAATTGTTTTGAAGTCAGTGCCAATAAAACCTGTCCGCATCATTACTCGCTTGTTGGAGTAACCGTAAGCAGTGTTAGAGAAAGAAAGAAGCCTATTCAGAAAAACATAAAGCCCTTGAAGCAGGGGGATTAATCCAAACAACCAAAAATATTGGAAGCTACCTTCTGTCTTGTCAGGTTTTATATTAAAGTTAACTAATAGCCAAATTATACCGAATGCTAAAGTGAAAAGTCCCGATCCAAGTCCGCTAAAGATATAGGGAATGAATTTTGGTTTTCCTGTCCATAAAATCTCTTCGTCATTGTCTTTAACGCTGTCGAATTGAGGTAATAAATTTTTGTCGAAAGTTGAACTCATTTTTGTCTATATTTTATTGTCGTCTTTTTGTTCCGTCTGCCTTACCGCTAACGTTTTGCGAATAAACCCAGGTGGGCTTATGAAACATCACCTGTCTTAACCCACCAAAGGTCATTTAAAGATACAAATGTTTTTTAGTGAGCCGCAAATAAAATGTCACGAAGTGGCCAAAATTTTGCGCGCGAACGATGACCCGAGTCTGCCCGCTTACTTTTGCTTGCAGTTAGCAGCCGTTTTTATTTTTTCACTCCAATTGTCTTATTTATTTCGTCAAGGTATTGTTGTGTCCTTTGAATTAAAGGTTGCCAATTTAATTGATTGCCTGCCGAGTTAATGAATAGTTCAAGTTTTTCATAAGCAGGAAGAGGTAAATTCAGTTTCTTATATGTCAAAACACCAATAATAAAATGGGATTGTAAATGAGATGGATCCTCATTTAGACAAGTTGTGTTGTAACTTATAACTTGGTTAATGGAATCCAGTTCATTAGGAAAATTATACTCGAGAATGTTGTCTAAAGATTTAAGAGCCTCAACGCATTTTGAAAGTCGAATTAAAAGGTAGAATTCACTGTAACGCCATGTGCCTTCATTTTTTGGCGCTACCTTCTCCGCCTTTCTAACAAAATCAAGAGAGAGTTCGGGGTCATTTCTTAGTTTAATTTGATTGACGGCTTCTGTTAAATACTTGTCATAAATATTAGGTGTTAATTCTAAGTATTTATTTCTACATATAAGTGATTCCTCAATTTTACCACTAAAGTAAAGAAATCTAGATTGTAAAAAGTATGAAGCCGATTTTAACTTTTGAACTTTATCTAAATACTCGGCTAGGTCGGCTTTACTTTTCACGTATTGTTCAAGTCCTTCCCAAACCTTAATGCCCTGTGTATAATTATTGTCAACAAATGTTACTAATCCAATCATGTAAGAAGCTGTGAAGAAAATTTGCTCAGCATTTGCTTTAAATCCAGTTAATTCTTCCTTCTCGAGAAAAGTGATTTCTTTATTCCAAAGTTTTTGAAATTCTTCATGAATAGATTTGCCACTTTGAACATCGGTCGGCCTGTGTAAAATCATAGCCTCGATACTTAAACAATAAGTACTGTTTTCGGGATTTCTTTTAATTAAATCGCCGTAAATAATAAACTTTGCATTAAGTCTTTTCGTTAGCTTATTGAACTTAATAACGTCTTCCGAATTTGGAATATTTGCTCTTAATGATTGAGAAAATAGATTTACTCTGTTTTGAATAATTCTAGATTGATGATTGTGTAATACTGTGATGTCGAAATGTGTGTCCAAACCACATTCGATTAGTAGTCTTTTAATTTGATTTGAAAAGTCATTTGTGATTCTAGTTTTTTGCTTTGCATTTTCTGAAATAATAGCAATAACAATGTGTTGTTTAGTACTTTTATTTTTTGGGAATACAGACCGATTATAATACCAATAACCAACTATTGTACAATAAACTAGCAAAAACGCTGCGAGGTGGACAAGTGGACTTGTCGAGTAGGTATTAATGAAAGGTATTACCACTTGCATTAAAACAAGTCCAGACGTCAGAAGTAAAAAAACCAACGTTTCAATTCTATGAAACGCAAATTCTTTTTCTGATAACAACTCTTTAATATTCATAGGTCTATTGTCTGTTTTAAAATGGCTGCTAACGTTTAGCGGCCTTGCCTAGTTTTTTGCTATGTCAAGTTACACATTTGAACGTTAACACGCAAAAAATTACGCTTGCTTGGTGTTATAGCGTCGTCGGGGCGCACCCAGCTTAGGTGACTGGTTGCGTGTCAGCATACATTTTTTTGGCAGCGTTATTGCTTGGGAGGAAAGCAGCTCTCCGAATGTCTTTTTAATGCCGCCTCCTTTTTAAATATTTTTTTGTCGGCTTTTTACACACAGTTCGATGCACACAGGTGGGCAGGAGATTATGCAAGCTTTTGTGGCGACAAATAAATTATATGCCTTAATCTAAAAGCGACACAACTGCTTGCAAAATGTTCGGTGAATTGTATAAATGTCGATGTTCTGGAGGTAATATAGGTAGTTCTATACTGCAAGAAACTTATGATACAACGTTATTGTCATAATATTGGACTTCAATTTTGTTACCATCAATAAGTGCAATAGAGCATTGCTTCTGTTTAATATCCCAATTAATTTCACTAATGACATCAATTTTTATGACGTAATCCTTGTAATTCTGTTCTACGCCATTTTCTTTAATCTTACAATTTTTGAATTCAATTTTACTCATATTTAATTGGTTTAATAAGTTTTTCAGTTATACGGTTTAAGGAGAAATGTACGTCCTTTGTTGCCTCAGCAAAAGCTTCATCTGAGTTTTCAAATGAAGCGAAAACCAACACTTGCTGATCCTTAAATTGCGACAGTTCAGAAAGAAATGATCTGAAATTTGCAATAGATAAATCTTGTTGTTTAGGCTCATCAAACATTAATAGCCTTGGATGATTAGTTTCAAACTTAATTGATGTTTTCAGAAGAGCAGTATAATATGCCCATAAGCACCTGATAAAATCACTAGCTGAAGAATCAAATTTTATATTATAAGAAAGTTTCATGCCATTTTCCAATTCTTTTTCGGACACAGGTAAGTAATTCTCAGTTGAAATTCTAATGGATTCCGATGGTTTACTTTGATAATTGAATTTGGTAAGAAGACCTACAAAGTTTTGGTATAAGCTATCTATTTTATTTCTATCTTCTTTGGAGAAAAAATCATCAGGCAATTCCTTTTGTTGTGAAAGAACCTTATTTAAATCTTTGGAAAGTGATTTTAATTCCTCTAATAGTGAAGAAAATTCTTCTATAATTTTGCTAAAGAACTCAGTTTTTTTCTTAAGATTTAGTCTCCTTTCAATTTCAAGAATAGAAGGCAATCTTTCATCTTGGATTAATTCTTTTTTTACCGACCTAATTTCTTGACGAATTTCGGTTAATTGTGTTTGATAATTAAGAAGTTTTCTTTCTTTATCTGAGATATTTGCTTTTTGACCCTCTATATATACCTCAATCATTTTTTCCTGAGCCTCAAGGAATGCGATATTATCTTCTAAACGCATTGGGGGTTGTGTAATCTCACTTGGTAAGAGAGAGTCTTTTATAGACTGATGGCAAGTTGGGCAATTTTCATCAGCCGTTTCAGCAGGTAATATATGACCAAGGTTTTTTACCTTCATGGCCCCTTTATTTTTTCTTAAATCTTCTTGGACCGCAAGGAGTTGTTTATTGTATTGTTTTAATTTTTCTTTATCAAAATTTAGCTCAGGTGAAAGCATCTCATAATTCAAAGAAAATTGATTGAGTTTGTCATTCAGTTTTTTGAGACCGGATTCATTTTCTTTTATATTTTTACCTACTGTAGGGGGCTCAGTTATTTCAATTGCTGCTATTTCTTTTTTGAGTGATTCATTATAATCCTTTATTGTAATTTCTTGTTCGTTTGTTTGCATTGCTATGTAAATCCCACCGAAGCTATTTATAATAGATGGTGTTTGATCTATTCCTCTCAGAATTCCACCACTTTTTTCTGAGAGCTTTTGCATTTGCGCAAACAGGCTTTGCCAGTATAAATTTAGTTGTTGTTTGTGAGTTGCAAGTTTTTGTTTACTTTTTTCATTTTCAAACACATCTAAATCTAACAAAAACTCTACAATACGACTTTCTGTGTTTCGCATTGCATAGTAGGGTAATGTTGCGTAAAAATCTGACCATCCGGATTTTTGTTCAATAATAAATGCAGGTGCAATTTGCTGAAGATAGAGTCTTGTTAATTCTCCTTTAGTGTTTACAACCTCTGGCAAATTCCAATTTAAAAATTCGGTTAGATATGCATGAAAACCATAAACATCATCAGAAGCACCGCCTTTATCATGAACATACATTGGACGACTTGGCAATGTTTCATTTGAACCAGTAAGCAATGCCCCATAGAATACATCTATTAATTGCGATTTTCTACCTGGGCTTGTAATACTCCTCTTAACCGTAATTATTTCTTGATTTTGTATTTCAAGATAAACATAGGACTGGGTTACCTGATGAAATTTTCCTTTTGGGAATTCAACCTGATCTTTTAGAGCAGATTGCATAGTTTTTTCATTTTTACCCCCAAGTAGTTCTTCAAATCCTAGGCCATAAAGAATTGTTTGAAATAAACTTGACTTACCTGATGTATTATCACCACGGATGATATTTAACCCATCTGTAAATTGGTAACTCGCGCCAAACAACCCCGTCGACGTGTTAACTTCTATTTTTACCGCTCTAATTTTCAACATAAAAAAGATTCCATTGTTTAGTCATAGCGTTAATCCTAGTGTCTGTTATTTTGCTTTTACCAATAAAAGAAAGAAATGATTTCTCAATTGAAAATAGATCTATATCCTCATTAATAATTTCGTAAAATTTCAATCCCTTTTCGGTTAATTTATAACTTTTTCCATCTATAATTTCACAAATACCATCAGCAACGGCTAATTGCAACCCCCTATTTAAAGCAGGTTCTATACCCCAAACAGACATTTCTGTTTGGAAATTACTGTTAATATAATCTCGAAGTTTTTGCATGTTTTTTTCAGAGGTTAATGCCCAGGAAAATAAATGGAGTTTTAATAAATTTGAACGATCTCCACGACAACAAAGCTTTAGTATTAATACAAGTAAACCGATTTTATACATAGGTCTATACTCGGCCGGTATTGGTATCGGTCGTTGCGAAAACGAAAGTTTTTTTATTTGTAGTAATAGCATTTATTCAAAATCTATTGGGCATCGTAAAATCCAATCGGCCATTACCCGATATGTCAACCTATCAATCATCGTGCTGTCTAAATATGAAAAAGATTCTTTCAATTTAGCCATCAATTCAGTTTCAATCTCGCCGTATAAGTGATTAAAATCCCCTGTATATGCAGCGCATTTTTCTTCAACTCTCTTTTCAAATAAATCAACTACTTTAACAAACTTCTCATATTGATCTTGATACTTTTCTGACCATTGACGAATCACAGCATCACCGTTTAAAAAATTAGCAATTGAAAGTTGAGTTAACTTATTTACTCTAGCGTCATAGTTTTTAGAGCTAATTGGGAGTCGAGCACCATGTTTATTAATTGCATTATCGACAAGAGTAATCGATTTTGTTTTCCAATCAGCAATTTCTTCTGGGGATAGTTGTTCTTGCGGGCCAATATCAAGTTTGTCTTGGCGAAAATTTAGAATTGTTGGAATTTCTGTCAAGAAAAACTCAATATCATAAATGAGCACATCAAAATTATCTGAAAGATGTGGTAGTTTTAGAAGACGAAATTCTTCTGCTTTATTTTGACAATGTCTAACTAGCTCCTTGTTAGTATAACCTGGAGTAACAAATATCCATTTTTCAACTTTGATTTCCTTCAAATAATCTGCTAGCTCTTTCTGATTATCTTGTAGTTTGCCTAAATCTCTTGTTATCTTATCTCTTTGGGCTTCGTAAAGTTTTGTTGGGTCATACAATGCGTCAGGGCAATAACATTGAAATAGAATGCCATTACGTGTAAATCCTTCTATACCTAAATCACCTTTGAAATCAGCGGGCATTTCTTGATAACCATCATTCTCATACTTCTTTTTGAAGCACTGCTGACAGAAGTCTTCCCAGCTATTACCATAAAAAGTACCATAAGGAGTTATATACACAATGATAGGGGTTTTATATTATAGTAAAATAAAGAAAAAAAATCGAGATTATCATAAGTAAAAACACTTAAAATCTTACGTGCCTACCTGCCAGTGGCCGCGCATTATGGCCCGTAGGGCACGCGCATAAATTTGGCGGGTTCCCTCCACACCATATTGCGTGCGTGGGCGTAAGATGGTTTGCGTTTTTGGAGGAACGGAAAAAATGCAAACGACCGCAGCTTGGGATAGCCAAAACGCCTTCCGAAGGAGGCGAAGCCTTTCGGGAGTTTGCAATTCTTTATGGGTTATTGCTACCATTTTTTGAACTAGTGATTTTTCTAGAAATGAGCCTTGAAATCATGACTTTATGAGGCAGGTATAATTATTTAAGCCATCACTATTAAGGGTTAATAGTTTTTCGAGTTATCCATCACCACATGGAATGTTGAATAAATCCCTACCTTGAATTTTAAGATAAGTAAGTTCACCAACTAAAACCTATGCGTTCGCATAGGTGTTTTTTACTGTTTTTCGGAATAACTTAGAGGGTTAAATGAGAGGTTTATTTTTAAATATTGCTTTATTATCTGTTTTAGGTTTCTGCGCTCAGTCGTTTACCGAACCTTACAAGATCAAATCTTTTAATGTAACGGTTAATTTTCCAAATTACACGGTTAAAACTCAGATTTTAAATCATACGAAAAACTTTGAGCCCAAAACCGATCTTACCTACATGTGGTATGAACATCAAAAAATAATGGAAACTAAGGGTGGATTTGATGGTAAACTAATTCATGGCACGTATAGAAGTTTTTATTTAAACAACCAACTCAAAGAAAAAGGCGAAATAAAGTATGGCTTAAAAAATAGTAAATGGAAATACTGGTACAATAACGGTAACATCAGCGAATCGATCACTTGGAAGGATGGCACAAAAAATGGGACGTACTGTATATTTAACGACGACGGTAAGTTAATGGCAAAGGGGAATTTTAAAAACGATAAACTGCACGGAAGGTTTTATACCTATGATATCAATGGAAAAGTACTAGAAAAAAAGCGATATAAAGAGGGAACGGTGATTTTAAAGAAAGTAAAAGTAAAGAAGGAACAAAAAGTTAAAAAGATAAAGAACCCAAAAGAAGAGAAGAAAAAGGAACCTAAACCAAAAAAAGAGAAGTTGCCAAAGAAGAAAAAATCAGAAGATTATGAAAGCGATAAGGTAACGGAAGTGTGATGATGAAATTTAAGCTGAGATCTTTGATAAAAGCCCGAGTAAAGGGTGGAGCTCTTTACATTTCAATGATGGTTGGGATCGTTATTTCTGTTTTATTATCTATGTTTATTTTACTGGCCAAGTTTAATCAACGCCAAATTACAAATTACGTAGGCAGTTCTCAGTTGTATTCTAATTTAAAGAGTGCCTTGCAAATAGCTCAATCCGATTATTTTACTGAGGATAAAAATAACCGATGGATCAAGAACGAAAATAACGATGATTCAATAAAAATAAAACGTAGTTATTGGGGAGCATATTATTTAATTGGCACTGAAACTAAAAATCGCCATCAATTTTTGAGTCATGTTAGATTATATGGATCTACGATGAGTTCAGATACCGGATTAGTTGTTGCCGAAAATAATCGACCCTTGGGTTTAACAGGCCAAGTGGTTTTTAAAGCTAACTGTTATTTATCATCCGCGGGAATAAAACCTGCTTTTATTGAAGGCCAAAGTTACTCAGGTAATGGCAATAACAATGCTTACATTAAAAAGTCACCTATGCAGATCCCTTCTATAGATGAATCTTTTAGTAAGGGTATTTCTTTCCAACAAGACCAATTAATTACATCAAACGATAGTTTGGTCTCTGCATTTTCAAATTACATAGCTCATTCATTTAAATTTAGAACTGTTGTCATAGAAGCATCAGGGAAACTTAGCGGACTCACGTTAAAAAATAATATTAAGATCGTTGGGGCTAATGAAATAAGTGTAGATAGTAGCTGTCATTTTGAAAATGTATTAATTATAGCAAAAAAAGTAAGGTTTAAGCATGGATTTAAAGGTTCGGTTCATGTTATTGCAAGTGACAGTATTATTTGCGAGAAAGAAAATGTTTTTGAATTTCCGAGTTCTTTTGTTTTAAAACCGAGCGATAACAACAAGTTGTTAAGCTGTATCATCATAGGTGAGAAAAGTATTTTTAATGGAGGTATGGTCGCTTTTAGCAGCAATAGTGATGAAGGATCGGATGTTTTTATTAAACTCAATGCAACAAGTGAAGTTAATGGCTATGTTTATTCTTCGGATTACTTACATTTGGAAGGAAAGCTGAATGCAAATGTTTTTTGTGGCAGGCTGTTACTTAAAACCCCTTCTGCTGTTTACGAAAACCATATGATGGCCTGCGAGATCAATCCGGCTAAATATTCACATATATTGTCAGTGCCGTCTGTTTGCAATAAAAACGGAAGTTTATTACTAAGCAAGAATTTAGGCGGATGAAGAAGATATTTAAATACAGTGTAAAGGGGAGCAGCATTATTGAAGTGTTGATAGCCATGGCCATTCTTGCATTTTGCTCAGCCCTTGCAACTGTAATTTATTTAAACATTCAAAAGAGCAGCTTAACATTTTTTAAGATAAAAGCAGTTGAACTTGCCGAACTTTATATTAAAAACGCTACTGATAGTAAGGAATTAACCGATGGAAGTTTTAAAGTAGAAGAATTTACCGTGAATCGAACCATAAGTATGTGCGGAAATTATCCGGATTGTATTAATGTAAAGGTTTTAGTATTCGACGGAAATAAAAAAAAGATACACGAATTAGAGCAAGTGATTTATAAAGGCAAATGAGTTTGTTTACACATAAGTTAGATGGCTTTACGCTGGCAGAGGTAATAATAACCATGGCCCTTACCTCTATGGTTATTATGTTTGCTTATGGAACGTTGAGTTATGTTCAGAAGTTGTTTTTTTCGTACAAGGATCAAAATCGTTTTTTACAGGAGTATACAATCTTCAAGGAACGAATGGATCATGAAATGCTGTATTCAGAATGGATATTAGAAGGAGAAGGAAATCACTTTAAGATCAAGCGCGATAGTTCATTTATAGATCTTGAGTTTTTAAAGAATGCCGTTTTGCTCAGAAATAATCAAGTATGCGATACATTTCATTTTGAACCTAAACTTATAACGAGAGAGTATGAGCAAATGAGCGAAAATTCAACTGTGAAACAGCTTGTGCACAAAATGAGATTTGAAATAGAGTTTAGTAAACAGAAATTTTCTTTGTCGTTTACGAAACACTACGACGCTTCGGTAAAATTAAAGTTAGAGCAAGGGCAATGACAAGTATAGATCTTTCAAAATATTCTGAACTTAAAAAGCTGCCATTAACCGCAGAAAAATCAAGCGGAACAAAAAGCATTAGCGATATTTTGAATGCGGAGATCTCCTTTTTTGAGAAAAAGTTTGGAGCCAAAGAAAAGGAGGCCTTTTATTCGGAACTGGGACTTTTACTTTCCACTGGTGTAGATATTAAAAAGGCATTTGAAATAATTGAAGAAGATGTACAGGATAAAAAACATAAACGACTTCTGGAACAAATTAAGAATGAAATAATAAATGGAAAGAGTATTTACGAAGCTGTAGGAGAACACACACGAATTTTTAGTAAATATGAAGTTCAGAGTATTAAGATCGGCGAGGAATCTGGAAAGCTTCCTGAAGTACTTATAGAGTTAGGCTTATTTTACAAAGGAAGCATTCAGCTAAAAAGGCAAATAGTTGGTGTTTTAACCTATCCTGTAGTTGTAATGTGTTTAGCAGTTTTGATCGTTTATTTTATGCTGGCATATGTAGTACCAATATTTAGTGATGTATTTACGCAAACTGGTGGTGAGCTTCCTGCGATAACACAATTTTTGATCCGCTTGAGTAATAAGAGTGATGTGATGCTTTAAACGGTATTAGTTGTGGTAGGAGGATTTTTTGCCTTCATAAAACGCAATCGAAAAAGAGTTGGTATCGGCAGTTTACTTCTCATTTTTTCTTAAAAGTACCTGTTATTAATAAATTGATCCAAAAAATATATTTGGCACGTTTTTGTCAAAGTATGAAATTATTGGTAGGAGCTAGGGTAATGATCAATGATGCTTTGGAACTTGTAAGGAATATGATAGAGTATTATCCAATGGAAATAGCCTTAGAGGATGTGAAAAAAGAAGTAGTGAATGAAGGGAAATCGCTCAACGAGAGTTTGGCTAAACATACTATTTTTCCAACAAAACTTGTGGCCTTAATAAAATTAAGCGAGGAGGTAAATGCTCCTGAAATCATATTTGAAAAACTGCACAAGCAGTATTCCGCAGAAATAGAACATCAGCAGGCAGTTTTAGGGAAATTAATTGAGCCCTTATTTATTATTATACTTGGGCTTTTTGTGGGTTTTATATTGGTTGCCATGTATTTACCGATGTTTGAAATGAGTACGGGGAGTTTTTAACCCATCCCCCTCCTTCATGAGGGGGTGGATTTTGCGAAGCAAAAGACGGGGGAGGAAAGGAATAAAAATTTTAAAATGACGAGAATGAAAAATAAAATGAAAAAGATCTGCAACTACAAAGTAAAAGGTATGACCTTAATAGAATTACTTTTAGTGTTAGCCTTAATAGGAATTCTCCTTTCGATGGCAGTACCAAAACTTATGCCTTTAATTGGACGAACAAAGTCTATGGAGGCGCAAATGCAATTAAAGCATGTGTTAAACTTGGAGAAGAACTATTTTTATATCAACTCCAAGTATTCCTCCAGCATAGATGATATTGGTTTTGAGCAATCAAAACTCGTAACACAGGATGGGAAGGCTAATTATAAAATTGAGATCACGGAAGCCAGCAATAAATCATTTGTGGCCAAAGCAATCTCTGTCACTGATTTTGATCAAGATGGTCAATTGAACGTTTGGCAGGTAACGCACGACGAAGAGATAAAAGAAATCACAAAGGATTAAACATTGGATTTTTTTCTACTCATATGTGTTGCGCTCATTTCCTCAATTATAATTTATCAGGATTTTAG
>Ga0068876_10001483_pt1 | contig 18372 bp, 9 predicted proteins | sample NOAtaG_6_FD_66442 | JGI IMG/M metagenome (GOLD analysis project Ga0068876, IMG submission 66442) | Freshwater lake microbial communities from Lake Erie, under a cyanobacterial bloom - NOAA_Erie_Diel5S_2200h metaG | ecosystem: Environmental > Aquatic > Freshwater > Lake | place: USA: Ohio, Lake... | reverse complement strand
ATCCAATCAGCCTTGGTGTACATGTCGAGGATTGTTTCGGATGAAAACAAGCTTTTGGCGCTCAAAAGAAACGTTCAAATCCAAGCGGCCCAAATCAGTAAAATGCGGGAGCAGGGAGGCCAAACATCCGACCTCAATTCTGCGCTGAAATCCAAAATTGCCAATTGGGTTCAGGAGGCTGAAAAGAATATCCGTTCCAAGTACGAGGATGCCCAAAGGCCCAATATCGGTCTTTATGCTACCACTGCCCAATCCATCAGCACGCAACTGGGTGAATTGGATAGTTATGATTTGGCTGAGAAAAACGAGCGTGTCGGCACGAAAATCAATGAAGAATACCTCAATGCGGTTTTGCAACATTTGGGCGGTGTGTTGGGCAATGATTTTGACCAAGACATCCTGAAATTTCAGGCAGAAAAGCAACAATTGATTGCTTCTTTGGGCCAAATCAACAACAATCGAATCCCCAAAGAGCTTTTCAAACTCGACAAGGTGCCCCTGAACATCCCTACCCCACAAAAAATCAAAGATACCTATGTGGCCTTCGCCAAAAACTACCAAGGCGAAATGGTGAAAAAGGGAAAGATGGAGTATTTCGTTGCCATTCGAGACTACACAGGCATCATCATGGTGGTTGGAGGCCTCCTGTCGCCCCTTACCATCATCGCGAATGCAGCCGACAGCGAGTTGTTCAAATCGATGGGCGTGGGCCTCAGGGTGACCATCGCGAGCCTGACATTCCTGATGGTTTTGTATGGCTTTTTTGACCTCCGCAAACGTATTCCCATGAAACGTAGAGAGGAGCTGGAGCGTGAGTTGGGGAAGGCAAGGGAACTGCTATTTCAAGAATCCAAGAAAATATTGGCCGATGGCAGCAAAGAATGGGCATCTGTCATGATAGCATCGTTGAGGGACTTCGCGCAACAACTCAATTTGGAAATCGAATCCATTACCAAAAGCATGCAATCATCGATTCAATCCCAAAACCTTGAGGAGCGGAATAAAATCGAGAAGCAGCGCCAGGCCATGGATTTGATCCAAAAAAGAATTGCGAATGCCGAGCGTTTATCCCAAGACATCGGAAGGACCCACAGAGACAAATCTCCCACCTTTTCACCACGCTGAATATGATACTGGGCATCGATTTAGGAACATGCAACGGGTTGGCAGCCTACCTCAGTCAGGATGGCTATCCCATGATGGTACCTGACGTTCAAAACAAATCCTTGCAGCATACCCCTTCTGCGATTGTTTTCAACCAAGAACAAGTTTTGGTGGGAGATTTGGCTGAATCATACGCATTTGTTTATCCCGATAGCCATGTAATTCGGTACTACAAACGGCGTTTCGGATCTCAGGAACCTGTCTGGGTCTCTCCCGAAGGCAAAGCCTGGTTCAGCGAATCTTTGGCGGCCATCCAATTGAGGAAAATAGCCCATGACTTCCAGATGTTTTCAGGCGAGACCATCACGGGTGTCGTGGTGACCGTACCGGCCCACTACTCCGACAATCAACGCAAAAGCGTGATCGATGCAGCCAAACTTGCTGATTTGCCCTTGCTTGGAATCATCGAAGAACCCGTCGCAGCAGCCATCCACCACAGCAGCAACCTTCAGGAGAATGAACTGATCATGGTCTTCGACTTGGGTGGCGGAACATTTGACTTGACTTTGGTCACCAAAATCGGAAATGAATTCCACGTGCTTGCAAAAGATGGCTTGCCTTCAACCGGAGGGAAGGAATTCACCGAATTGGTAGCCGATAAAATCAAGTTGGCTTTCAAACAGGCCACCGGATATGAGCTTCCTTCCTCGATTCGAAACCAAAACAAAGTGTACGACTCTGCCGAGGAAATCAAAATCAAGCTTTCCGACGCCTCCGTGCAATACCTCAAATACCAATTGACCATCGAAAACACGTGTTTGGAGCTCACCTTTTCAAGAGACGTTCTCAAGACGGGGGTCGAAAAACTGATGGACAAAGTCAATACCTGCGTGGTCAGATGCCTGCGGTCAGTCGGGATACCCCTGTCTCAAATCAACAAAATCGTCATGGTGGGCGGCGGTTGTTTGTTGCCCGAAGTGAAAGGCTATTGGGAGCAGCAATTGACAGAAAGCCATCAGGGCATTGTCCTGTCAGATCCGTTTCATTCAATCGCAAAGGGTGCGGCGGTGTATGCATCAAGCCTTCACAAGAGCAATCTGAAACTGGTGAAGGAACCCCTGCAGCTCAAATCCGTTTCAAGCTTCAACTTGGGGTTGCAAGAATCCGGCAACCCGTCTCACAACATTGAAATCCTGATCCAAAAAAACCTCCCCCTGCCTGTGAGCGTTTCCCGGCATTTGGAAGTGGAAGCCGGAACGGTAGCGGAATACAATTTGATTCAGTTTTGGGACCTCAATGATGCCTCCTTTCATCTCGGTTCGGTGAAAATTGGTCCTTTCAGGGAGAAAATGCACCTGAAACTGATTTTTGAAAACCGTGAGGACGGTACAATTGGAATGAAAGTCAAAAGCGAAATCGATATGAAGGACGTTCCATTCGGTTTCACCAAAAAGGCGGCAAAGCATACCTTTTCTTTCGAAGATCAAAAAAACATGCTCCGCGGCCTCGTCATCAACAACATCTGATATTCTTTACTTCTTCGGTAAGCTCTGCATCACGAAATCTGCCAATACGCCGAAATTGTCTTGGATGATGGCATTGATGTCGTCCTTGGTGCTGTTGTAATGCGCGCTCACCACTTCTCCCTGGAGCAATTCACCGTCGGGACGGAAAATATTGTAGTGTATCTTGATGGTGCGGGCGTATTTGCCTAACTCCCGGTCGATGCACTTTTCGTAGTTGGTCTTGATTTCGAATTGGTTGATGGTGATGATGTAATCCAATTCATAAGTGGTCGCCAAGGCCTGCAAGAATTCGGGTTTGGTCCATTTCAACCTCATGTATTGTTCATCGGCCGACTCCAGGGTGGTGTAATTGCCGGCATCCCCCAATTTGACGCCTTTCCCTCCGGTCTTTTTGCCAATCTTGGCCGGGGATTTCTTCTTCTTTCCACCCTTCTGTTTGAGGGTGAGTGACCGGGTAGGTGCCTCATACGCGTAGGACACGTTGTCGTAAAACTGGGCAAAATAGGCCTTATCGATGGAATCACGCATCTGGGCAAGATTCAAAGGTTCATGTTCTTTGTCCAACCGATTTTCAGTCGCATAGTCCATCCCAAGCATGAAGCTTTGCCTGATTTCCGGCAACTGCATCTTGTTTCGCTCGGCGATTTGCTTGTCACAATCCGAAAAATAGTACCGGATTTGATGGAAAGGCACTACCAACACCCTTGCTTTGGCCTCCCCGGCAGTGTCTCCTTCCTCACTCTGCATGACGGTGGATTGGGACCACACTTGTCCTTGGAGCAAAAACCCACACAAAATTGACAGGATTGATGTCAACCCGGTTCCGGAGACGTTCATTTTCATTTGAAAATATCGTTGAGGGTAGCAAACAACATGAGGGCGATGACCATCAAAAATCCGATTGTCAAAATCACTTCCTTGACCTTCCGGGGTATTTCACGGCCAATCACGGCCTCGATGAGCAGAATCACGATTTGCCCGCCGTCCAAAACCGGGATGGGCAGCAAGTTCATCACGGCCAACACCATGCTGAGCATGGCCGTCATGCGCCAGAAAAATTCCCACCCATCCACGTCGAACCCACGCTTCATGAATTTGGCAATCCCGACCGGACCTGAAAGTGATTTGCGGGCATCCAACTTGCCGGTAGCCACGGAAGTCAGGCCCTTGACGTTGTCGGTCACGACCTTGAATGCGGTTGCGGTACCAGCCGGGATGGCTTCCCCGAAAGAGTATTTCACACGGGAGAGCAAGGTATCGGTGTAAGGCAAAAGACCAAGACGGCCATCGGCCTTGGAAACCGCCACGATCGGGGGAATTTCCTTTCCGGCCCTCGAAACCGTGAAAGTGATGGGTTGTTGGGCCCTGGCCCTAACGTAGGCATTCAGCTCGGAAAACTTGGAAACAGGCGTGGAATCGACTTTGAGCACCACATCTCCAGTCCGGAGGCCGGCCCGCCAAGCTTGGATGGTGGTCTTGGATGTGTCCTCCCCTGCCCTCACCAACATGTTCATGCCCGTGGTGTCTGCCACGTACAGCAAAGGTTTCATGTCCGGAAGGAAAAGTGCGCCACCACCCTCGTCTTGGAAACGGTCCAATGAGCCCTCCGCCACCGAAACCACCGTGTCTTTTCCCGAACGCTTGATGGCGAATTTAGAACCGTCATGAAGGAGATTGCCCGGATTGACAAGGGCCGAAAAGGACCGCATGGTATCCCCATCAAAGGAAACCAATTGGTCACCCGTCCGAAATCCCATCTTGTAAGCGAAAGAAGAGTCATGCACCCAAATGCCATCGGTTTCGGACCAAAACCCTCCGTGGTTGCCGCGGTGCGACACCTCCAAATCCCCCACAAAAAACTTCAGGCCGATGAAAATCAAAACACCGAGCACCACGTTCATGATGACACCACCCAACATCACGATGAGGCGCTGCCAAGTTGGTTTTGCACGAAACTCCCAAGGCTGAACGGGGGCGTCCAATTGCTCTTTGTCCATGCTTTCGTCGAGCATGCCGGCAATTTTCACGTAACCACCCAAAGGGAGCCATCCGATGCCCCACTCGGTGTCACCGCGTTTGATGCTGAACAACTTGAATTTCCAGTCGAAAAACAGGTAGAATTTCTCGACCCTGATTTTGAAAATCCGTGCTGCCCAAAAATGCCCGAACTCGTGGATGACGATGAGCAGGGAAAGTGAAAGCAGGATGAGGCCGATAGTTTTGAGGATTTCCATTCGGGAAGTTTTCTTACAGGGTCAGGGATTTGGATTGTTGGAGCACCCAAGTGCGGACCTCGGCATCCGAGGCGAACAAATCTTCCAAGCTGGGCTTGGCAATGAATGCGCAATGGGTCATGGCTCTTCCGTTGAGGTCGGCAATATCGGTAAAACGAATTTTTCCTTCCAAAAAGAGTTGTACGGTAATTTCATTGGCAGCGTTCAGCAAACAGGGCATGTTACCCCCTTTGTTCATCGCAGTGAAAGCATGGTCCACATTCAAGAACACGTTACGGTCCACCTGCTCGAAGGTGAGCGAAGGATAGGACGGAAAGGCGAAACGCGGGAATGGGTTCGGGATGCGCTGGGGAAATGCCAAGGCGTATTGGATGGGCAAGCGCATGTCGGGCAGTCCCATTTGTGCTTTCATGCTGCCGTCTTGGAATTGTACCAAGCTGTGGATGATGCTTTGCGGATGCACGATGATGTCGATTTGATCGTCGCGCAGCCCGAAAAGCCATTTGGCCTCAATGACCTCCAACCCCTTGTTCATCATGGAGGCGCTGTCGATGGTGATTTTGGCACCCATGCTCCAATTGGGGTGTTTGAGGGCCTGTTCACGGGTCACGGCGCGAAGTTGTTCGGCGGAATAGCCACGGAATGGCCCCCCGGAAGCGGTGAGGTAGATCTTTTCGATGGGATTGAGTTGTTCGCCCACCAAACATTGGAAAATGGCACTGTGTTCGCTGTCTACCGGCAAAATGGAAGTTCGGTGTTCGCGCGCCAAAGCGGTCACGATTTCCCCGGCCACGACCAAGGTCTCTTTGTTGGCAAGGGCGATGTGCTTCCCGTGGCGAATGGCGTTGACCGTTGGTTTCAGACCACTGAATCCCACCAAAGCGGTCAATACCATGTCGATGTCGGACATTTCCACCACCTGTTCGATGGCCTTCTCACCCGCATAGACTTTGATGGGCAGGTCGGCCAGGGCATCCCTGACCTCCGCATATTTGGCTTCATTGCCGATGACAACCGCATTGGGCATAAACTCCCGGGCTTGTTTCACCAACAATTCGTGGCTGTTTTGGGCGGTCAAGACCTCCACCTCGAAGGCGTCACGGTTCAGGGCCACGACTTCCAAGGCCTGGGTACCTATGCTCCCGGTGGAACCCAAAATGGCGATATGTCTTTTTGTTTTTTCCTGCATGTCATTTTGCCGAATCTTCGGCGTATCCGTTTTGGATGATCCAATCCGCGATTTTACGGTCATTGCCAAGGCGTGGGAACTTGTTTTGACCTCCCAATTTCCCCATGGCCTTCATGTATTCACGTGTGGCATTCCGCTGTATGGGTCTCAACTTCAGAGGTTTCAGCATCCCTCCTGCCCTCAAGTCGTCGTAATAACTGTTTTGGCGGCGCATTTCAGTGTCCAACAAATCCGCAAAGGCAACCAAATCATCCGGACTTTTGGCAAATTCCACCAACCAATCGTGGTAACTGTTGCCTTCACCCGGCAAAACACAAGGAGCGACGGTGAATTCATCGATTTCAGACCCAAAGAAGGCACAGGCAGCAATCATGGCCCGGTTTACCTCCTCCACGATCACATGTTCCCCGAATGCACTGATGAAATGCTTGACCCGGCCCGTGACCTTGATGCGGTGTGGCTCCAAAGAAACGAATTTCACTGTGTCACCGATGTCGTATGCCCACAGGCCAGCATTTGTGGTCACCACCAAAGCGTATTGCTTGTCCAATTCCACCTCGCCCAAAGTCAGTCGCCGTGCGCCCGGCTTCCCATGCTCCTCCACGGGCACAAACTCGAAGAAAATGCCCGAATCCAAGTTCAACAACAAGCCTTGGCTTACTTTCAAATCCTGAAATGCAAAGAATCCTTCAGAGGCTGGAAAAGTCTCCACGATGTCCACCTTCCCCTCCAAAAACTTCCTGAAAACCGGTTCATAGGGGCTGAAATCCACCCCACCCTGCACAAACACCCTCAAATTCGGCCAATTTTCAAGCGGAGACTTTCCTGTTCGTTCACGCAGACGCTCGAAGTACATTTGCACCCAGGGCGGGATGCCGGAAATCAGGCGTAGGTCTTTGGGGATGGTCTCGTCCAAAATGCGCTCGATTTTCTCCTCCCAAACCTCGATGCAATTGGTCTGGTAAGTCGGCACTTGGTTGCGCCTGAGATAAGCCGGCACGAAATGGTTCACGATACCCGAAAGCCGACCCTCGGAAATACCGGCTGCATTGGTCTCCAAGGTCGGGCTGCCACTCAAGAACATCATGTTTCCGTCCAAAAAAGCGCTGTTGCCGCTGTCATGGATGTAGCAAAACAATGCGTCCCGTGCCGCCCTGACCTGATACCGGATGGACTCCCTTGTGATGGGGATGTATTTGGCTCCGGAAGTGGTCCCCGAAGTCTTGGCCAAATACAAAGGCTTACCGGGCCACATCACGCTGTCTTCCCCCCGATGCATGGCCTCAAACCAAGATTTGGCCTGCTCGTAATCACGCACGGGAACCTTGGCCTGAAAATCTTGATAAGACCGGATTTCCGAGAATCCGTGCTCATTTCCGAAGCGGGTGTCAACGGCTCGACCAACCAAGGACCTGAATGTAGATAATTGCGAACCCGTTGCATCCTTGTGCACTTTACGGATGGCCGCAACCCTGCGTGCCGCCCACATTTCCGCAATCCACCTTTTCAGTCCCATTGTTTGCAAACCAAAAGAATGCCCCGAATGGCCTCTTCAAAACCTCGAAAAAGCCAGAGTGCAAATCTACAACAGCGCCACCACATTCTGATTGCACATCTTCCACATCCGTGGGGCATTACCTCTGAAATTTCCCCTCGCCCCCAGACCAAGCCTGCAACCGCAAATCGAGGTAAATCATGGGGCGTGCCCCTACCGGGTCGCGTGTTGCAGGGGTGCCGTGCCACCTGGGTGCCACCAAGCCCTTCCACCCGCTCACGCAACACCGCCACCCAAAAAAAATGCCCCGGTTTTACCCGGAGCATTCATTGATATCATTCCTGTAGCCTTACTTCTGTGGCGTGGGCTCCCCAGCATTCTCAAACCGGAATTGACCTTCGTTGTCCACATCCACCAAAATCACAGCATCCTTCGCCACCTTGCCCGCCAAAATTTCGCGGCTCAACTCATTCACAACGGCCCGCTGCAACAAGCGCTTGATGGGCCTGGCACCGAATTGGGGATCATATCCCTGTTCAGCCACCTGATCGATGGCCGAAGGTGTGAATTCCAACACCACGTCCATTTCCATCAATTTGGCTTTCAGTTGGTTCACCTGCAAACGCACGATGTCCCTGACCTCCTCCTGTGACAAAGGTGTAAACACGATTGTATCGTCGATTCGGTTCAAAAACTCAGGCCGAATGCTGGCTTTCAAAAGCTCCAACACCTGGTCTCGGGTTTTGTCCAAAATCTGATCCCTGTTCTGGTCGTTCAAGCCGCTCATGTTTTCCAAAATCAGGTGCGAACCCAAATTGGAGGTCATGATCACGATGCTGTTTTTGAAATTGGCCACCCTGCCTTTGTTATCCGTGAGGCGTCCGTCGTCCAAAACCTGCAGCAGGATGTTGAACACATCCGGGTGCGCCTTTTCAATCTCATCCAACAAAATCACGCTGTAGGGTTTGCGGCGCACGGCCTCGGTCAATTGTCCGCCTTCATCGTAGCCCACATAACCGGGAGGCGCCCCGATGAGCCGGCTCACGCTGTGCTTTTCTTGGAATTCGCTCATGTCGATCCGCACCATGGCATCGTCGTCGTTGAACAGGAATTCAGCCAAGGCCTTCGCCAATTCGGTTTTGCCCACTCCCGTGCTGCCCAAGAAAATGAAACTTCCGATGGGTCTTTTGGGGTCGTTCAATCCGGCACGGCTGCGACGGACAGCATCACTAACAGCTTGGATGGCTTCCCGCTGTCCAATCACGCGCTTGCCCAATTCCGCCTCCAACCTCAGCAATTTCATGCGCTCGCTTTCCAACATTTTGGTCACGGGAATGCCGGTCCATTTGCTCACCACATCGGCGATCATTTCGGGCTCCACCTCCTCCTTCAGCATTTTGCGGGTTTCTTGCACCATACGCAGGTCCTCGGCCAAAGCCTTGATGAGTTTCTCTTGCGCGGGCACCAAACCATATTCGATTTCGGCCGCCTTCTGAAAATCAACAGCACGGTTAGCCTGCTCCAATTCAACCTTCAAGCGCTCAATCTCAACCCGGGCAGCCTTGATGCCGGAAATGATGCGTTTCTCCTCTTCCCAATGCGCCCTCAATCCGCTAGCCTCCTCTTCCAAATTGGCAATTTGTAACCCGATTTCCTTGATTTTAGCCTCGTCCTGTTCGCGCTTCACGCCCTCCTGCTCGATGCGAAGTTTGCGGATGCGTCGCTCCAAGAGATCCAATTCCTCAGGCATGGAGTCAATTTCCAACCTCAATTTGGCCGCGGCTTCGTCCACCAGGTCGATGGCCTTGTCTGGCAACTGACGGTCCGCGATGTAACGATGGCTCAATTCCGCCGAAGCCACGATGGCCGCATCGGTAATCCTGACGCCATGGTGGGCCTCGTATCGTTCTTTCAATCCACGCAAGATGGAAATCGTGTCTTCCACGCTGGGTTCATCCACCAAAACCGTTTGGAAACGACGCTCAAGGGCCTTGTCCTGTTCGATGTATTTTTGGTACTCATCCAAAGTGGTGGCTCCGATGGCCCTGAGCTCCCCCCGCGCCAGAGCCGGCTTAAGGATATTGGCGGCATCCATGGCCCCATCGGACTTCCCGGCACCGACCAAGGTGTGGATTTCGTCGATGAAGAGAATGATTTCACCGTCCGACTCCACCACCTCTTTCACCACTGCTTTCAGACGCTCCTCAAACTCACCCCGGTATTTGGCCCCTGCGATGAGCGCACCCATGTCCAAGCTGTACAATTGTTTGGATTTAAGGTTTTCAGGCACATCTCCTGCCACAATTCGGCTTGCTAGACCCTCTGCGATGGCAGTTTTTCCCACGCCGGGTTCACCTATCAAAATGGGATTGTTTTTGGTTCGCCGACTCAGGATGTGCAACACCCTCCGGATCTCTTCATTTCGCCCAATCACGGGGTCCAACTTCCCTTCACGCACCAATTCGTTCAGGTTTTTGGCGTATTTGTTCAAAGCGTTGTAGGTAGCCTCAGCACCTTGGTCCATGACCTTGGCAGAACCACGTACCTGTTTAATGGCGGCCCTCAAGGATTTCTCGTCGGCCCCCTGATCCTTGAGCAAAACCCCAACCTTGTCTGAAGCCAACACCATGGCAAGCGGTAAATATTCCACGCTTACGTATTCGTCTTTGGCTTCCTTGGCCTCCTTGACCGCAATTTCGAGCACCTTGTTCAGGTCCCGACCAATTGCGGCACGGCCATCACCGGTCACTTTGGGGTAGCCATTCAAGATTTCGTCAAGCTTTTGGGAAAGGAATGCAATGTTGACGCCCGTTTTTTTCAATAAAGATTGGGCGATGTTGTCGTCTGCAGAAATCAACGCCTTCAACAAGTGCGCGGTTTCTATCTGTTGGTGGTTGTTTGCACCCGCAAGTTCGGCGGCCTTCATGAGCGCCTCTTGGGATTTGATGGTAAAAGCTTCGATTCTCATGGTTTGTGAGTGGGTCCAATCATGTGTTCCCGCAAGAGGCTTTCAAAATTCGGTCCATCGCCATTTTGGACATCTGGCAGGGCATAAAAACGACAATTTGACATGAAAAGCGGCCTAAAACTGCCATTCCTGCAGACCTATCACCTCCAAGTGCCCAGAAAAGGGGTCAGAAAGGGGCGGTGAAATCGGCCTCGTCTACCTCGTTCATTTTACTGGGACGAATGATGGTGCCGGGATTGTACACGTTGGGATCTGTGAGCGCATTGCCGGTCATGGAGTTGGCCGCCGAGCTGAAACTACCGAAATGCCCAAGGTTGGCAAATTTGGCAAAGCGGTTGATGAACTGCAGCCTCACATCCCCAACAGGACCGGAGCGCTGCTTGGCGATGATGACCTCCGCAACGCCTTGGGTGGATGTGCCGTCGTCGTAAGTGGTGAGTCCGTAATATTCGGGGCGGTACAAGAACATCACCATGTCGGCATCCTGCTCGATGGAACCGGATTCCCTCAAGTCGCTCAGCATGGGCTTTTTCTCTCCACCACGGGTTTCAACTGCCCGAGAAAGCTGCGAAAGGGCGATGATGGGCACGTTCAATTCCTTGGCTAATTCTTTCAAAGACCGGGAAATGCCTGCGATTTCCTGTTCGCGGTTTCCCCCTGACTTGGAATTGCCTTGCATGAGCTGAAGGTAGTCGATGATGATCATGCCGATGTTTTTCTCGGCTTTCAACCGTCTGCCTTTGGCGCGCAAGTCCATGATGGAGAGCGCTGGGGTGTCGTCAATGTACAAGGGGGCTTTACTCAGCGGACCGATGGTGCTGTTGAGCTGGACCCATTCGTGTTGGTCGAGGCGTCCCGTACGCATTTTTTGTTGGTCAATTTCCGCCTCCCCACTCAACAGCCTTTGCACGAGTTGGGTCGCACTCATTTCCAAACTGAAAAATGCCACCCCATATCCGCTTTCCACGGCGGCATTCCTGGCAATCGACAAAGTGAAGGCGGTCTTCCCCATGGCGGGGCGGGCAGCCACGATGATGAGTTCCGAACCGTGGAAACCGGAAGTCATCTCGTCCAACTGCGGGAACCCGGTCGGAACTCCAGTAACGCCGGATTGGTTTTCACTCAAATGCTCCAGATCCTTCAAGGTCTTGGGAACCAAGTCACTCAAAGGCAGGTAATTGCGCCTAAGGTTGGTTTCGGACAAGGAAAAAAGGTCCTGCTCCGAACGGTCCAACAAGTCAAATACGTCGGTGGTGTCATCAAAGGCGGATTGCACCATGGAATCACCCACTTTGATCAATTCCCTCAACAGATATTTTTGGGCGATGACCCGGGCATGGTATTCGATGTTGGCTGCAGATGCCACCTTGGAGGTAAGCTCGGTGAGGTACAAAATCCCACCCGCAACCTCCAACCTCCCGGTACGCGAAAGGTGGTTTTTGACCGTCAACAAATCGATGGGCTCGGAATTCTGGAATAGCTGGTTGATGGCCTCATAAATGACCTTGTTGCCTTCCTTGTAGAACATCTCGGGCCTGACCACGTCCACGATTTTGTTCAAGGCTTGCTGCTCCAACAACAGGGCTCCCAAAACGGCCTGCTCCATGTCTAATGCTTGTGGCGGCACGCGCCCCCCCTGAACCGGCAGCTGAGCTTGCTTGCGGCCCTTGCCCGAAATGATTTCCCTTGGTGTCACAAAAGACATTCCTTCCGGCAAATTTTGGTCATTCATCAGCGCTTCACCTCGTTGTTTGGGGATTGGTGGCAAAGGTACAAACAGATGGGACGGCAATTCATCCAGCCTGGGGCCAAGATTCCAAAAAACTTGTTATTAAATTGATATTCAATAATATACATCTTTCCACAGCTTATCAAGCTTTTAATCCACAACCCAGCTGAAAAAACTTCCAAGTGGTTCGGCACAACCGCCTCGATTCCTGTAATCCTTGTATGGTCCGCGACAAATGATAAAACTCATGTTCCGCACCGTCATTTCTTTTGGTAATGATACCCGAAATGGTGAATTTTGCACCCGTTCGAGGGACTACTTGCCACGATGAAGGCATTGAAATCCGAAGGACAGAATCGAAAACAATACCCAACACCTGAGATTTATGAATCTGAAAAGCCATTTCGGCAAGAATTCAGGCACATCCCTGGCCTTTTTCTTTGCCATTTTATTGGTTGCCACGGTTTCACTCAATTCCTGCAAGAAGGAGTATTTCGGACTTGATCGTGTGAAAGACAACACATGGAATCCGGAATTGGCCGTGCCTCTCATCAAATCCACAGTCACCGTTCCCGAGGTCCTTAGAAGGATTGACGACCAAGACGTGATTTTGATTGACTCCGCAACTGGATTGCTTGCATTGAAGTATTCCAGCACAGTTTTTTCCATTTCCGCGGAACAATGGCTCGAGCTTCCGGGTCTCAGCACCAATTTCAACCACGTGCTCACGGCCCAGGATGTGGCTGACATCACCACCAACGGTTCCAAAACCTTCACGGGTAGCTTCCCAGTCGGTTTTGCAGGTCCAAACGGTGAGGACCTCACCGAAATCCTGTTCAAGGGTGGTACGCTTTCCCTCAACGTAAACTCTACAACAGGTTGCAATGCCTCGGTGACCCTCTCCCTTCCCGGACTTACCCAAAACTCTGCCCCCTATTCCAGCGGTCCATTGGCATTGGCACCATTTGGTAACAACTCTGCCAATCCCGCACTTAACGGAAGAAGGCTTGATCTCGATCTGACCGGTGCCCCGAGTGTATTTAACCTGAATTTCAACATCACCTACCAAGGTGCGGGCGCTGCACCGGGCCAAGGACTGGGATTCGCCCTCGGATTGAATGGGGCAAGCGGGAACGGTGGACCGACCTATTCGGAAATCCGTGGTGATTTTGGCCAACAAAGCATCAGCGTGCCATTGGATACCATCCGCCTACGCATCTTCGACAACAATGCAGGAGGTGTCATCGTGTGGGATTCTGCCATCGTGCGTGGGACCTTCACCAACACTTACGGATTCGGCATCCGGGCCGACCTTCCCGTATTCACAGTTGAAAACACCCAAACCTCACAAACTCTTCCCGTCACCTTCCCGGTAGGTATGCTTCCAATCGCCATTCCATCGGCCTTGGGCAACTATTCACCCGGCACCTACCTTTTCGAACTCATCGGCAACAACAATGGCGCCAATGTGAACTCGGTGATGAATCTCAACCCCAACACCTTGATATACCAAGGCGATTTGACCGCCAATCCCGGTTCAGGTCCATTCAACAATTTCATGCGCGACACCAGCAAATTGAAACTGGACATCGATGCCATCCTGCCTTTCGACGGACGTGCGGTCGGGTTTTCCCGAATTGACACCACCGACGTACAGATTTTTCCCTTGGACGGTGATGTTCAGGAAATCGTTTCCGTCACCTTGCGACTCACCATCGACAATGGATTCCCTGCTGATGCCTACGCACAGGTTTACTTGCTAGACACCACTGGCACCGTGCTCATCGACTCTCTGTTCACGCAAACCCGTCGGCAAGTGCTGACCTCCCCCACTCCGAATGCAATCGGGTATGTGGACCAAACCAAAAAGGTCCGTACCGTGACGGATATCGTCATGGACCGAGCCAAACTTGAAAAACTGGAGGCTGCCGGATTTGGTAAGGTAGTCCTGATGGGCTGGGTGGATTCGTTCAACTCGGGTCAAGTTCGGATCAAGATTTTCGAAGAATATGCCATGGACCTTTGGTTGGGCATGATGGTGGAAGCCAAAGTGAAAATCGACCTCTGACCCAATCCTTTCTTGTTCACCCCATACTAGATACATTCAGCCATGCGCTTCAAACATATTTTATTGACATTTTGGGTGGCACTTTTGGGCTCGAAATCGTTTGCCCAAGCCGACCTGACCATGTATAACATGAATTGGATTCCCCAATCCATGTATCAAAACCCAGCCTTGACACCACCTACCAAGGTCAACATCGGGCTGCCTCTGATTTCCAGCAATTACTTTCAATTCGTCAATACCGGATTTGCTTGGAAAGACCTTTTTGCCTTGGATGCAAATGACTCCCTCGACATCACGGTCGACAACATGCTGAACAAACTTGGCCGTCGTAACTTTTTGAATTTCAATGCAAATTTGGACTTATTGTCCTTTGGGTTCAAAACAGGGAAGGCCTACATCGGATTCAACATCACCGAAAGGATCTACTCCCGTTTCACCTATCCGGAAGACTTTTTCCGGTTGGCTTGGAAGGGCAATGTCCAGTTTTTAGGGGGTGAAGCTGACCTGAAAGGCTTGGGCTTGGATGCCGGAGCCTACACGGAAATCGGATTGAATTACACCCGGGAGGTGGATGAGGATGGTCGCTTGAAAATCGGCGGAAGACTCAAATACAACAACGGGATTGTCAACGTCCACACCCAACGCAGTGACATCACCTTGGGCACCGATGCCGACCTGTTTTACCTGACGGCCAATTCCGACCTCCGGCTCAACACTTCTGGGATTTATCAGTTCATCAACCCTGATTCAAACAGTACCGTGCAACCGGGAGCTTTGGCATTGGGCAAAAACCATGGTGTGGGAATTGACCTTGGAATGAATTGGGAAATCATCCCTGAAAAATTGCGGGTCTCTGCATCTTTGGTCGATTTGGGTTTCATCCGTTGGAAAAACGACCCATTCAACCTGACCACGAATGAGGCCACGTTCACCTTTGAGGGAATCGACATCACTGATTTTCCCGCCTTCGGCGACACCACAATCGGAAACTACATCGATTCATTGTTTCAAGCCATCGGAGACTCGATAGTAGGAACCTTCAATCCCGACACCACCTACGAAGCGTACACAGCTCCTACCATCCCGCGCTTTTACTTGGGGGGCAACTACCTCATCAACGAGCACATGGATGCTGGTCTTCTTTTCAGCGGTGAAATTTACAAAGGTGTGTTCCGTCCAACGGTCACGGCCTCCTACAACCTCCGCGTGGGCAGATTCATGCAGGTCTCCGCATCATGGTCCTATGCCAACCGCAGCATTTTGAATCCTGGTTTCGGCATTTCATTGAACGGAGGTCCGTTGCAGGTCTACTTGGTAACCGACAACGTGTTGGCATTCTTCGCTCCCCAAAGCGCACGCCAAGCACATTTGCATTCAGGATTCAATCTCACCTTCGGCCGCGACAAGCGTGACCGTGACAAAGATGGAGTTCCTGACAAAGAAGATACCTGCCCCGATGTGCCTGGTTTGGCGGAATTTGCCGGTTGCCCAGACCGTGATGGCGACAAAATCATCGACTTGCGTGACACCTGCCCCGATGTTCCCGGATTGGCCAAATTCGATGGCTGCCCGGACCGTGACGGCGATGACATCCAGGACAGCCAAGACAATTGCCCCGATGAAGCTGGCTTGGCCGAATTCAACGGGTGTCCCGACCGTGATGGCGACAAGATCATGGACAAGGAAGATGCTTGTCCCGACCAAGCCGGACCCAAATCCACCAATGGCTGTCCAGACCGTGACAACGATGGCGTGGTCGACACCCAAGACGCCTGCCCAGACAAGGCTGGCCCTGCCGAGCATCAAGGATGCCCGGATACGGATGGCGATGGACTTTACGACAATGAAGACAAATGCCCCGACGAGTTTGGTCCTCAAGACAATTTCGGTTGCCCATACGGAGACCTCGACAAAGACGGCGTTTACGACCGTGAAGACCGCTGTGTGGACACCCCCGGACCGCGTGAAAACCAGGGCTGTCCTTATGCAGATTTGGATGGAGATGGTGTGACCGACAACGTGGACGATTGCCCCAATCAGCCAGGTCCAGCGTCCAACAAAGGTTGTCCAGAAAAGCTCACCAAAGCCTTTGAAATTGCCGAGCGAACCAAATTCGCTTCCGGAAAGGCCATTATCTTGGAAGAGTCCAAGCCTGCCCTCGACACCTTGGTTGCCAGGATGTTGGAATTCCCTGATGTCAGGATTCAGTTGGTGGGCCACACGGACAGCGACGGCTCTGAAGCTGCCAACCTGACACTTTCCAAAAACAGGACGATTGCCATCCGTGATTACCTCGTGGGTAAAGGCATCTCCGCCACCCGATTCGAAACGGATTGGAAAGGTGAAAGCATGCCGGTTGATACCAATGCCACCCCACAAGGTAAAGCCAACAACAGGCGTGTGGAAATCACTGTCATCAAAGAATAGGCTTCCCTAGCCCATTGAAGGAAAGAGCCCTTGCAAATCATGCAGGGGCTCTTTTTTTGTATAAAATCGAAGGGGATGGAGCACACTTGATATGGGATGTATTTTGGGCGTCAGGTTGTGGTTTATCTGAGCATCTGAACCAATTATTGTTTATTTTGCAGTGTGAAAATTGTTTTCTGCTAACCATTCCGAAATGTCGACAGGACTGATTCGAATCTTTTTGTTTTTAGGGATTTGGGGACTTGGAATAGGCCAATCTTGGGGCAGGATTGTTTACGTGGATTCCTCCCGCACTGCAGGCTCCCAAAACGGTACTTCTTGGACCAACGCCTACTCAAACCTTCAAACCGCCCTCACGGCAGCAGTCGCAGGTGACTCCTTGTGGGTGGCCAAAGGAACCTATTATCCAGGTGCATCGGGTGCAAATTCGTCATCATTCAACACAAAAAACAATGTCAGGTTGTTCGGGGGATTCACTGGTTTTTCGGGTATTCAAGAAACCTCCATCAACCAAAGGAACTGGACCACAAACCTGACCATATTGTCGGGAGACCTAGACAAATCTGGCGGATTCAGTTCCTTGGATGCATTCCACGTGGTCGCTTCCACAGGTGGCGTGGACACCTCGGCTACTTTAAACGGATTCAGGATCACCGGCGGAAATGCCAACGTGGTATCAGGTGCCAACGAGCGAGGCGGAGGGGTTTTTTTCTTCGGGGCCGGTATCAGGTTGGAGAATTGCGACATCCGAGGCAACCGAGCGGCCTCATTCGGTGGAGGAGTATACGGAAACGGCCACATCGTGATGCGAAATTGTTTCGTCAGGAATAATACTTGCTCTTCACAGGGAGGGGGTTTCTACTTGGCTGGAAATACCAACGTGCACCGGTACTACAACTGTGTATTTGCCAACAATACCTCTACCTCGTTTGGAGGCGCATTTTTCACCGGCGTCACCAACATGCGATTCTACAACTGCACGTTCACCGGCAATGTTGGCAGTTCAGGAAACGTCATGCTGAATGCCCAAAGCTCGGTGATTCTGCAAAATTGTATTGTATGGGGCAATGGAAATCCGTCTTCCGCATTCGTATCGGGCAATCCAACCATCACCCGGTCCATCGTGGAAGGTGGCTATGCATCCGGAACCGGTATCATCAATGCCAATCCCAATTTCTTGGACTCGGACTACCGCATCAAAGCTTGTTCTCCGGCCGTAGATGCCGGCGATGCGCTGACCTTCGTTCCGACAGACCTAAGTGGAGCTCCGCGGCCATTTGACGCCGACTTGGATGGTTTGGGGGAGTGGGATCTGGGTGCATTTGAAGTGCAAGTCCCCGCAGTTGCTCCGGCAAACAATCCGATTTTGGGCTCCAATCCGGCTTGCTCCAACCAACAAAACGCCTTATATCAACCCACCACTAACAATAGCTCCACCAACCAATACGTTTGGACGCTGAGCGGAGGTGGTACCATTGATGGCTCCAACACCAACAGTACGGTCAGAATCGATTGGGGTACGACCTTGGGCACCTACACCATCACCATGTTGGAATATGGTTCCGTCACAGGATGCAGTACAACCAACTCTGTGACCGTTACCTTGGCTGCATCCCCGGTGGCAAGTCTTTC
>Ga0068876_10001481_pt1 | contig 18386 bp, 13 predicted proteins | sample NOAtaG_6_FD_66442 | JGI IMG/M metagenome (GOLD analysis project Ga0068876, IMG submission 66442) | Freshwater lake microbial communities from Lake Erie, under a cyanobacterial bloom - NOAA_Erie_Diel5S_2200h metaG | ecosystem: Environmental > Aquatic > Freshwater > Lake | place: USA: Ohio, Lake... | reverse complement strand
TAGAAGTGCCGCGCCCCGACGCGGCCGGTCGGCGGCAGAAAGCCGGTCCGATCCCAGTAGCGGAGGCGGCTCTCGGGGACGTCGAAGAGCCGCGCGACTTCGGCGCGCGCGTAGAGATCACCGATGGGGTCGCGGCGGTGCGCGTCGGAGAGGCTCTCCGGCGCGGGCACGGGCGCGGGCTTTGCCGCTTCGGGCGGCGGAGGCACCGGCACGCGGCGTCCTCCGCCGGGGCCGAACTCGACGTGGATCACCTGCCCGCGGGCGGCCTCGCTGTCCTTCTTGCTCATCCGTGCTCCCGTCGCGCGGGCGCAAGGAGCGGGACCTCCACCTCCACGTCCGCGAAGAGGCACCGGCCCTCGGCGCGAAAGCGCGTCTCGAGCGTGGCGGTGCCGAAGTGGGCGTCGGGGTGCCGGCGCGCGACGTCCTCGAGGGCGAGGCGCGCGATCCGAAGACGCACGCGCAGCGATCCTTCGATCGTCGCGAGCACGCGATCGGCGGAGTGCTCGACGCCGAGCCGCGCGAGGTCGAAGGTCACGAGCGTGCTGCCGAAGTACGTCGCGCCGTCCGCGCGGCCCTCGGCGAGCACGTCGGCGATCCGGAAGAGGTGCTCCTCCGCGCGGGGCGCGAGCACCTCGGTGCGGCGCGCGCGGAGCAGCGCCGACGGACGCGCCGCCACCGGTGGTTTCAGCCTCGACATGAGAGCAACAGCGTATCGGGATCGGACGCAGCCGATCAAAAAGCGCGCAGCACCCGCGCTTGGCGAGGCGCCCGCCGGATGACAAGGTGAGCGCGATGCGGTTCCGACGACGCCCGGCGCTGGTCGCGACGTTCGCTTCGTCGCTGCTCTGGCTCGGCGTGGTCTCGGCCCAGGCTCCCGACGAACCGGAGAGCGCGGAGGAGCCGCCGGTCGAGGAGGCGCCGATCGAGGGTCCGGCCTTCGGGCTCGGCGGCCTCGGGAGCCTCGATCCCTGCGACCTCGTGACGCCGATGCCGCGGGACGGACTGCCCGGCACGCCCGAGGAGCTGCACGCGCTCTGCGAGGTCGAGAACGAGCGCTGGGTCGACGCGCGCACCGAGGCCGAGGCGATCCTCGCGGCGCACCCGGAGTCCTACGCCGCGCGCTTCGTGCTCGCCTACACGCTGCACCGCGGCGAGGCGAACCACCCCCGCGCGCGCTTCGAGATGCGCCGCGCGCTCGCCGAGTACGTCGGGCGCTTCGGCGCCGCGCCGAGCCCCGGTGCGCCGTGGCGCTGGCACTCGCAGATGCTGCAGGAGCTCGTGTTCATCGAGTCCGATCTCGAGCACTACGAGGAGCAGCTCGCGCTGATCGCGCAGTACAACGAGAGCTACTCCCCGGAGATGGTCGCGGAGACCGCCTGGCCGCTGATGAAGCTGCGGCGCTTCGACGATGCGCGACGCGCCGCCGAGCTCGGTCGGAGCGCGGGCGGCTGGCAGGAGGAGGTCGCGCTGAACGCGCTCTGCGCGATCGAGTTCGAGGCCGGCGACGAGACGCGGAGCTACGCGGCGTGCCGCGCCGCGCTGATGCTGCACGGCGCGAATCCGGCCCGTCAGGACGCGGTCGACTTCACGAACTTCGCCGAGGCGGCGCGCTCGGTCTTCCGGCTCGACGAGGCGGAGGAGAACCTGCTCCTCGCGACCGAGGCGAGCGTGAGCTGGTACGGCAACCCGTACATGGAGCTCGCCGAGCTCTACACCCGCGAAGGCCGCTTCCTCGAGGCGCTCGAGATGCTGCGGCAGGTGCACCCGTACCGGCGGCGGCGCCCTCCGCACGTGCGCGAAGCCGACCGCAACGAGGCGCGCCGCGCGCTCTCGGCCTTCTACCTCGCCGTGGGCCGGAGCGAGGAGCTGCTCGCGATCACCTACACCGCGCGGATGAACCCGGATCGCCGCGGGCACAACAGCCGCGACCCGATGCAGGACCGGGCGCTGACCGCGCTGCTCGACCGGGCCGCATGCCGGCTGCACGCCGCGTGGCGCGAGACCGACGCGGTCGGCGCGCCGCTGCTCGATCAGATCACGATCCGCGCCGAGGCCCTCTTCTACCGCGGCATGGCGATCTCCGCGGCCCGCGAGGCCGCGCGGGCCATCGCCGACGACGCGCGGCTCGTGGGGATCTTCCAGATCGGCCGGGCGCGCAGCGCGGTCATGCCGCCGTGGCTCGCGGGCGAGCTGGTGCAGGTCCTCGGTGGCGGCGTGGCGGGCGACGCGATCCGGCGGGCGCGCGAGGAAGATCCGCGCGCCGGCTCGGATGCGTACTACGACGCCTTCGAGGCGGAGGCGGCGCTCGAAGCGGGTGAGCCGACGCGGGCCTACGAGCTGGCGCGCAGCGCGGTGGCCGGGCTCGGTCCGGCCGAGGCGTTGCTCTCGGCGCGGGCCTCGGCGATCTCGGCGGAAGCGGCGATGCAAGAGGGCTTTTCCTCCCGCGCTCTCGAGGGCTACGACGAGGTCTTCCAGGTCGACCCCGGCCTCTTCGTGCGGATGGATCTCGCGGTGCCGGTGCGCGTGCGCTCGGGCGGCGGGCCGGTGGCCGACGAGATCGCCGACATCCTCGCCTGGAGCCCACGCTTCTCCATCGACGACATCGGCCTCGAGATCCGCGTGACCTCGGACGGCACGCGCGGCGAGGCCTGCCTGACGAGCTCCACCGGCGCCGAGCTCGGCTGCACCGCGCTCGAGCGGAGCGGCGAAGAGGACGTGAGCGCCTTCTCCCTGCGACTCGCGCAGGAGTTCCAGCGCGCGATCTTCTCGCCGCGCATCAGCCTGAGTTCGGTCGACGCGAGCTCGCTCGACGGCGCGAACACCACGATGCGCGGCAGCGACCTCGACCGGCTGATCGAGGAAGACCTCTGAGTTCAGCGGGGCGGCGTGGACGCGGCGAGCGCGAGGGCGGAGCGGAGCTGAAGTCGGGGCGCGAAGCCCGCCGCGATCAGCAGCGTCTGTCCGCGGGTCGCACGCTGCCCCTCGAGCTCGACGTGGCCCTCGACGACGGTGAGCGCGCGCGCGACCGAGGCCGCCTCCAACGTGCGCGGGCCGCTGCCGGCGAGACGCTCGACCGCCACTGGAAAGGCGATCGATTCGCCGCGACCTTCGAGCGACGACAGCAGCTCGACACGCGCGGGCGCGGCGAGGTCCACCGGTCCGAGTCGACGCCAGGGCGGCGCCCTGAGCGACCAATCGGTGACCCGCAGCGCCTCCTCGACGTGCAGCGGGCGCAGCGTTCCCTCGGGGTCGAGGCGCCCCGCGGCGTCGTAGCGCCGGTTCCAGTCCCAGTAGCGGTAGGTCACGCCGCGCCGGCCGTGCTCGACCCGCTGCGGCTCGAGCACGGTGATGCCCGCGCCGATCGCGTGCGGCGTGCCCGGCGGCACGACGAAGAAGTCGCCCGCCTCGACCTCGACCGACGCGAGCAGCCGCGAGACGTCCGCTCCGCCCTCGATCGCCGCGCGCATCGCCGCGGGATTCGCCTCGGCGGCGAGCCCGAAGTGGATGCGGGCTCCCGGCTCGCAGGCGACGACGTACCAGCACTCGGGCTTGCCCGACTCGTCCGGCCGAAGGTGCGGATCGTCGTCGCGCGGGTGGATCTGCACCGAGAGCGGCGCGCCCGCGTCGAGCAGCTTCACCAGCAGCGCCGGGCCCGCGCGCTCCTCGCCGAGGAAGTCGGTGCCCACGAGCGTGGTGATCGGGGCGCCGGTGCGGTGGATTCGGCTCGTCAGCTCGCCGAACGAGACCTCCCACGACTCGCCGAGCGGCGCGGCCGCCTCGAGCCCGAGCGCCCGCTTCCACGCCGCCACGCGCCCGCCGCCCCACGGCGTTCGTGCCGGAGGGGTGAAGGCATCGCCGGCCAGGAGGAGCACGCGATCCACGACGCGGGTTCTACCCCAACCCCGACCGGTCCGGAGATTCTCCCCTTCCTCGGTCGAGAATGACGGACTTGAACCCGGGCCGCCCATGCCCCAAGGTCCGGCCCGCGTGCCTTCCTATCAGCTGAGCCACCTCGACGCGCTCGAGCACGAGGCCATCCACATCCTTCGGGAGATGGCCGCCGAGCGCGAGCGCCCCTGCCTCCTCTTCTCTGGCGGCAAGGATTCGATCGTCCTCTTGCGCCTCGCCGAGAAGGCCTTCCGGCCGGCGCGTTTTCCCTTCCCGATCATGCACGTCGACACGGGGCACAACTTCCCCGAGGCGATCGAGTACCGGGACCGGCGGGCCAAGGAGCTCGGCGAGCGACTCATCGTCGCGAGCGTCGAGGAGTCGATCCAGAAGGGCCGCGTGCAGGACCCCAAGGGCCCGCGCGCCTCGCGGAACACGCTGCAGACGACGACGCTGCTCGACGCGATCGAGGAGCATCAGTTCGACGCCTGCATCGGCGGCGCGCGCCGCGACGAGGAGCGCGCGCGGGCCAAGGAGCGGATCTTCTCGCACCGCGACGAGTTCGGGCAGTGGGACCCGAAGAACCAGCGGCCCGAACTCTGGAACCTCTACAACTGCCGGCTGAAGAAGGGCGAGCACTTCCGGGTCTTCCCCATCTCCAACTGGACCGAGCTCGACGTCTGGCAGTACATCAAGAAGGAGCGGCTCGAGCTGCCCTCGATCTACTTCTCGCACGAGCGCGAGGTCTTCGAGCGCGACGGCATGCTCTACGCGACCGCGCCCTTCCTCGAGCGCTACCCGCACGAGACGCCGTTCCGCGCGATCGTCCGCTTCCGCACCGTGGGCGACATGAGCTGCACCGGCGCGGTGCGCTCGACCGCCAAGACGCTGGACGAGGTGATCGCCGAGGTCGCGACCGCCCGCGTCACCGAACGCGGCGCGACCCGCGCCGACGACCGCTTCACCGAGGCGGCGATGGAAGACCGCAAGAAGGAGGGCTACTTCTGATGTCCGCCAGCCACGGCGAGAGCGGCCTCGAGGCGATGGAGGAGGGCGCGGAGCTGCTCCGCTTCTCCACCTGCGGCTCGGTCGACGACGGCAAGAGCACCCTCATCGGCCGGCTCCTCTACGATGCCAAGAGCATCTTCGAGGACCAGCTGCAGCACGTCGAGGACGTGAGCAAGCGGCGGGGCGACGAGTACACGAACCTCGCGCTGCTCACCGACGGCCTGCGCGCCGAGCGCGAGCAAGGCATCACGATCGACGTCGCCTACCGGTACTTCGCCACCCCGCGGCGCAAGTTCATCATCGCCGACACCCCCGGGCACATCCAGTACACGCGCAACATGGTGACCGGCGCGAGCACCGCGAACCTCGCGATCGTGCTCGTCGATGCGCGCCACGGGCTCGTCGAGCAGACGCGGCGGCACGCGCTCATCGCGTCCTTGCTCCGCATCCCCCACGTGGTCTTCGCCATCAACAAGATGGATCTCGTGAACTGGGACCAGGCGGTCTTCCGCCGCATCGAGCAGGATCTCCGCGGCTTCACCGCGCGGCTCGAGATCCACGACGTCACCTTCATCCCGATGTCGGCGCTGCACGGCGACAACGTCGTCGAGCGCAGCGAGAAGTGCCCCTGGTACAAGGGCCCGCCGCTCCTGCACCACCTCGAGTCGGTCCACATCGCCTCGGACCGGAACATGATCGACGTGCGCTTCCCGGTGCAGTGGGTCATCCGGCCGCAGAGCGCCGAGCACCCCGACTACCGCGGCTACGCCGGGATGGTCGCCGGCGGCGTGCTGAAGACCGGCGACGAGGTCGTGGTGCTGCCGAGCGGCATGACCTCGCGGATCACGAAGATCGAGACCTTCGACGGTCCGGTCGAGGAGGCCTTCCCGCCGATGTCGGTGACGGTGCACCTCGAGCACGACGTGGACTGCTCGCGGGGCGACATGATCTGCCGGCCCGCGAACCGCCCGACGTCCGGACAGGACCTCGACGCGATGGTCTGCTGGATGACCGACGCGAAGCTGAGCCCGAAGAACCGCTACGCGCTGAAGCACACCACGCGGAACGTCCGCGCGGTGGTGACCGGCATCCAGTACCGGCTCGACGTGAACACCGGGCACCGCGAGCAAGGCGCCGCGAGCCTCGGGCTCAACGACATCGGCCGCATCTCGCTCCGCACCACCGCGCCGATCTTCTACGACGAGTACCGGCGCAACCGCGCCACCGGCTCGTTCCTCCTCGTCGACGAGTCCACGAACGCGACCGTCGGCGCGGGCATGCTGCTGAGCGAGCCGCGAAGCTGATCGGCGGGCCCGCGGGCCCCGTGGTACGTCCCCGCTCGTGCGTGCACCGCCCGTCCGCCGCGTCCTCGGCATCGACCCGGGAAGCCGCCGTCTCGGCTGGGGCGTCGTGGAGCGGCGCGGCCCGCAGCTGAGCGCCGTCGCCGCCGGGGTGCTGCAGCTCGATCCGCAGGAGCCGCTCGAGGCGCGGCTCGTCGAGGTGCACGAGACGATCTCCGCCCTCCTCGACACCCACCAGCCGGCCACCGTCGCGATCGAGGACGTCTTCTATGCCCGCTTTCCCCGGGCCGCGATCCAGCTCGCGCACGTGCGCGGAGTCATCCTGCTCGCGGCGGCGCAGAACGAGCGCGAGGTCGTGAGCCACCCGCCGGCGCTGGTGAAGCGCACGATCGCGGGGCGGGGCGCGGCGGACAAGGCTCAGATTGCGCGGATGGTCGCGGCGACGCTCCGCCTCCGGCAGGCGCCGCCGTCCGACGCGGCGGACGCGCTCGCCGTCGCGCTCACCGAGCTGGCGCGTGACGCGAGCGCAGTCGCCGGTCGCGGCCCGAGGTGAACGGAGCGCGAAGGGGCGCGGCCCTCAAGTGCTCGGCAGCGCCCGGCGGACCTGCGCCACGAAGGCGAGCGTATCGACGGGCTTGACGACGAAGCCATCGGCGCCGAGCGACGAGAGCAGCCGCCAGTCCGGCGCGCCGCCGGTCGCGGTGGCGACGAGGATGGGCATGCGCCGGGTCTTGGCCTCGCCGCGCAGCGCGGCCGTGAGCTCGATGCCGTTCATCCCGGGCATGTCGAGATCGATGATCGCGAGCGCGAACGAACGCTCGTCGCAGGCCGCGAGCGCGGCGCTTCCGTCGGCCACGACCTCGACCTCGGCGCTCGGCAGCGCGTGCCGCACCAGATCCGCCGCGAGCTTCGCGAAGTCGGCATCGTCATCGGCGATGAGCACCCTCGCCTGCCGGCGCGCCCGCTGGCTCTCCTCGCGGGCGGCGAGCAAGGCCTCGCGGAGCGCCGCGACGCTCGGGTAGCGGTCCGCCGGATCCTTGCTCAGGGCCTTGAGAATGACCGCGTCGAACGCAGCCGGGAGCTCCGGCCGCAGCTCGCTCGGGATGGGCGGCGGCTCGTTCACGTGGAGCTTCATCATCTCGTCGCTGTCGTCGCTGATGAAGGGCAGTCGCAACGTGAAGAGCTCGAAGGTCATCACCCCGAGGGAGTAGACGTCGGCGCGGGCGTGCATCGAGACCGGGAGCGGACGCCCCGTCACGACCTCGGGGGCCATGTACGCAGGGGTGCCGGAGAAGGACTCGAGCAGCTCGTGCGCAGGCCGATCGAGAACGCGCGCGAGACCGAGGTCGGTCACCGCGACGCGGAAGCCCGGCCCGACGATGACGTTCGTCCACTTGAGGTCGCGGTGCACGGTGCCCGCGGCGTGGATGGCGCTCACCCCACGGCAGACCTGCTCGAGCAGCCCGAGCCCCTCATCGATCGACATGGGATCGCGGCGCGTACGGAGGATCTTCTCCACGTGCGGCCCGGGCACGTACTCCATGACGAAGTAGGGCGAGCCCGCGTGGTTGCCGAACGCGTAGATCTCGACGACGTTCTCGTGGCGCACGCGCGCCATCGTCCGCGCCTCGTACAGAAACCGCGACGCGGCGTCGGGCGTCTGCACGTAGCTCGGGTGGATGACCTTCAAGGCGACGTCACGCTCGAGCCGGAGATCGTGCGCGAGATAGACGATCCCCATCGCGCCTTCGCCGATCACGCGATCGAGCCGGTACACCCCTTCGATGATCGCGCCCAGCGCGGGCATTCCATCTCGGGTGACCACGGCGGCGACCGCAGTGGGAGCGGTCTCCTGCTGGTGATCCTTCGCCATGCGGGAAGGGCATGGTGCCTGCCTCGCTCACGCCGTGCAAGACTTCCCTGCGATGGGATCTGTGCTCGAAGAGAAGTTGCGCGCACTGCGTCATGAGTTCCTCGATGGACTGCCGGCGCGGGCGGACGAGCTCGAGCGGTGGCAGCGCGACGCGTCGCTCGGTCCCGAGGTGCTCGGACGCCTCTGTCACCGCCTGCGCGGCCTCGCCCCCACGCACGGCCTCGTGGAGGTCGGACGCTTGGCGGCGACGATCGAGGACAAGGTGCGACGAGGTGCGAGCCGCGCAGCTCTCGCGGACGACGCAGCGACGCTCGTGCAGGGGCTGCGCGCCCCGACCGAGCGCGTCCACGATCCGCTCGATGCGCCCTTGCAGCCGCTGCGCGGATACCGGGTCGTGGCGATCGACGACGACGCGTCGATGCGCCGGCTCCTACTGCTCACGCTGCGCGACCTCGGCGGAGCGGACGCGACGGTCGTGGAACACGAGGCCGAGTTCGTCGCCGCCCTCGAGCTCGGCCCCGCCGACCTCGTCATCGCCGATGTCATGATGCCGAGCACCACGGGCCCCGCGCTGCTCGCCCGCGCGGAGGCGGCCGCCCTCCTCGGCCCGGCCCGGGTGGTCGTGCTCTCGGGATCGGGCGAGGCCCCCGAAGCATCGCGCTGGACGCGGCTCTCGAAGCCGTTCCGACCCGACGAGCTCGTCGGCGCGCTCACCGCACTGCTGCGCGGCGCGCGCTGAGCTGCGAGGGCTGCGAGGACTGCGAGGGCTGCGAGGGCGTCGCACGCAGCGCGTCATGCGCGGGTGTAGCAAACGCGGCACATCGCGATCGTTTTGGCGCGACTCGACGGAGCGGGTGATAGAGTCCGCCCCGTCGATGGTCGACGGTCGCCGCATTCCCGTTCTGATCGGCGCGATCGCCCTCCTCTCCGGATGTGGTTCGTCGCGGCGGGTCGAAGTGAGCGGCGTCGTGCGCGACCGCGACACCGGCCGCGCGATCGCCGGCGCGCTGGTCATCGCCGCGGACGGCAGCGCGACCCGCACCGACGCCGAGGGCCGCTTCGTGCTCACGGTGCCGCGAAGCGAGCGCCGCATGCTCCGCGCGAGCGCAGCGGCGCACGACGACGCCGAGGGCGCCTTCGACCCGCTCGCCGTCGACGAGATCGTGTTCGAGCTCGTGCCGAACGAGGACGCGAGCGCCGCCGACGCCGACGCGGTGCTGAGGTGGTTGCGCGAGAGCTGGCTCGACGGCAGCGACGGCGCGGAGTGGGAGCGCGATGCGTGGCGCTCCCAGGAGGACGACGCGTTCCGCGCTGCCATCGAGGTCGCGCACGGCGCCGGCGAGCCGTGCGCGAGCTGCCACACCGCCGAGGCCGTGCTGGTGGCGCACCCGGTGCATGGCGACACGACGCCGCATGGCGCGCTCGCCGGCGGTTGTCTCGCGTGCCACGGCGCGCGCTCGGAGGAGGGGGTGCGCATGCGCAGCGTCGAGGGCGACCTCGAAGCACCGCGCTGCGCGCCCTGCCACGGGGACCTCGCCCCCGATCGGATCGCGGCGACCCTCGAGCCACCCCCTGCGGCCGGCGTGACGGCCGGCGGAGCAAGCAGTTCGCGGCGCCCCCCCGGGGCCGCGCGGGCTCGGGCCGAAGCGGCGTTCGCGCGTCGCGTCGGTCACCTCGTGCGGTGCGGGCAGGCTGCGCAGGCCGCCGATCGCATCGGTGGGGTCGTGCTCCTCGTCGACGGACGCGGCTTCCCGCTGGGGGACTGCGATGCGAGTGGCGCCATCGACGGCAGCGAGATCGCGGTGGGCCTCGAGGTCCTCGCGCCACGCGTCGCCGAGGCGGCGGTCGATCTCGCGCTGCTTCGCGCCGATCGATCCGGCGGCGTGCACCAGCCTCGGCTCACGCTCCTCGTGGCCGATCGGATCGAGCGGACGCTCGCGACGCACTGACGGCGCGGGGAGGACTCGGGCGCGATACCTCGTCGATCGTGCGCGTCAGATCGAGGCGCGGTGGCGCAGGTCGAGCGCCGTCATCTCGGCGAGCATGCGCGCCCCCGCGGCGGTCGGACGCCCGTGGGCGAGGAGCGTGGCGAGGCCCTCGTGGTTGCGCTGCACGATCTCGGAGAGGCGCACGGAGAAGCGGTGCGAGGCGGCGATCGGATCGCCTGCGTCGCGCAGTCGGAGGAGCAGCTCGGCGATCGGAACAAACGCGTGCACCGCGAGCAGCACACCGTGGAGCGGCCGCGGGTCGGGGCGCACCGGCGAGGCCACGAGCTCGTCGAACGCGTTGTGCAAGAAGGGGTCGAGATCGAGCGCCGCGTTCAGCTTGTTGTGCTGGAACTCGTGGATGAGCGCCTCGGTCATCGTCAGCGGATCGGGGTGCAGCGTCATGTAGATGGTCCCGACCGACTCGCGGTACGAGGCGCTGAGGTGCTGCTGTTCGTGATGGCCAACGGGCACGACCTGCGAGAGGCCGAGCGCGAACTCTCCGGCGAAGGCGGGCAGGTACCGCACCGTGCGCTGGACCGCGTCCGCGAGCGCCGCGCCCCACTCCGATTCGTCGCGGCCGCCGAGCGAGAGCGCGTTGCCTTCCTTGGCGGGATGCGCCTCGTCCATCGCGAGAGGGTTCTCGTCGACGCGTGCGAGAACGAGCCCGGGCGCGGCGGGCGCGTCGATCGGGACGTGCGAGACGTCGGCCTCGGCGAGCCGATCGCGGCCGTTCGAGCGCAGCACGCCGCGCGCGAGCTCGAGCGGCCCCGGCACCTCGATCGCGGCGCGGAGGCCGAGCAGCACGACGCGGCGGGGCGGCCGGGGCAACGTGATCGGCGCGGCAAGCGCGCCGATGGCCGCGAGCTCGCCGAGCAGCGTGGCCGCCCCTGCACGGAGCGAGGACGCGGGATCGGCAGCGAAGCGCGCCGCCTCGAAGTGCACGTGCACGGTGGGACGCCGGAGCGCGGCGAAGAACGAACCGCTGTCGGCCCGGAGCGCGGCGTGCAGCGCCGCCCGGAGCGCGCGACCTTCCGGCAGTGTCGACCACGGCAGCGCGAAGAGGCGCTCGGCCCGCACCCGCAGCATCCCCGAGAGCGCCGCACGGGCAGCGTGCGGCCCGGCCTCCGGAACGAGGAGCTCGGAGCCGAGCTCGACGGCGCTCACCCCGCGCTCTCCTCGTCGTCGGAGGGCGCGCTGAGGATGGCGCTGAGCACGTGCGGCCGCGCGAGCGCGAAGGCATCGACGCTCGGATCGATCTGCTTGGTGAGGCCGTGCAAGAGGCCGAGCGTGCGGCCGTAGAGGACGAGCTCCTGCGGCACCACGATCCCGCGGAAGTGCGCGAGCTCGCCGAGCATCTCGTCGCGTACCCACTCGAAGCTGAGCCCCTGCACCTGCTCGGGGGTCATGCTGCCGTAGCGTTCGATCGCCTTCGTGGAGATGGCCCGCGCGTCTTCCTCGCGGCCCTTCGGGACGAGGCCGATCTCGACGAGCGCCTCGATGAAGCCCTCGGTGTTGCGGGTGACGAAGTGCATCACCGACTTCGTGAGGGCCTTGTGAAACTTGCGCGGCAGGATCTTCACCTGCCCGAAGTCGACGATGCAGAGCTCGGGCTGGGTGCCCGCGAGGCGGGCGAGGAGGTTGCCGGGATGGGGATCGCTCTGAAAGACGCCATCCACGTAGACCATGCGGATCCAAGCCTCGAGCACCAGCTCGAGGAGCACGCGCCGGTCCATGCGCGGGTCGTTCAACAGGATCGGATCGGTGATCTTCTTGCCCTCGAACCAGGTGGTGCAGATGACGTCGCGCCGTGTGTACTCGCGCAGCACCTCGGGGATCGTGAGGTGCTCGATGCTCGCGAGGTTCCGGTGCACGAGTTCGGTGAAGCTCGCCTCCTGCTCGTAGTCGAGCTCGGTCGTGAGCGCGCGGCGGACCTCCTCGTAGATGGGCCGCAAGTTCAGCTGAGGGAGGAACACCGAGAAGAGCGGCAGGAAGAAGCCGAGCACGCCGAAGTCGATGGCGAGCTTCCGCTCGACGTCGGGGTACTTGACCTTGAGTGCCACGCGCCGGCCGTCGGCGGTGGTGGCGCGGTGCACCTGCCCGAAGCTCGCGGCGTTCGTCGCGTGCTCGTCGATCTCGGCGAAGAGCGACTTCGGATCGCAGCCGTAGGCGGCCTCGAGGATGGGACGCACCGCGGGCCAAGGCAGCGGATCGACGCGGTCCTGCAGGCCGCTCAGCGTCGAGACCCACTCCTTGGGCAGGATGTCGGCGCGGGTCGAGAGGATCTGCCCGACCTTGATGAGCCCGCCGCGCATCCGCACCGCGAGGCGGTAGAAGCGGACGCTGTGCTTCTCGTGCAGGCGCACCCAGTGCGCCGCGGGAATGGTCGCGCCGAAGCGGCGCTGCCGGACGAAGGGCACGACGTAGGCGAGCCAGGTCGGAAGCAGCGTGAAGGCGACGATCAGCGAGCGGGAGATCGTGAGCCAGAGGCGCGACACGGACGGCAGCTTGGCCTCCTTCGCATCCCGCGCCAAGCGCGGGGCCTGTCGATTCCTTGACCCCGGAGATCATGCCGGATAGGCGCAAGCACCATCCGGACGCCCGTGCGTCCACCCCGAGGGAATGCCGGATGGCCCACGCGCACGTTCTTCTGCCCATGTCCTCCGAGACCGAGACCCCCGCGCACGCCGCGACGACCGAGGCCACTCCGAAGGCAGGCCCGCCGTCCGGCCGTGCCCGCGTGCTCTTCGTCGTGAAGCTCGTCGTCACCGCGCTGCTCGTCTACGGCATCGCCGGCCGGATCCTCTCGCAGCCCGAGGCCGATGGGCTCGGCGAGACCTTGGCGCAGCTGCGCTGGGAGTGGATCGCCCTCGGGCTCGGCGTGCACCTCGTCGGCGTCGCGGCGAACGTGACCCGCTGGCGCACGCTGCTCGCCGGACAGGGCCTGCACGCGCCGGTCCGCTTTGCGGTGGGCTCGTTGCTCATCGCGCGCTTCGTCGGGGCGCTCTCGCCCGGCGGCTTCACCGGCTTCGGCGGCTGGCGCATCTACGACGTGGGCACGCACACCGGCAAGTGGGCGCGGGCGACCGCGACGATCGCCGTGGAGACGCTGGTCGGCTGGCTCGGCTTCGGCAGCATGGTGATGCTCGGCTCGGTCTTCGGGGCGGGAATCATCGGCACGAGCGGCGTTCTCCTCGTCAACGCGGCGTTCGGCTCGCTCATGCTCGCGGGCATCGCGCTGATCGTGCGGCCGGCGATCTTCGGGGCCGTCGCGCGATTTCTGCCGGAGCGGATCCGGCTCCGCGTGCAGACCCTCATCGACGCGCTCTCGGGCTACCGGGGCAACGCGAAGGCGCTGGTGATCGCGACGCTCTGCGCGGTGACGGTGCACGCCACGCATTTCCTCATCTACGTCTGCACCGCGCGGGCGCTCGGCGTGACCGAGATCGGCGTCGGCACCGTCTTCTTCGGCAGCGCGCTGCAGATCCTCGCGACGATGGTGCCCGCGTCGATCAACGGGATCGGCCTCCGCGAGATGACCGCGGTCGCGCTCTACACCTCGCTCGGCGTGCCGCTCACCTCGGCGGTGCTCATCGCGACGCTCGGCTTCGCGCTCGAGATGAGCGTGTCACTCACCGGTGCGCCCTTCTTCCTCGCGCGGCGCTCCGGCTACCAGGCGAACATCCGGGTCGACGACGCGGACCGCGAGAAGGCGGCCCTCGCCGCGATCCCCGAGGTGGCCGAGGCGGAGTGGCCGCGGGTGCCCCGCGGCGCGCTCGTCGGCCTGAGCGCCGGCATGGTCGCGGGGCTGCTCGTCGGCGTGATCGAGGGCCTCGTCGTGGTCTACCAGGGCCACGGGCGCACCGGCCCTTGGGTCGTGGCCTATGGCGCGATCGCCTACGGCATCTTCTTCGGCCTCGGCGGCACGGCCATGCTCGCGGCCTCGGCGCAGCTGGGCCGCTGGATGAAGCGCGAGGCCGCCGCGGAGGCGACCGCGTACGGGCACACCATCGCGTTCTTCGCGTCCGCCGCGGCGTTCGGCCTCGGGGTGTTTCGCGTTCGCCGCGACGTCTTCGAGGAGCAGCTCCGCTGGGCGAGCCTGAACGGCGTCGGCGTCTTGCTCGGAGGCGCGGTGCTCGCGGGCCTCTTGTATCTGCTGCTCTCGCTGGGCTTCGCGGCGATTGCGCGCCGGCTGCCCCGGGCGGCCGCCGGCTCCTCGCTCGTGGCGCTGGTGATCTGTGGCCTCCTCGTGCCGGTCGCGATCGGCATCGGCGAGCCCGAGCGGGCCGCGGCGAGCGGCGCGGCAGGTACGGCGCCGAGCGGCGCTTCGCCGGTGCTGGTGATCGTCGTCGACACGCTCCGCGCCGATCACCTGCCGGCCTACGGCTACGAGGGCGGTGCGACGCCGCACCTCGATGCGTTTGCCGCCGACGCGATCCGCTTCGATCAGGCCTTCGCCAATGCGAGCTGGACCCGGCCCTCCTTCGCCTCGATCCTCACCGGCCGCTATCCGTCGAGCCACAGCGTCATGGCGAAGTCGGACGCGCTGCCGGCCGACGTGACCACGATGGCCGAGGCATTTCGGGCGGGCGGCTATCACACTGCGGGCGTGGTCACGAACTACAACGTCGCGCCCTATTTCGCCTTCGATCAGGGCTTCGACGCGTACGACTACCTCGAGCCCGACTTCATCCTCGGCGCCGACGACTCGGCGGCGAAGCTGCTCCTCGTGCAGTTCCTCCGCCAGCGCCTCTTCGAGCCAGCGCGTGATCGGCTCTTCGGCGTGCAGCCCGGCGTGGCCTACCAGGACGCCGAGACGGTGAACCGCACCGTGCTCGCGCTCCTCGACGAAGCGCCCGCGGGACGGCCCTTCTTTCTCTTCGCGGGCTACATGGACCCGCACGACCCGTACTACGCCCACCCCTACGACGGCACGGCGTACTCGCGCGCGGCGCACCCGAGCCCCGACCTCGACGAGGCGGCGCACCTCGAGGCGCTCTACGACGGCGAGATCACCTACTGGGACGAGCACTTCGGCGCGCTCCTCGACGAGCTGCGGCGGCGCGGGCTCTACGACCAGATGACCATCGTGGTGACCTCGGATCACGGCGAGGAGTTCGGCGAGCACGGCGGCTTCTTCCACGGCACGACGCTCTACGACGAGCAGGTGCACGTGCCGCTCCTCGTGCGCCTGCCCGGCGGGCGCCGCTCGGGGACGCACGTCAGCCACTGGGTGCAGTCGATCGATCTCATGCCGACGCTGCTCCGCGGCGCGGGGCTGCCGGTGCCGGAGGGCGTGCAAGGCGGCGACCTCTTCGAGGGCACCGATCGCCTCTTCGCCGAGGAGAGCCACGAGGGCAACGTGCTCGAGGCGGTGCGCGCGCGGCACGAGGGCGGCGAGCTCAAGCTCATCACCGCGAACGCGGGCAACCCGCGCGGCCTGCCCGAGCGCGAGCTCTTCCTCGTCGACCGCGATCCGGGCGAGTCGAACGACGTGAGCGACGAGGAGCCTGCGCTCCTCGAGCATGCGGGCCGCGCCCTCGAGGCGGCGCACGTGCTCGCCGCCGAAGGGGCGGTCGAAGGCGCCGAGGTGGAGCTCGATGCGGCCTCGCGACGGCAGCTCTGCGAGCTCGGCTACCTGACCGGCCCCGAGTGCGAGGAGTGAACCGCGTCAGGGTGCGCCGCGCACCAGGCGCTCGGGCAGCTCGCCCGCGCTCGGGCGAATGACGCCGCGCTCCGAGTAGATCGCCTTCACGAAGCGCGCGGGCGTGACGTCGAAGGCCGGGTGACGGCAGGGGATCCCCTCGGCCACCAGCACCTTGTCCCCGACCTTCGCGACCTCCTCCCGCGAGCGCTCCTCGATGGGGATCTGCGCGCCGGTCTCGGTGTGGAGATCGAAGGTGCTGATCGGGGCCGCGACCGTGAACGGCACGCCGTGCGCGTCCGCGAGGACCGCATGGCCGTAGGTGCCGATCTTGTTCGCGACGTCGCCGTTCTTCGCGATGCGATCGGCGCCCACGACGACGAAGTCGATCTCGCCGCGCGCCAGGAAGTGCCCGCTCATCGAGTCGGTGATGACCTCCACCGGGATCCCGTCGCGATGCAGCTCCCACGCGGTGAGCCGCGCGCCCTGCAGGTAGGGCCGGGTCTCGCACGCGAGCACCTTCTTCAGCTTGCCCAGGGCCCACGCGCTGCGGATCACGCCGAGCGCGGTGCCCCAGCCGCCGGTCGCGAGCGCACCGGCGTTGCAGTGGGTCATCACCGTCGCGCCCGCGGGCACGTCGAGCGCGCCGAGCTCGCCCATGCGCCGGCACGCCGCGACGTCCTGATGGTGGATGGCCTCGGCCTCGGCGAGGATCGCGCGGTAGCGGGCCTCGCCGTCGAGCTTCGCGACGTCGGCGGCCTTCCGCGCCATGCGGGCGATGGCCCAGCCGAGGTTCACCGCGGTCGGCCGGGTCGCGTCGAGGAACCGCCCCGCGATGCCCATCGCCATGAGGAAGGCGGCCGGCTCGCCACGCTCGCGGTGCGCGATCAGCGCGAGCGCGTAGGCCGCGGCGATGCCGATGGCCGGGGCGCCCCGAACGCTCATGTCCTTGATCGCCCTCGCGACCTCGTCGGCGGAGGTGAGGCGCAGGTAGCGCTCGCGCTCGGGCAGCTCGCGCTGCTCGAGGAGATGGACGCACGGCCCCTCGGGCTCGTACTCGAGCGCGAAGTACGGGGCCTCTCCGGACAGCGGCGGGCGAGAGAGCGCGGGCCTCGACATGGCCGGCTCTTACCACGGCGCGCCCGGGCTCAGAGCGCCTGGATGAGGACCTCGCGGCGGCCTCCGGCCTTGCCGTTGGAGGGGCCGACGACGCCCTCCTTCTCCATCTGCTCGACGAGCTTGGCCGCGCGGTTGTAGCCGAGGTTGAGCTGGCGCTGCAGGTGGCTGATCGAGCAGTAGCCGGCGGCGGCGACGATCGCGACTGCGCGGTCGTAGAGGTCGCCCGAGCCGCCCGAGGCCGGCGCGCTCTCGGCCGGCGCGCCCTCGCCGTCCTCGTCGTCGCGCGGCTTGACGATGTTCTCGTCGTAGACCGGCGCGCCCTGGGCACGGAGGTGATCGCAGAGCGCCTGCACCTCGTCCTCGGAGATGTAGGCCGAGTGCACGCGCTTGAGGTCGCTCGAGCCGGGCGGGATCATCAGCATGTCGCCGTGGCCGAGCAGGTGCTCGGCGCCGTTGCGGCCGAGGATTGTCTTGCTGTCCTCGCGCTGGCTCACCTTGAAGGCGATGCGGGCGGGGAAGTTCGCCTTGATCATGCCGGTGATCACGTCGACCGAGGGCCGCTGCGTCGCGAGGATCACGTGGATGCCGGCGGCGCGGGCCTTCTGCGCGAGGCGCGCGATCGCCGCCTCGATGTCCTTGGCCGCGACCATCATCAGGTCGGCGAACTCGTCGACGACCACGACGACGTACGGCAGCTTCGTCGGCATCGGGAGCTCGTCAGCCTTCTCCCCATCGATCGGGTCGACGTAGACATCCTCGCCGTTCAGCCCCTGCGCGAGCTGCTTGCCGGCCTTCTTCGGGCAGAGCTTCTCGGGCGCCATCTCGCCCGCGAGCACCTTCGCGACGCGTTCGTTGTAGGTGACGATGTTCCGCGCGCCGGCATCCGCGAAGAGCTGGTAGCGCCGCTCCATCTCGTCGACCGCCCAGCGCAGCGCGAGCGCGGCCTTCTTCATGTCGGTGACGACGGGCAGGAGCATGTGCGGGATGCCGTCGAAGACCGCGAGCTCGACGACCTTCGGGTCGATCATGAGCAGCCGGACCTCCTCCGGCGTCCGCTTCATGAGCAGCGAGGCGAGCATCACGTTGAGGCCCACGCTCTTGCCCGAGCCGGTCGCACCGGCGACGAGCAGGTGCGGCATCTTCGCGAGGTCGCCGTACACGGGCTGGCCGGCGATGTCCTTGCCGAAGGCGACGGGGAGCGCGTTCGGCGACTCGGTCCAGCGGGCGTCCTCGAGGATCTCGCGCAGCGCCACCATCTGCCGGTGCTTGTTCGGCAGCTCGAAGCCGACCCGCGCCTTGCCCGGGATCGGCGCGACGATGCGGACCTTCTGCGCCGCGAGCGCCATCGCGAGATCGTCGGCGAGCGCGGCGATCTTGCTGACCTTCGTGCCGGCCTGCGGCTCGAGCTCGTACATCGTCACGACGGGCCCCGGGTGGATCTCGTCGACCCGGCCGCTCACGCCGTAGGCAGCGAGCTTCTCGACGAGCCGCGTGGCGTTGTCGCGCAGGCCCTTCTCGTCGATGTCCATGACCCGCGGAGGCGGCGCGTGGAGCAGCGCCGGGGGCGG
>Ga0068876_10001467_pt1 | contig 18455 bp, 13 predicted proteins | sample NOAtaG_6_FD_66442 | JGI IMG/M metagenome (GOLD analysis project Ga0068876, IMG submission 66442) | Freshwater lake microbial communities from Lake Erie, under a cyanobacterial bloom - NOAA_Erie_Diel5S_2200h metaG | ecosystem: Environmental > Aquatic > Freshwater > Lake | place: USA: Ohio, Lake... | reverse complement strand
CCATTTCTAAACGTAATTCGCTTAAGGCCTTACGTGTTTTTTCAGCGTCTCCTGCCAATATTAACATCAAATCGCCCTCCTGAGCATCAAAAGCTTTTGCCCATTTAACTAATTCATCCGGATTATAGAATTTATCAACACTCGATTTTAAACCATCGGCACCATAACGGCAATACACCATGCCTGTAGCGCCAATTTGGGGACGTTTAACCCACTCTGTTAATTCATCTAACTGTTTGCGGGTATATCCCGATGCACCTTTAGCACAAATACCAACAACTAGTTCAGCATCATCAAACACCTTAAATCCTTTATTCTTTACAATAGAATTAAGCTCTACAAATTTCATCTCAAAGCGTAGGTCAGGCTTATCGTTTCCGTATAAACGCATTGCATCCGAATAAGTAATACGCTCCATAGCCGGTATATTAATTCCTTTCACTTTACTAAATAAATGACGAATTAACCCTTCAAAAGTTTGTATGATATCTTCTTGTTCCACAAAACTCATTTCACAATCGATTTGAGTAAATTCGGGTTGCCTGTCGGCCCTAAGATCTTCATCCCGAAAACATTTTACAATTTGATAATAACGATCAAAGCCAGCCACCATTAATAATTGCTTAAACGTTTGAGGGGATTGTGGCAAAGCATAAAACTCACCTTGATTCATTCGTGAAGGCACAACAAAATCACGTGCCCCCTCCGGTGTAGATTTTATTAACACGGGAGTTTCTACTTCAAGAAAATTTTGCTTATCTAAATAGTTTCGAGTTTCGATTGCAATTCGGTGACGGAGTTCAAGGTTTTTTCTTACTATATCTCTTCTCAGATCCAGGTAACGATACTTCATTCGTAATTCATCTCCACCATCTGTATTTTCCTCGATGGTAAATGGAGGTGTTTTAGCTGAATTTAAAACAGTTAATTCAGTAACAATTATTTCTATTTCACCGGTTGAAATTTTAATGTTTTTACTTTCACGCTCCTTAACAGAACCTTTAACCGAAATAACAAATTCACGACCTAATTTACGGGCCTCCAAACACAAGGCGGAATTAGTTTCCATATTAAAAGCTAGTTGGGTAATTCCATAACGATCGCGCAAATCCACAAAGGTCATTCCACCTAAATCGCGAGAACGTTGAACCCAACCACTTAAGGTAACAGACTGATTAATGTTTAATAAGTTTAACTCTCCGCATGAATGTGTTCTAAGCATAAATTTTTTCTTAAGGAATTATCTGATAATTTTGGCTTACAAAAGTAAAAAATAACCCCTTGTTATGGAAATAAACCCTTATAACGACGAATATTTTATGAATGAGGCGCTAAAAGAAGCGCAGAAAGCGTATGAGCAAGATGAGGTGCCGGTAGGGGCTGTTGTGGTTAGTAACAATAAAATTATTGCAAGAGCCCATAATTTAACCGAAAAGTTAAACGATGTTACTGCTCATGCCGAGATGCAGGCAATAACTGCTGCTGCTAATGCCATTGGCGGAAAATATTTAAACGATTGTACACTTTACGTTACGCTAGAACCTTGCCCTATGTGCGCAGGCGCCTTATACTGGGCCCAACTGGGAAAATTAGTATACGCAGCAAAGGACGAGAAAAGAGGTTATAAAACCTGTGGTACCCATCTATTACATCCTAAAACTTCCGTAGCAAGCGGTTTAAAAGAGGAGGAATCATCTGGAATGATTAAGCAGTTTTTTAAAAACAAAAGAGAATGAGATTTTTATGATTGATTAGTTTTTTAGTCTTCAGCTATCCGGCCTCCGAGCCGCAATCTTTCTGTGACTTAGATTCCAGATTGCGACAGAAAGACTTAGAGGGATGGTTTTGAGTTTATAGTTTTTATCACACCGTCATTGCGGCCTCCGAGCCTCAATCTTTCTATGACATAGATTCCGGCATGCGCCGGAAGGATGTGGGGGATGGGTTTTGTTTTCAAAAATGAAACTCATCGCGTCCTTGGGGCTTCAGCCCCAAACCCCGATTTACTTTTTGCCTTGATGCAAAAAGTAAACAAAAAAATCAAGGCTCACTAAAAATGACCTACTTTTTACGTGCGCTTTTTTGCACGCGTTACTAGGGCTCATTTGTTGTTCAACGCAATTCTTTCCTTAACCCTGCCGGGCCGCCTGTAACGCTTACCAGGGACCGCCCGAAAAAAGCACACTCAAAAGTTACGGGCATTTTTAGAGGGGCCGGTAGGGAGTAAAAAGATAGTATGGCTTAAAAACAACCAAATGTCTTAGCATAAACTGGAAAAGTTTAAACCTTTGAACTAAATAAAATTAGATAGGCTAATACAAAGGGTACGGACAACAACAGGCCATCAAAACGATCTAAAATTCCGCCGTGGCCGGGTAAGATGTTTCCGGAGTCTTTCACGTCTATACTCCGTTTAAAAAGAGATTCTACCAAGTCACCTAAAGAACCGGTAATTACAATAATGATGCTTATTATTATCCAATCGAGCAAATTAATCGATAAATAAAATCGGGAACAAAGGATAGCAACCCCAATAGAAAATAGAGCTCCGCCCATTGCCCCTTCCCAGGTTTTTTTAGGCGAAATTCGCTCAAATAATTTGTTTTTACCAAACCATCTGCCACTTAAGTATGCACCGGTATCATTTGCCCAAAGTATTAAAAAGTATCCGAGCAAAATTTCGCCTCTATATAAAAAACCGGTTTGTATATCAATCACTAAAAGACTTAAAAGAGAAAAAGGAAGGGCCACATAAATAAGGCCCAAAAATGTAAAGGCAATGTTTTTAAAAGGATCTTTTTGCTTACGGTATAGCTCTGCAAAAAAAGTTAATAAGGATGCAATTAAAAGTAATATTAAAAATTTAAAAGATATAGTTTGAGTGATTATTAAAAAGGTGACTAAAAAAAGAGAGCCTCCAATAATAGTCCCCAATATTCTGAAAGGTTTTACATCATCTTTAATGGTTAAGGTATAGAATTCCCAAACACCTAAAATAGTAATGATAAAAAATAAGCATGCATACGAATATTTGCTATATAAAATAGCAGATATAAGTATTAAAACAAAAAAGAAACCGGTTATGGCTCGTTGCAGAAAATTACTCACTATAAAAATTGATGTTGTTTTAAAATTCGAATTGATTCTTCTTCTTGTTCTTTTGGAACCTTAACCTCTATTAATCCAAATGTATTGTAGCTCGAATCGCGTTTATTAAGATCGCATACTATAATACCCTCGCCCTCTAATATTGCCGAAACAAGTTCGCTCTGATAAACTTGATTAGTTGTATATACCGTTACCCAAGACATTAATTGTCCAATAAAAATAAATAAACTTCTTTAGGTCCTTGGGCACCGATAACCGCAACCCCCTCAATATCGGCGGTTTTAGACGGACCTGCCACAAAGCAGTTAAATTTTGGAAATTGTTCGGTATATTTTAGCTTAAGCGCCTTAAGCGCATCACGAGTTTCTTCAACAATTTGAGACGTATAGGCGATTATAAGATGCACATCAGGATTTGCAATTTCCGCTGTATTTTGAAGCTGATGATTGGTTATTAAAATACTACCTGTACGGGCCACAATATTTTCGCAAGTAGTAAGCGCTACTGTTGAATAATTAAGTTGATTGGTCTGTTGATGAGTAGTTATATTATTTTGTTGAAGAAGAGATTGGATGTTGTCATCAGAACAGTATATACTTTTCCATTTATTTTCAGAAATCAAGAATAATAAATTTTCAATAAAGTCCTTGTTATCCTCACAAAAAACAAATTTACCTCCATTATCAGTAAAACGCTGAGCAAATTCAATTTCTGCAACATCACTAAAGGGAATAAAAACATTAGAATCGTAATCAACCCCTGTAAAAGGTTCCTTTGATTTTTCAACCAATGCTCTTCTTATTTTTTTTAGTACCCTCTCTTTTTTGGAAGCATCTTTAATCTTCATAACCTGCCTTAAAAAAAATGTTCGTAACCAAGTTAATCAATTACGAACATTATTAAAAATAATTTATTTTAATTCATTATGCTGTAGTTAGAGCTCCCGCATCATTAGATGGGTTGCTTTCGGCAGCAGGCTGAGGTGGTGATGGCAAATCTTCTTTCTTTTCATCAGAAACCTGTTCAGCCGGAGCTGATGAAGCTTCTGTTCCGTCGGCCAATTGATGATCTTTATTTTCGAAAGGACGTTTACCCAAAATTCTCTCTAAATCGTCCTGAAAAATCACTTCTTTTTTTAGCAATTCCTGAGCAATTGATTCCAAATGATCTTTCTTTTGAATTAAAAGGGCCTTAGTAGCATTATATAATTCTTCTATTAACTTACGCACTTCTTCATCAATAGCCTGAGCGGTATGATCTGAATATGGGCGCCCGGCAAACTCACTTCGCTGAGGATCGTAAAAAGAAACATTCCCTATTCGCTTGTTCATACCGTAAATACTAACCATACTGTATGCCATTTTAGTAATACGCTCTAAATCGCTTAATGCACCTGTAGAAATTCTACCGAATTGCAACTCCTCTGCTGCTCTTCCTCCCAGGGCCATTTTCATTCGGTCTTCCATTTGTTCTATAGTATACAAAAACTGCTCTTTGGGCAAATACTGTGCATAACCCAATGCCGCAATACCCCGTGGAACGATAGAAACCTTAACCAATGGATCGGCATGCTCAACAAACCAACCTACTACGGCATGGCCAGCCTCGTGGTAGGCCACTATTCGTTTTTCTTCTTTAGAGATAATTTTATTTTTCTTTTCCAAACCACCAATTACCCGATCTATAGCATCCTGAAAATCTTGTTCGGTAACCTCGGTTCGACTTCTACGCGCTGCAATAAGAGCGGCCTCGTTACAAACGTTTGCAATTTCTGCACCCGCAAAACCAGGAGTTTGCATTGCTAAACGCTTTGGATCAACAGCCGTTGATAATTTAAGTGGTTTTAAATGAACTTTAAAAATAGCCTCTCTACCCACAATATCCGGGATATCTACACTTATTTGACGATCGAAACGACCCGGACGCATTAATGCTGAGTCTAAAATATCCGGACGGTTTGTAGCGGCAAGTATAATTACACCTGAGTTAGTTCCAAAACCATCCATTTCTACCAATAACGAGTTTAGTGTATTTTCACGCTCATCGTTTCCGCCTGTAAAAGAAGACTTGCTTCTGGAGCGTCCAATAGCATCTATCTCATCAATAAAAATGATGCAAGGCGCTTTGGCTTTGGCCTGATTAAACAAATCGCGAACACGAGCGGCACCAACACCAACAAACATTTCAACAAAATCAGAACCCGACATTGAGAAAAAGGGCACTCCTGCCTCACCAGCAACTGCTTTAGCCAATAATGTTTTACCTGTTCCCGGAGGCCCAACCAACAAAGCACCCTTAGGAATTTTACCTCCCAAGTTGGTAAATTTTGCTGGATGTTTTAAAAATTCTACAATTTCATTTAATTCTTCTTTAGCCTCGTCTAAGCCCGCCACATTTTGAAATGTTACTTTAATTTTCTCGTCAACATCTATTAAGCTTGCCTTAGATTTTCCGATATTAAATATTTGATTTGGACCACCTGTTCCACCCGACATGCGTCGCATGATAAACATCCACAACACAATCATTAATACAATAGGGATTAACCAGCCCAGAATATCGCCTGTCCAGTTTTTACGTGTTTCGTATATAGGAGACAACTGATCTTTAGTAGGAAGATCTTTTTGAACATCCGCGATTTTTCGTTCAAAAGATTCGGGAGAACCGATGGTAATGTAATATTGAGGTGAATTTGAACCAGCCGATTTCTTGTTTACATCCTTATACAAATCTTTATTTAAACTGCTTTGTTTAATATGAATCTCCGCTATCTCTCGGTTAACAATCACAATACGCTCCACATCATTTTGGGAGAGCATATTATTAAAAAACTCTTGCTGATTTATTTCCTTTATGGAGTTATTCATGTTAAAAACCATGTTTACCAAAAAGATAATAACGATTACAGCGTACAGCCAATAAAAATTAAATGTGTTTTTGGGGAGCTGGGGTTTCTTTCCCAGTTTATCTTTTACCTTTTCCAAGGGTTTTTTATCTTTCTTTTCTTCGCTCATTTAAATAAAATTTCTAATAACACTTCAAATGTTTTGCCATTAAATATAACGGTTATTATGGCACAATTGTTTGGCAGATATTATTTTATGTGTGTAAATTCTGCATCGCCCCATAATTTCTCTAAATTATAAAACGATCTGCTGTCTTGCTGAAACACATGAACAACCACACTTACATAATCAATTAAAACCCATTCGGAATTTGTTTTACCCTCAATATGCCAGGGATCTTCGCCTAATTCTTTAAAAATAGTTTCATCTACAGACCTTGAAAGTGCTTCAACCTGAGTTCGGGAGTTACCTGTGGCCAACACAAAGAAATCTGCCACCGCATTTTTACTTTTACGCAAATCCATTACCAGAATATCTTCTCCCTTTTTTTCCTGCAGCCCCAATACGGCTGATTTTACGATCTTTTCGGACTCGGTTGTACTTGCTTTTTTTGTTTTACTTGTTTTCATTCAATTTATTGAACTGCAAAGTTAGTTTTTTCTAGTAATTTAGGCATTATTTGGCATTTTTTAGCATGCAACGAATACTGGCAGGAAGCTATATTTTACGATTTGAATCGCTTGAATCTACCAACGATTTTTGCAAAGAGCTTATTAAAGCAAAAGGTAATACTGCCATTTCGGCTGCCGTGGTGGCTGAAGAACAAACCAAGGGCCGCGGACAAAGAGGCAATAGCTGGCATGCCGAAAAAGGAAAAAATTTAACTTTTTCTTTTATCTGCGACAGTTCTTTTTTAAAACCAGACGAGCTCTTTTACTTAACTAAAGCTATTTCGGTAGCAATTGTTAAAGCCTTAAACCAAAAAAACATCTATTCGCAAATTAAATGGCCAAACGATATTTATGTAAAAACTAAAAAATTGGGCGGTATTTTAATTGAGTCTTCGTTTAATAACTCCAAACTTGCACACTCTATAATTGGAATTGGTTTAAATGTTAATGAATCCGATTTTCCAGAAGACCTGAATGCATGCAGTATATACAGTTTAACCGGCCAACTAAGCAATCGAGATTTTTTTTTAGAAGACCTATTAAATGAATTAGACCAGAGTTTATGGCAAATTAAACAAAATTTAAACGCCATGGACATAGAATATTTTAACTCTTTAATGGGTTTAAATGAACCTTTACTATTTGAGGATTCCCAAGGAGTTTTTACAGGAATTATACGAGATGTTTGTTCAACCGGACACCTTATGATTGAAGTTAATGACCAATTGAAAAAATTCGATTTTAAAGAAATAAAACTTCTTTTATAATGTTTGATCTGCTTTAAATCGTAAATTTGGAATGATGAAGTTTGGCAATCCATTTTTTCTTTTTGGTCTCTTTGCCCTTATCATTCCTATAATTGTTCATCTTTTTAATTTCAGAAGATTAAAAAAAGTCTATTTCTCTGATATTTCATTTTTAAAAGAGATAAAAGAACAAACACAGAGTAAAAATAAACTTAAACATTACCTCGTTTTATTAAGTCGTTTATTATTTATAACCGCATTAGTACTTGCTTTTGCTCAACCTTATATCCCTTTTTCAAATCAAATTAAAAATGGCAATAAACTGATAAGTGTTTTTATAGACAATTCGTTTAGCATGAATGCCAATGGCGCTCAAGGAAGATTATTGGATGTAGCCAAAAAAGCCGCCATAGAACTCGCTAAAGGGTACAAAGAAACTGATCGGTTTCAACTCTTAACCAACGATTTTGAAGGAAAACATCAGCGCTTTTATAGTCGTGATGAATTTATAAAATATACAGAAGAAATTAAGGAAAGTCCTGGAACACGAAAAATATCCGAAATACTATCCAGGCAACGAAATGCCTTTAATCAGACTGACCCATCAAACAATACATCAAAAACAAGTTATTTAATTAGCGATTTTCAGAAAACTATCTTAAAAAATGATCTAGTCTACAGCGATTCTTCTGTAACTAACTATTTTATTCCGCTCCAAACAAACGAAAGCAATAATGTATACATAGATACCGTATGGTTTGAACAAGCGATATTTAAAAAAGGTGAAAATAATCTATTATATGCTAAAATTATAAATACCAGCACAACAGCGATTGAAAACAAGCCTTTAAATTTATTTATAAATGAAAAATCTGCCGGAATGGCCACTTTAAATATAGAGCCACAGAATGAAGCAATAGTAACATTACCAATTAACATAAAAACACCAGGGCTCGTTAATGCCTATTTAAGCATAGATGACTACCCAATTAATTATGACGATAAATTTTATTTTTCGTTTATGGTTTACGAAAAACTAAATGTATTGCTGATAAACGGAAAAAAATCCACTCCCTATTTGCAAAGCCTTCTTAAGAATGACAACTTTTTTAATTTAACCGTATTAAACGAGCAACAAATTCAACTCTCCGAACTTAACAACAAACAACTCATCATTTTAAATGAGGCCGAAGATTTAAGCGGAGCGTTTATACAAGAATTAAAAAGAAAAGTAATAAACGGGGTTAACCAATTTATTATCCCTTCCAATAACTATAAGGAAAATCAGCTTAATGCACTAAAAGAGCTGGGATTGCCCGAACTCCAGAGCCCAGACACCGGTACCTTTACTTTAGAAAAGCCCGATTTAAAAAATTCTTTTTTTAATTCAGTTTTTGATGAACAGAAAATACCTAAAAATGAAAAGTTAGATTTACCAGTAGCCCATCTAAGATATCCCTTATTAAAAGGTTTAACAGAAAACTCCCAGCCCATACTTAATTACACCAGTGGTTTACCCTACCTGTTTTTACAACAAATAAACAAAGGAAAGATTTATTTTCTAACCAGCACTCTTCAATTAAGAGATAACAATTTGGCCAAACATGCTCTGTTTATTCCGATTCTTTACAGGATTGCATTAAGTAGCTTAAATACAGATCGACTCTATTATAAAATTGGGGAAAATGCGAGGAGAATAATCAATACTCAAAGAAAAGATGAGGAAGATATTTTAAAAATAAAATCTACAGACAATAAGAATGAGTTTATACCCCAACAAAATAATAACAATGAAGGTATCCTCCTAAATATTGGAGAAATAGCTAATCCCAAACCTGGAAATTACAGAATAGTGAATTCGGAAAATGATATTTTAGATGGCATATCACTCAATTACAATCGTAACGAATCAGAATTAAAATTTTCTACAGAAGATGAATTAAAAGAATTTGCATTAAAAAACAATTTTAACCTTACGGTTTTACCACCAAAGAATAGCGACTTTACACATCTTGTTAAACAAGAAAGTGAAGGTAAAAAATTATGGAAGTGGTTTATTATTTTTGCGCTCATTAGTTTAATTAGCGAAACATTATTAATCAGATATCTGAAGTAACATGAAATATATAATTAAAAAAGCGGTAATTGTTGACTCCAAGTCGGAATACAATTTGAAGCAGAAAGACTTATACATTGAGAACGGGATTATTACTAAAATTGAGGATAATATAGTTGAACAAGGAGTACAGCTTATAGAATTTGATGGAATGCATGTGTCGCCCGGCTTTATTGATTTAAATGCTAATTCGGGCGATCCTGGACACGAGCAAAAGGAAGATTTAAGCTCGCTATCAAAAGCAGCCATTAAAGGAGGTTACACTCATGTTGCAATTATGCCAAATACAAAACCCGTAATTCAAACAAAGGCCGATGTGGAATATATAAAATCTAAATCGAGCGCTTTGCCGGTTAACATTATGGTAATAGGCGCTTCTACTATAGATGCTGAAGGGAAAGAATTAAGTGAGATGTATGATATGCACACTGCTGGGGCTATTGCTTTTTCTAACGGAAAAAATGCCCTGAGCCATTCAGGGGTTATGACTAAGGCCCTCATGTATGTAAAACAATTTGGAGCAAAATTATTTACCTATGCCGATGATAAGCATATGAGTGCAGGTGGATATGTGCATGAAGGTGTAGTAAGCACTATGCTTGGATTAAGGAGCAGGCCTTCCATAAGCGAGGAGCTTATTGTACAACGCGATATAGCACTTACCGAATTTACTAAGAGTTCTTTACATTTTAATACCCTTTCATCATCAAAATCGCTTCATTTAATAAAGGAAGCAAAAGCCAAACAAATTTCAGTTACATGCGATGTAGCTGCTCATCATTTATTGCTGAACGACGAATGTTTAGCCCAATTTGAAAGTGTATATAAAGTTCTTCCGCCACTAAGAAGTGAGGATCATAGGCTTTCGCTTATTAAAGCATTTACCGAGGGGAGTATTGATGCTATAAGCAGCGACCACACCCCGCAAGACATAGAATCTAAACATAAAGAATTTGACTTAGCCGAATATGGTTCAATAGGATTACAAACAGCATTTGCGGTAGCTAATACTGCCTTACACGAAAAAATAAGTTTAAATAGAATTATAGATGCATTTACCCATGGGCCAAGGCGGGTATTAGGATTGGGTGAGCAAATTATTAAATCAGGTGCCGAGGCAAACCTTACTTTATTTAATCCCAACCTTAAAAAAGTTTTACTTGAATCTGACATTGTATCGAAAAGTAAAAATTCGATGTTTACGGGTAAAGAGTTACAAGGTGTAATATTGGGAATCCTTTGTAAGGGCAAATATCATCACTAAAAAAAATTATCGAGATAATTCTAACTCCTCCATCTTTTGAGGATTTGTCAGCATTACTTTCAAGGTGGGTTACAAATTTTAATCTGTTATTGCTTGCCTTTTAACTCTTTTAAAATAAAATCTAAGCCGTTTAACTTTATATCGTAACAAGTTTCCAAAAGCTGTCCCAAACGTCCCTTAGGAAACCCTTTTTTCTTAAACCATTCCAGGTAAGAAATGGGTAAATTGGCAATTATGCATTCTTTATATTTACCAAATGGCATTTTAATTTTAACCAAATCGCTGATTAAAGAAGAGTCGGGAAGCATTAATTGATATCGCGAACTTTGTACCATGTATCGGTTCTGCCAATTAAGGATATGCCGATAAATCCTCTGAGGTGAATTTTCTTATCATCAACTTGTGAGATATTGCAACTGTAAAATTTTCCATTTTCGGGATCATAAATAGTTCCCTCCTCCCATTTTCCACTAGAAGTATTATATTTTAAACCGGTAAGCACTTTAATTCCCATTACCGGCCTGGACCTAAGTTCTTTCTGTGGATTTAAGTCATCTAAATCGGGCTTACCATTAACAAGGGGGTCTTTAAGCCATACAATAGTCCCCTCGAATAAATTTCCATTTTGAGTGATTTTAACTTTTCCTTTACCGGAACCGGTTAACCAAGTACCCACAATAGCATTAGAGTTAGAATTAATGGAATTATAAGAAGAAATATTAAAAGTACTTAGAATAGAAATCAAAATAACTATACCGAGTTTCATAGATTTAAAATTTTACACCAATTACCAATATGTCATCAACTTGCGGAACTTCACCCATCCAATCTTCCAGTTCGAGAAGGAGCTCCAGTTTCTGTTCGGTCATATTTAAATGTTGAATAGCCATTAATACATCTTTAAAACGTTTGGTTGTAAATTTCTTACTCTTTTCGCCACCAAACTGAGACACATAACCATCGCTTGATAAATAAATTTGATCACCCGGAATTAATTGAAAATGATCGGCCAAGTAACCACGATGTTCTTCAATCATCATACCACCAATGGGGAATTTATTACCCTTAAGTTCAATAAGTTCTTTATTTCTTAATATATAACAAGGCCTCATGGCACCCGAGAACCACATTTCCATCGTTTCCATATCCACGGTACACAAGGCAATGTCCATACCATCGCGACTTAAAGAATCTGTTTTACCCTGCTTTAAATCGTTTTGCAGGCGTTCATTTAAAAGTGTTAAAATATCATTAGGAAGATGCACTTTACTAAGCGCTACAATTTCATTAAGAATGGTGGAACCCATCATACTCATCATAGCGCCAGACACTCCGTGGCCGGTACAATCTGCGGCAGCAAAAATCCCGTAACGTTTTGTAACCCCATTAATTTCTTTTTCGATATGATTAAAGAAATAAAAATCCCCACTTACTATATCACGTGGTAAAAACAATACAAAATTATTTGGAAAGGCTTTATTGATCTCATCTATTTCAGGAAGAATAGCTTGCTGAATACGCTGAGCATAATTTATACTATCGGTTAAATCTTTATTCTTCTGTTCAATCTCATTTCTTTGCTCCTCCAGTTCCTTATTTTTAATTAAAACCTCGAACGTTCTCTCCTTAACCAATTTTTCCAATCGAATACGAGCCGTATTAACTCTGTTTAAGCTTATTCGAAAAATAGTAAAAACAATACCAGCTATAAATAAAAGGTAAGCTATAAATGCCCAGGTAGTTAAATACCAGGGTGCCAATACATAAAAAGTATAGGTATCTATTTTACTTTCCTTACCGGACGCAGAACGGGCCTTTACCTTAAAAACATATTTACCTTTATTTAAATTACTAAAATCTATTTTAGTGTTATTCGTCCAAGGCGACCAGTTGGAATTTAAACCATCCAACATATAACTGTAATAAATATTTTCTTCATTATGAGCATTTACTGCACAAAAAATGAAGGTGAGAGCGTTGTAATCGCTGGATAGAGTTAAAACATGAGTGGGATCTTGTTTGGTGGAAATAAATCCAAGTTTGTTGCTATGATTACCACCAAATATTAACGAATCATAGTTAGCATAAACAGATCTAATTAAAACACGAGGTGGTATATCGAAATTATCGAATATATCTTCATGGAATGACTCCAATCCCTCGAAGCCGGCAAACCAAATTTTTTCACTTTGTTTATCATCAAAAATATCGTTTACGGCACCTAAATCTACTCCTTTAAAAACGCCTTTATCGTAATCGGCATAATTAACTCCATTAAAGTTACAAATACCAAGTTCGTATTTATCATCCTTTAAACTTTGAACCCATAAATCGCCATCCTGCATTTTAAATAATTTTAAAATTTTTCGATGAGCTTTGGGAGTTAATTCTTCTCCAAAATCTTTTGTTTCTCTTAGAATGAAATTAGGATCAATTTCTAAAACCCCTTGCCCCGAGCCTACATAAAATTTATTTTTAATTCCAATTAGATAGGTTTGTTCGAGGTCTTTATCATTATACTGATTTAACCAGTAAATATCTGCTTGCCCATCTTTGTTATTAAATACAATTTTTGCTAAACCATTTCTAAAAGTGGAAGCGTAAATTACTTTAGTTTCATCGTTAGAGAGATGATCAACCTGTTGCCAGTTCGTAATATCGGTTGGTAAATTGGGAAACTGATAACGGAATTTAAAATTAATAGCCCCTTTTACCTTTTCCAAATCATATAAAAATACCCCCTTTGGGCCCGAAAGCATTATTTCGTTTGTTTCGTGTAATATTAAATATTGATTAAAATCGCCAGAAACAATTAATTCTGCCCGGTAGCTCGAATTATCAATACGATATAAACCATCAGATGAAATACAATAAAGTACATCATCTATCACCATAAATTTATTTACGGAACTAGAAATGTTGTTAAACGGAATAAATACTTTTTGTTCTACTTCGGATTCTAATTGACCTTTAAAAATTCTTTCGATAAAAATGCCATTGGTAGTACCTACGTATAATTTATCTTTAAAACGCTTAACACATAATGCACTTCCTTCAATACCGCTGCTTTCGTTGTAAATAGAATAAGGCGATTTATAATCAATCCTGTTCATTCCATTTTCAAAGCCTACCCATAAAAAGTTTTCACGATCTGCAAAAATGCTTCTAACTCTATTAAACTTTAATCCCTTTGATTTATTAAGAATCGTTTTAAGTTTAAACGTTTTATCGAATACAAAAATACCACCCAAGTGAGTATATACCGCAAAGCGGTCATTATCCAACAACTCAATACCATAGGGCTCGTAATCTTTAAGTTTAAAATCAAAATCATTATTAATATCAAATAAATTTTTATCGGGTTTTGAGGAAGCTTCTATTTTTGAAATTGAAATAGCAGAAACCGGAGTATTATATAATGAGAATCCTTTCTCCTTGGTTAGAACTAGAAATTGATCTTTTCGGTATTTAATCATACCCACAAAACCTTGTTTTAATAATTCATCTCCAAATGGTAGCGATATAAATTTACCGGAATCGAAAATTGTTAAACCAATCGTTTCAATAAATGCGTACAAACGATTATTAATAAAAAATGTTTGCCGAATAAAATTAGGAGGAGTATGTACTTTAAAATTATTACCATTCCAATAAAACACCTTATTGGGTGAAACAAAAAATACACCTTTTGAGAAAGTATGAATTTTGAGTATATCGCCAAATCCATCGCTACCGGCAGGGAGGTTTACAGAAAGGGAATTGTATTTTAACTTACCGGAATTATCAGGACTTAAAAAACCAAATTCGTTATTACCACCAACAAAGACTCGGTTTAAGGTATCAACCCCCAAACTATATACATTTACGCCACTTTTTATTGGAATATTTTTCCAATTAAGCCCGTCGTATTCTAATACCATTTCTTCGTTACCCACGTATATTAGTCCGCGCTTACCCTGAACAAAAGCGTAATTGTGAAGCCCACCTTTATAATCGGCTGGTTTATAATAAACAATAGGGTGCCTTGCAGGCTGCGCAAGCGTCTGCTTGAACAGAATCAAACTGAGTATACAAATAAAAGTAAAGGCCCTGCGAAGAGTCATAATTCAATATCCCTCTAATATAGTAAAAACATATCAAAAAATACGGGATTATTTTGAACTGTTAATGAAGTATAAAACAGTGTTGTTTTATGAAGCATTTAATATAAATTTGCGCAGCTTAAACTTAATTAATTATGAAAAAAATTGCTCTAGGAGCCCTCATTACCCTATGTACGGGTTTTGCATCGGCCCAAAGCTCAAAAATCGAGTTTGTTGAATACAATTTACCAAACGGTTTACACGTAATATTAAATCAGGATAATTCTACTCCTATTGTAGCTATTGGTGTGTTATACCATGTAGGTTCTAAAAATGAAGACCCAAAAAGAACAGGTTTTGCTCACTTCTTCGAACATCTTTTATTTGAGGGCAGTGAAAACATTGGTCGCGGAGAGTTCATGAAAACTATTCAGAACGCCGGCGGGGTATTAAATGCAAATACTTCATTTGATCGCACATATTATTATGAAGTATTGCCTTCCAATCAGTTAGAATTAGGTTTATGGATGGAAAGTGAGCGTATGTTACATGCTAAAATTGATGAAACCGGAGTTGAAACCCAACGAAAAGTGGTTAAAGAAGAATTAAAAGAACGAAATGAAAATACACCTTACGGTTCTATATTAAATGAAACTTTTGGACATGCTTATACCCAACACCCCTATCGTTGGACACCAGGTGGTTCTCCGGAGTATATAAATCAAGCTAAACTTGAGGAGTTTACTGATTTTTATAAAACATTTTACGTACCCAATAATGCTACGCTTTCCATTAGCGGAGATATTAATATTGAGGAAACTAAAAAAACAATTGCGAAATATTTTGGTGATATACCGAAAGGCACTAAAGCGATTCCTCGCCCCAATATTATTGAACCTAAACAAACAAAGGAAATTAGAGATACTGTTTTTGATAATATCCAACTACCAGCTGTTATAATGGCCTATCACGTTCCAGCGCAAGGTACCCCGGACTATTATGCCGTAAATATGCTTTCTACATTACTATCTAACGGACAAAGTTCACGATTATATAAAAATGTTATTGATAAGAAACAAAAAGGTTTAACAGCTGGTTCTTTTCCCTTACCAACTGAAGATCCAGGACTTTGTTTAATGTTTGGAATTGCGAATATGGGGGTGAGCGTTAGTGATTTGGAAGCGGCTATTGAAGAAGAAATCTCTATTGTTAAAAATGAATTGGTAAGTCCCGATGAATTCCAGAAATTAAAAAACCAGGTTGAAGACGAGTTTATTTCTAAAAATGCATCTGCTCAAGGTAGATCGGAAGCTTTAGCGAATTATTATGTATATTTTAAAGATGCTAATCTTGTAAATACTGAAATAGAGCGGTACAATAAAGTAACACCGGATGATTTAAAACGGGCTGCAAACAATTATTTAACCAAAGAAAACCGCGTGGTATTGTATTACTTACCTAAAAGCGAACAAGGCCAATAACGTTTTAAAATTAAAAAAGTATTAAACATGAAGAATTTAATTATATCCGCCCTACTAATTTCAAATGGCCTGGTGGCCTTAGCTCAAAATAAGCCTGCCGCAAAACCAACAGCAAAACCAGTAGCTAAGGTTGAAAAAATTGACAGAAGCAAAAGACCCGTTGCTGGTCCTGCTCCCGAAATTAAACTAGGAAATATAGAGTCCTTTACACTATCCAATGGCCTCAAAGTTTTTGTTGTGGAAAATCACAAATTACCTAAAGTTGCTTTTTCTATTGTATTGGATGTTGACCCTATGTTAGAAAAGGAATACAAAGGGGTTTCCGATTTGGCTGGTCAGCTAATGAAAACAGGAACTGTAAATAGAACTAAAGATCAGCTAAATGCCGAAATTGATTTTATAGGCGCAACTCTCGAAACCAGTTCAAGCTCGGTTTATGGAACATCGTTAAAAAAACACCAAGAAAAATTACTGGAATTAATGAGTGATGTGGTTTTAAATGCTTCGTTTAAAACAGAAGAACTTGACAAATTAAAAACTCAAACGTTAAGTGGACTCGCCACTCAAAAAGATGATCCGGATGCCATTTCAGATAATGTTAGAGCCGCTTTAGTATTTGGCAAGAACCACCCTTACGGTGAAGTAACTACTGAAAAAACGGTAGAGAAAATATCGCTTGATAAATGTATAAATTATTACAAAACCTATTTTAAACCTAACGTTGCTTATATGGGAATTGTAGGTGATATAACCCCTGATGAGGCTAAGAAATTAATGGAAAAGTATTTCGGAAGCTGGGAAAAAGGAAATGTTCCTACAACCAAATTCGAATTTCCTAAAGACCCCGGAAAAGCACGTGTAGCCATTGTAAATAAAGCAGGAGCTGTTCAAAGTGTTGTAAATGTTTCTTATCCGGTTGACATAAAAATTGGCCACCCCGATTTAATTAAAGCCAGAGTATTAAACAATATTTTAGGCGGAAGCTCCTCTAGTAGATTGTTTATGAACCTTCGTGAAAAACACGGCTGGACATACGGATCATATTCCAGAATTGCAGATGATGATTTAGCAGGAAATTTTAGGGCATTTGCTAAAGTAAGGAATCCGGTTTCGGATAGTTCGGTTACTGAAATTTTAAATGAAATGAAAAAATTACGTACCGAAAAAGTACCGCTTGCGGAATTGGAAGGTATTAAAAATTATATGACCGGTACTTTCGCTATCTCACTTGAGAATCCTCAAACGGTTGCCAATATGGCTATTAATATGGACAAATATAAATTACCCAAAGAATATTATAGCAACTACCTTAAAAATTTAGCTGCCATTACACCGGAGGATATTTATGAAGTAGCCCAAAAATATATTCGTCCGGATAATTGCTGGATAATAGTTGTTGGAAACCGAGGCGAATTGGCTGATAAATTAAAACCTTTTGCTCCAGGTGGATTAGAGTTTTATGATAATTATGGAAGTGAAGCTAAAACAGCGAAGCCTGTTCCTGAGGGTGTAACGGCTCAAACGGTTATAGATAATTATGTTCAAGCAATAGGTGGTAAAACAAAACTAGAAAAAGTTAAAGATGTTTCTATAAAAATGACCGCTTCTATTCAGGGCATGAATCTTGAAATGGAAAACTTTCAAAAAGCGCCAAATAAATACACCTCCAGCATGAAGATGAACGGAATGGTAATGCAAAAGCAAATTTTTGATGGTAAAAGAGGTAAGAGCGTTAGTATGCAAGGCGCTAAAGAACTAAGCGGTGATGATTTAAAAGAAATGGAGTTGCAAAGTACCCTGTTTAGTGAAATGAAATATGCCCAATTAGGATATAAAATGACTCTAAAAGGAATAGAAGAAGTTAATGGTAAAGATGCTTATACCATTGAATTAACCGGACCTACCGGCGACGTTGAAACCGAATACTACGAAGTTAGTTCAGGATTAAAATTAAAAACATTAAAAACAGAAGATGCGGGTCCGCAAGGAACCATGACAATTACCAGCGAGTATAGTGATTACAGAGAAGTTGACGGAGTAAAATTTCCTTATGAAATCAATCAGAATTTTGGACCACAAAGCCTCAAAGCCAAAGTACAAAGTGTTGAATTGAATAAGAAGATTAAAGACGATTTATTTAA
>Ga0068876_10001465_pt1 | contig 18472 bp, 15 predicted proteins | sample NOAtaG_6_FD_66442 | JGI IMG/M metagenome (GOLD analysis project Ga0068876, IMG submission 66442) | Freshwater lake microbial communities from Lake Erie, under a cyanobacterial bloom - NOAA_Erie_Diel5S_2200h metaG | ecosystem: Environmental > Aquatic > Freshwater > Lake | place: USA: Ohio, Lake... | reverse complement strand
GAAGAGGGGATTGTGATGGTATACTCTGTTGCGGTCGTGGAGGTTGCGAAGACTGCGAAGACTGCTGTTGCTTCTGTGGCTGCTGTTGATGCTGTTGCTGCTGAAGCTTTTGCTGCTGCGTCTGTGGTGTTTTTATTAATGCTTTTTTTAACAATTTAAGTTCTGCATCTAAGAGATTTCCAATGCGTTCCTTCAATTCATAATGAATAGCTTTCAACATTTTCAACTTAACATTGTTTTTGTTATCATTTGTTATTTTTTGTTCTGAATATAAAGATTTTAATTTATCTTTTAATAATTCACTACGTTCTAAGCACTCATTATAAATAATATCAAGAGCTGTAATTAATTCATTAACATCTTTATCATTGTATTTGATATTATTAAGATATTGTATTATATTCTCTATGTACTCTTCCTGTTTTATATTTAAAAATTTTAAATCTTTATCTGAATATGAAACATTATCTTCTTCTACTAATACAATTAAAATATAATATGCTTGATTACGAAAAAAAGCACGTTTTTCATCTATAAAACTATTTATATAGTTTAAAAGTTCCAAGCTCATTTATATAAATCTCTTAATAAATTAATTATAAAAAAATATAAGGGCTATCTTATTTTTTTGGAAGCATTATATCTATAATAGCGCATAATTCAAATATATATTCAGTTACATTATTGATAAGCTCGCACTTATTTCTAACAATATTCACCTTTCTCTCGGTATTTCTATTAGAGTAACGTGAGTAACGTGAGTAACGTGAGTAACGTGAGTAACGCGAGTAACGCGAGTAACGCGAATCGCGAGAATCGCCAAAATCTATCTTGGGAATTGCAGAATATGCTGAATTAAATTCTATAATATTTATAAATATTAATATATATTTAATAAATTTCATATACTCTAAATTTGAGTACATAATTTTATTTTGAACTTCTTACAATTATACTCTCTGCTACTCAATTTTTTATTTTTATACATCTTCCTGTCTTAGGATTTATTACCTTGCCTTCAGGGCATTTCTTCTCAAATCCATTTATAGGATTTTTGCGAACTGCATTAAGTGTCTTTATGTTAATACATCTACCAGTTGCTGGATTTCTAACCTTGCCTTCAGGGCATTTCTTCTCAAATCCATTTATAGGATTTTTGCGAACTGCATTAAGTGTCTTTATGTTAATACATCTACCAGTTGCTGGATTTCTAACTTTCCCTTCAGGACAATTCTTGGAATTCTTGGAATTCTTTTTAGAAGACACTGACGTAGATGCTGACGACATATCTAAAGCGCTGCTGTTTTTATTTACATAAATTACCTGTCTATTTCCTTTGTTAAAAGAGAAGCACAGTTTATTATTTTGTAAATTCATAATACTCTTATCTCCGTGTAAATCTAATGCACATTTTGCTAAATTTAAACAAAAATCGCTGTTTGTTTTAATATCCCAGCTATATTTCATTAATTCGCATGGTATATCTATATTGTTACCGATTACCTTGCCGCCCTTTGGTAAATACAAAGATACTACCTTAGTCTTGGTATTTATATATACGATCTGTTTATCTTCAATCTTTATTATCCATAAATTTTCATTTTTCGCATCATCCTCAACTATTTTAATATCATTAATATGATAATCTATAGTACTTCTTGTCCAACCATTGTATACAAATCTCTCACTATTGCATGTTATTCCAGCAATCACGTGTCCAACATTGTTATTTTTATTCCAATTTCCTAATAATACAGAGTCTTGTATATATTTCATACCATTTATTTTAATATTATCATTTAACTTTGTAAGATTATAAAAAGAAGAAGTTTTAGGAACACTATAATAATCAGGATAATGGTTAGTTAAATTAGTTAAACTACCTATATTCACTATAATAACATCAGGATCATCAAACTTTTCCATAACCTTCTCTTGTCTCACATATTTTATCTTCACAACTATATTTTTATCTTTATTAAAGCTCGGATATACATTGTTATATAAGGAGTAATATAAATTGTTTTCAAATAAATCCAAATATAACACTTTGACTCCTAATAATTTATAAATCTTTCTGATATACAACGATGATAGGTAGCTCTTGTATTTTTTAGGATTAAAATTGAACTTTTTTTTATTATAGCTATACAACTTTTCTAATATATATTCTGGTCTCACCTTATCAAAATACTGATAATCTTTGTATAGATTACTTGTACGCAAATACTTATTCTTTAATATATATTTGATCGTCTTGAAAATTAATATTTTATCATTCCACGATTTAGATTTTTTTAGAAGCAGTTTGCGGCTATTGTCGCTATATAGTACGGCCATTAAAATACTATTAAACCAGCATGTAGACCCATACTGTTTTATTGTAATAACATTATTGCAATTATTCTTAACCACCCCCATATATTTAATATTCTATTATAATATTATTTAAAAATAATAAGAAGACATATAATATAATAGATATTAATTATGCCTTGGAATATCGGTTTGGACGATAACGATTTTAAAATTTTAAATGCTACGAATTCTACTACATACGATAATACGCATTATAAAAACTATTTTACCATAAGAGATGATGGTAATGTAGGAATAAACAATGGAAATCCCGAGGCAAAATTAGTCGTCGAAGGAGATGCTAATATCAATGGTTCAGTAAATACTTCAAATATTATCGGCTTTTCTCTTAATACTGGTAATGTATTGCGAATAAATTACAAAGAGAATTATGTTAATAATAAATTGGAAATATACGGAGATACCATATTTAATGGAAATATAATCACGTCGAGTACCATATATGCGACAGAAATGCGAGGAGCCGGAAGTAACATCACGCATCTCAATGCGAACAATATTAATGCAGGGATATTAAAAGGGACTAATGGCGGCACGGGGATCAATATTATTAGACAGAGCGAGATATTATTCGGCGATATTAATAATAACGCGAGGCAATCACAGGACTTCTTTTATAACCCAATTAATAATACCTTATATGCCTTAGAATTCTCGGGAAGAGGAACGAATATCAAGGAACTTAATGCGAACAATATAACTACTGGGAGATTACCAGTCAGTCGCGGAGGAACTAATATGTCTAAATATGAAGTCTCTGGTGGGATATTGATAGGAAATATTAATAGCGAATTAGAAATATCGCAAATCAATAAGTTAACATGGAATAATCAAAATAATTACCTGAATGTCGATGGTAATATTAGATTATCGGCGAATAGCAACATATATATTGATAGTGAAAAATTAACCTATAAACATATCGGGATATATCCTACAGCAACATCAAATACTGAGGGTGTTATCAAATGGGACGAAAAAATCTTCGAGATAAATAATAGTAATCAATTATCGCTCAAAAATATTAACAGAAATTCAAAATGGGGCCAAGCATCAAGTGCGAGTTCGACGGAAGAACCTGAAATTATATACTACCCGACCGCACTACCTTTTAATAATAAATGCGTGGGTATAGGAACTGTCCCTGAGATATCTCCGTTTTATAGATTGCACGTTGACGGCGATATTAATTTAACAAATGGAAGATATAAAATAAACGGTACTGATGTTAATGCGGAAACTTCGAATTTGTTGGTTTCCAAAATAGACGAATTAACTTTAGATAAAATAAACGTAAATTATGGAGGAAATAACAAAAGATGTTTTCAAATATTTCCGAGGACTACCGCTGGCGGAACAGTATATGAGTATAATATAGAAGGTGATAATGATGAGAAATTTAGATTTAAATCGTTGGTTACCTTTGAACAAGGAATAGAGATAGATTCTGATTTGGCATATAGTGGTAATTTAATAGTATCTTCTATTGAAATTACATCGGGAATTGCTGGAATTGCTGGATTACCTGTATTTAAAGTCAATCAGCTGAATGGGGATGCTAATAGTACGATAGCCCATTTTTTATATCAAAATAGGATTCAGATGTTGTTAGATAGCGAGGGAAGATTGGGGATAGGCCCTAATTTTGATTCTGATAAATTACCAAAAGAAAAATTAGACGTTGAGGGAAATATAATTGTATCGGGGCATATTACCTCGTATTATTCTGACGAAAGATTGAAACATTTTACAAGTAATATCTCCAATTCTCTTGAAATAATCAATAATTTAACTGGATATTACTATGAACCCAATGAGAAAGCATTGGAACATGGGTTTAAATTTGAAAAACAAATAGGTCTCAGTGCTCAAGAAGTCCAGAAGGTATTACCTGAAATTACTAAATTAGCCCCATTTGATACAGTAAAGGACAGTGAAGGCAACAGTATTTCAAAATCTGGTGAGAATTATCTAACGATATGCTATGAGAGATTGGGTCCAGTTTTTGTAGAAGCTATCAAAGAATTAACGCAGGGAATAAAAGAATTAAAAATAGATAATGCGGCTATGAAAAAAGAACTCGAAAATATTCAAAGTAAATTACCTGTCTTGTGAATATATATTGCTATAATTATTTAAAATCTCCTTTTCATATATATTATTCGGACCATAGCTTGATTTCGGGAGATACTTCCTATAATACTCTTTGATTAACAGTTCCTCTACATTGCTTAACACTACGCATTTCTTCATCTCGTGGTTGTAAATATAAAAAACATACATATATATTATCATTTTTTATTATTTTTATGCTGGAGCTATGCTGGAGCTATTCTGGCGGTAAACTGGAGCTATTCTGGTGGTAAACTGGAGCTAAGCTCGAGACTGTAGAGAACGAACGCTCAGAATAACCCGATGGTTCCCGCGATAAGACATATGGTTCTTCTTCCTGATCCACATTGTCCTCATGGTGGGCATTTGGAGAGTCTATGAATGCATTGTCTAAAGATACATGGTTATATTCGCAGATTACTATGATATTATCGATAATAAGAGTTGCAAAGTCAAATGTTAGAATTGGGCTATATACAATTTCCCCAAATCTTTCTTGGTATTGCTGCATTACCAAGTCAGTACCATATAGCATAATCATATAGTCGATAATCCTCATGTCGCTGTAAATAAAATCCTGAATGCATTGAATTTTTTGTTTTTTTGCAGTTTCAAAATCTTTACTCGAATTAATTGCGATCATAATACTCATAATGTTGTTTTTAATACCACTATTCATAATGCTATTGATAGAATCAGTATCGTTGCGGAAAGACACAACAAAGTTCTTGTGGCAAGACATTATAGGCTTCTTGAGGCTTCTTGAGGCTTCTTGCGGCTTCTTGCGGCTTCTTGCGGCTTCTTGCGGCTTCTTGGAGTAACTGGTGGATAACTGGAGACTTGATGTCGTCGAATATTGATGACTATTTTTTATCATTTTTTTATTTATATTTAAAAAATGCGAACATATTTTGGAACATGGGGGAACAACGAGGAACACGAGAAAGACGAATAATATGATTCTATAAATTAAATCTACGAGAAGCCAATGTGTATTTGCCATATTTTAACTTTTTGTTATTAACAAGATCATATCTCTGTTTTTTATCTATATTTTGACGGATTAACATTAAATCTAATGTATCTTTGGGGATTTCATTTGAATATTTGAAATTATATACCTTATTCATGTGAAAATAGCTTGTAGTATCTTGCATCTTAGGTATTCCCGTAGATACCTTATAATATTTATTATCAAATCCTTGTATTCTCGTCGGATTATTAACCCAATTATTATAACGCCTGTTGTTACTTCTTGATACAATTATATTATAATCAGTTGCATTATTTGAGAGCATAATATTATTTGGAAAATCATGTGTTCGTGGAAAATCATTAGAGTAATCTTTTTTTCTCGAATAATAATTCTTCATTAATACTCCTATTAATGAAGAATTATTATATTTTGCGCATTACAATTTATATCAAATTTACCTTCATTAAATAAAATATATATATATTAGAATATAATTTAATAATATATGAATATTCAAAATTTAAAAGTACTTATAGTTGTTGATGTACAAAACTGTTTTATTCAAGGGGGTTCTCTTGGAGATAAAGGGAGAGATTCTATACCTGAATTATTCAAATTCATAAAATTAGTCGAGAATATCTCTGATAAAATCCAAAATGACCGATATGATCTTGTGGTATTTAGTAAAGATTACCATCCTATAAATCATTCGTCGCTCTATGAAACTACCGATGGAGCACATGGGCTATATACATATCATTGCAGAAATTTAGATAAAGATTGTAATAATAAAAAGCTCCTCTATATGTCTATGAAATGCGAAAATTTTATTAGAAGCAAAGTAAAAGAAGCTTTATTTAAAGGTATCAACATATCCGACGAAGATTATGCAAACTTTTTCAATTATCAAATGAGAGATACTGCAGATTTCAACTTTTACAATAGAGATTACCAAGAAATGTACAAAGTAATACTTGAGAATCCAAAAATTAAATCGGAAATCGAAAAAATAATTAGCGAAGATAATAAAAAGTATCTCGAAGAACAATCGCAAAGCAAAAAAACTATCGGCAATTTAATCAATGAAATATCAGAAGATTTAGCCAGCGATATTAAAAATATGAAAAATTATAAAAGTATAGATGGGTTAAAATACACAAAGAATTTATTCGACGATGACGATTCTATGCAAACGATCTATGATTATTTCCGAGATAATACGAATGAAGACTTCTTCCAGATCTTTAAAAGATTATATATACTGAATTTCTTAAAGAAAATTAAAAATAAGGAGCTCCGTTTATCAGGCTTCAACCTGAACTATCTATTTTATGGCACCAATATACACGAGATTATTAAAGAATTAAATACGAAGAACCACGAAATCAGAATAAAAACCGATAAAATTTCTGATACTCCGCGATTTGACGAGAAAATATTAAATATCGATCCTATATTGGCGAATAACACCAAATTTATTACTATATTGAAAGGCGAATATTGTAACTATGAGGCTTATTCGGCCTTCAATTATCACGCAGAAATCAAAAAGAAAGAAAGGGACGGCTCTTTAATTAAATCGCTGTTCAACATATATGATAAAAATTTAAATGAACTTCCTTATTTACCAGCGGAAGAGAAGCTTAGCTCAGGGTTATTTGAATATATCCTGAAGAACTGTACAAAAAATACGAAAAATATCGATATAGATGTTTGCGGTTTAGTCACAAATATCTGTGTTATCAATACGGTACATCAAGGACTCGCGATGTGGAATAATGTCTATAAAAAATACGAGAAATACAATGGTTTAAATTGTAACTTTAATTTACTCGAATATTTATCTGTGCCATTGAATTTGGCGATACCAGTGCCTCACTTGAATTATCCATATGGCGAACAAATTAATACCCTAAACAATATGAAACAGCTATCGCATCTCGTCTATTTATATAAAGAGAAATTCACTATAGACGTTGTGGAGCCTAATAAGCATAACTTAAAGGGTCAGAAAATAAATGAATACAAATTCAACCTATATATTGGAGACAACAAAATAGAAGTGTTGCCTTTTAAAAAAGATTTCCAGAAATTTGCTGGAGGTAATAAAAAGAAAAGGAGCTCGTAGCTCTCTCGAGTCCCCACAAGATCTACTGTATATAAATAATTCAATATATATTAAGATATAAAATATAAATTGTAAATGATAATATCCTTAGGAACCGATTGTATTGTATCTATGTTTTGTGATAAATATAAATTGAGAAAAATGTCCTTGCCTTTTGATTGGTGCGTATCTTATAACGGTGTCTCGGAATGTTTTGAAGATGATTTTAAGCATTTTATAGATACTATAGATAAAGATAGAATCAATAAGTATGACGTATATTTTCATCACGATTACAAGGATAACACGACGTGCGAACAAGACAACGAGAAATATATACGAAGATGCAATAGATTACAAGAGATTCTAAAGAATACTGAGGAGGAAATCATATTTGTAAGAAGCGGGCATAGCGGCCATCACCACGAAGAACAGAATGGAAGATATAAAACTATTGTAAGTGATATAGAAGATATAGAAAGGCTCGATACGATTATAGCAGCCAAATATCCAAAACTAAAGTATAGAATGGTAATCTTTTTATCTTGCGACAAATGCTTTCAGCCGAATATTAAATATGAAAGTAAAAAAAATAACATTGAAATACATAATATTGCTGCTAAAGCATTCGATTTACAAGGGACACATGCTGTATTCACCGATATATTTAGAGATCAGATAAATCACGAAAGTATGCAATATCTCCAGACTATGCCTCTGTAGCCTCGATAATACTATACTGCAGATAGTATTTGGCCTCTTTGCTATCGAGGGAATCGTATACAGGCAATAGTATATACTTATACTTTCGGGATTCATTGGATATATGCGAATTTGGTGATGTTTTTATTTTTACATATTTATCTATAGTTAATCTGTCGTCTATAGTTAGGTTATTACATTCTTTTTTATAATATTTTCTGAGATTTTTTGATAAATAGTAGCCATCGATATTTAGAAAATCTCCGACTACAATCTTATCATTAAATATTGTCGATAATATCTTCTCGGCCTCCTCGATACTATCAATTGGCTCCTTCCATTCTATATATTCGTAATCTCGTGCCCCAAAGTTCTTTTTTAAGAATTTCAGATCTGCGGTATCATCGAAAGGCTCTAAATACTTTGCATTGTCTAAAAGCTTATCATTGTGATTTATAGCTATGTTTTTAGCACACTTTTCCATGATATAGCTAATATGTTTACACATCTGAGTTGTATATACAGTTGTTTTTTCGTATTTTTCCCAATCTCTAAATCGTCCCGTTATTCTACCAAATAATTGGTACATTTTGTCGTTCAATATACTATTATATCCGAATATAGCAGAAGTAAAATTTCCGAGTTTCTCGCTTACCAATGTTTGTCCCATACCAACACAATTAAATCCTATAAATACTATAGGCCGACACTTTAACGCATTTTTATCTATATGATCAGCTATTAAATCTCCTAATTCGCCTTTATTAAATTCAATAGGTATCGTGATACACTCATCATCCGCATTATAATACTGTATATGCTTATCTACTCCATTTAGAGTTATGACGATACTCTCGGGTCTTACTTTAAAAACATGATCCCTAATATAATTATGTGTTTTTCTTCTAACATTAACTGGTATAAATACGCGACTATCATCGCTCAATATATCTGGATAATTCTTAAGAGTTTTTACAATAAAATTGATAGTAAATCTCTCATTTTCTCGAAATTCGTCATTTGCGAAATTTGGGCCACGGCCAGCTTTTCCAGCATCACCAGCTTCGCCAGCTTCGCCAGCATCACCAGCTTTGCGAGCATCGCATACAAAAGTAACATCATTTACTCCGATGTAATTGTCGTCATAGTATTGTTCTGATATATTTATAATCTTTATTTTAGACCAATATCCTACATTGTTTACACTCCATAGATTGTTGGGTGAAGCAGTCATTCCATATAATCCCGATACAATAGGTAGATTATTAATCTCCTCGATATTTTTACGGATATTAAATTTGGAATTAGAGATATACTTATGAAGTTCATCGAAATAAATAAAAACTCTTTTGACTTCTGCATTCTCTCCCGATAATTTAGAGACAAAATCGAAACAGTTGTTGAACCGTATATTATTACTACAAGCTATAAGAATACGAGGCATATTATCGCTATCTTCTTTGCCGTTTTCTTTCGTATGCGCAAAGAGATTATTTAGCTTCTGTGTATTGTTAATATGCACATAAGGACCCTTGTACAATGAAGTAAAAACACAGATAGTTTTGCTTCCATAAGTATCATTGAAACACCCTAATCTATTAGAGAACTGTTTGTTATTCAACAGAGTATTCATAGTAAATACGATATGGAGGCTTCGTCCTCTCGCGCAATCATTCAGTAAATTCTCCTTTATACGATTGATTATCACAAATGTCTTACCCATTTGTGTAGGTAAGACACAGAGATTGAACTTGTTAGGGTTCATGATATCTCGCGGCGGGATAAAATCGACCGACCGTTATCAATTTTATATATTTTTCAGAAAAAATAGACCAAAATTATTTCAAAAAATATCTAATAGGACAGTGAGATATATTAGAAGGTTATTACGGGAATTACGGGATAAGGTAATTATATAAATAAAAAATGATATTATATTAATAGATTATATTATATAAATAATGGCTATTTCGTATAAACCGACAGTAATAGAAGATGTTCTTAAAGTCATCGAGCATTTAAATGACGCGAAGATTTCTAAACCGATTATGACTATTTATGAATTTGATAAAATTATAGCTCTAAGAACGCAGCAAATTGCATCAGGCGCTCCTCTATTTGTCGATGTCGAAGAAGGAAAAGGAATGGGCAATAATTTACATATCAAGAGTAACATGGAACTTCGCCAAATTGCTCTAAGAGAACTTATTGAAGGACGATTGCCCTTTATGGTAGAGCGAAAACTACCTAACAATAAAAAGGAGTATTACCGATTGAAAGACCTCGATTTAGTAGCAGTTAAAGATAGAATCCGATAGGCCAATTAATGTAAAAATTGATTTATTATTATTACTATAAATTACACATAATGCTTGTTAATTTTTTTGAGAATAATGATATTTTTGAGTATATGATACCTTATATAGATATCAACGAATATGATAAGCTTAAGAAGGTTTCTTCAAGGTTTAATAATATATTCAATCTTAGCTATTTGATAAATAATAAAATCTATCACAAACTAATGTGTATTAATGGGTGTACGCAAAATAATATTATGAATATCATGGAAAAAAATATATTATCTAAGTATAACTTTAAAAAAAATAAGAGTATTTTATATGATATTAAGTATTGCAATGCTACTCTTATAAATAGCGTCGTGCATTCTACATATTCGACGATAATCGAGAATATTATTGATTTAATTTACAATACCTCTCATAAGAATTATAGAAATTTGCTAAAAATTCTAAAATCTGTATACGGCGATAGCTATATCACGGTATATAATAACAATGATTGTGTTATTATCACAAATTCGCTAAAATTATGCTTTAATTTATTTGATAATTTTGATAAGTATAGTCTTAATACAGCTGTACTGTATAGATTAAATATCAGTATGTATATCTTTATTATGATTAAGTTACTTTGCAATTCCATTAATACTCATATTGCCGAAGCTATAACCGCTATAGAAGGAAAAAAAGATTCTCTTAAATTACTCTTTATGATGCAAAACAGTAAGCTCGACGAATACAAGGAATTAATTTATAATACTCAGTATACCAAGGTATTTCCAAAATATTACAAAAGGTCGATTTTAGAACTAATTGATAAGCTATATATTACAAGAGAATCATTTTAAGATTTTAGGGCTACATAATATCTATATTTCCACAACTTTTTTCTGTTTTTCTCTATGAAACTCTTGTATTTCGCGTTCCATACCTCACACCATGTATCTTTTGAATAATTGCTCATATTTAAAATATAATTCGACGAAGATATATAAGGGCGTCTCATGGTTTTCCCTCCTGTGCTAAAAAATACCATATCATATACATTTTGATACATTACCCATTCATAGGAATCGCAAGAAAATTCCATAAACCATCTAAAACCTTCGCGAGGACTTATGTAACACAAGTTCATATAATTTCCAATCACCATGAGCCTTTTTATATGATGGAGATACCCTGTATCGAATGCTTCGCGTATACAATCGTCTACCGGTAATATTCCTGTATTCCCCGTATACCATTCCTGAGTAAGTTTTTTAGTATTTCCGAAGTAATTTTTAGAAAAGTCTACATATAAATAACATAGATGTTGATACTCGCGCCAGAACAACTGCCTTATAAAACCTTCATAGCTATTCATAGGGATAGACGCAGATGCCGATACCGACACCGATTTTGATTTTGATGTCCTTTGAGATTCAAGTATATTGATAATATCACTTGGATTTATAAGACCTATATTGATCAATGCGGATAATAGCGAGTGATTCAAGTGTTTATTGTTCTTATCGATGTAATCCTGATAATTGCCGAAATTTTTCAATTTATATTTTATAAAATGCTCTAACCATAACAATGCGTCGCGATGAGTCACCGGATATATGAATCCGGATTCCGAATGTCCCGAATTTCCGCAATTATTCTTAAAGTTTTTCTCTATATATACCGCAGCTTCCTCTATATATTTTAAGGATGTCGGAGAAATATGCTTTCTTTTATTATCGGCGTCATATGGTTGAGGGATTGTGAGAGTTGATGTAGATGGTGGCTTTTGTCGGTTGAGTTTATCCTGTGATTTTATATCAGGGATTATGTTTAGTTCCTTTTTCGCCCACATGTAGAATGCATTGAAGAAAAATTTATCCGTCTTCTTCCTGTATTTTTCGATAAGATCATTTGATAACAATAGATTTGGTGAATTTTTCTCATATACTATTGTATTTTTAGGAAGCCGTAGAGTATCTAACTTATTGATAGGGTAATACAATATATATTGTCTATGAGATTTCGATGTCGGTAACTTCTTGTTAAATTCCAAGTATGTTATGGAATATCCTTGAGATTTCATTAAATCATATTGGTATCTCATTGAAGCACGATGTAACATAAGTTTCTTCTTGTTGTAATTATAATCCGTAAAAAAATGCGGGCATTCCCATAGTATATATTTGAATTTTTTATCGAAATATCGAATATCAAATAGTTGATTCGGTAGAATTAGAAAAATAATTTCATTCATTATCCTTATAATAAATAATAAATATTATTATTGCACTTTGCTATTTAGAACATTATCTATGTTTTTAGCTACGGCATCTAATGTATAATGTTCGTTGAAATAACTCAAGTCGGTTATTGGAGGCCGATTGATAAATTCCAGATATTTTTCATCTGAATTGTCTAACTCTATAATTTCATTAATTATTTTTTGATACGATTCGATACTATCGTTTTCCAAGTATAACATTGAGTTTTTATTAAATACCTTGTGTATGTGTGAAGACCCCCAATAGATAGGGATAGAACCTGCTAAATAAGGATTTACTATTTTTTCAGTCGAATAGGTAGCTTGTTTATTATTTTCAAAACAGATGATGAACTTGTATTTACCGATAAATTCTCTGAACTCTTCTGACCAATATGAATGCTGTATGACGAAGTTTGTATTATTCGCATATCTTCCACAAGAATCTACCTTTTTATACTGATTTAAATAGTGAAACATATTATTTCTTGTAGTACAACTCTCGTTTGAAACGATGAAACAACAGAATTTTTCTGGTACTTTGCTTATCGGGGGCCGATTGATAATTCTATTTAATAGAGAATTACCATGCATATATACGGTATACAGAGGCAAATCTACAATATTTTGTTCGGTTTCATGAGAATACATTAATAAATCATACTTGTCTGAATTAGTTAAGTAGGGTTCGCCAGAGAATAGTATTTTATATTTCCATTTCTTAATATTTTCAAGAGTATTACCAAATACCGACTCGAATAGCACATTGGCTACATTAATATCCTTTGTAATTTTAAAATTCTTTAGAATGGTCTTTGAAAATAATTTCTCGAAAAACTCTATATTATTGGCATCTGTTCTTTCGACAAATCCATAATAAAACGCATTTAAAAATATATAATATTCTGTATTCTCTTCCATACGCTATTGATTATATTTGTAAGCAAAATCTTTATATATACATAAAAATTGATTCGGTCTAATGTATAAAGTATTATTACATATAGATTACGAATATGAATAAGAATATGAATACGGTAGCCGATATGCCTGTTAGCGAGATCTGTCCTTGCGGCGGAGGACAATCATGTATCGTAGATAGAAGATGGGTAGGAGATTGGGTACACGAAGATGATGTTTTCATACAATCAGGTATCCCTCTGCGCAAAAACTGCTTCGTTAATTACACGACAAGACAGAAAAAAGCTCTAAAGTCAAACTAAGGATAGTGCGGAGTCTTACGGATAAATATCCATATTTATATATTTATTCCAAGTTAGATAATCTAACTTTTAAGTCGTTAACCTCTTCCTTTAATTCTTTAATTCCTTGTAGTAATATTGGAACTAATCTATCGTATTTTAAAGTCAAATAATCTTCCCCTGATTTAGAAACAATTTGTTTCATTTCAGAATCATAAACAGAATCAAACGGTGCTAACGAAACTAATTCAGGATAGTATTTTTGTATTTCTTGAGCGCTTAGACCTAACTCTTTTTTACTCTTATCGTATCCATATTTTTCTCCTACGTCATTACAGTTATATCGGAATACGTTTATTTTACTTAATATAGGTAGAACGTCTTTAATAGGTTCGGTTACTTGTTTCAATCTTTCATCGGAATAGGATGCTGATATATCTCCGGATGCACCTATTGTCCCAATGACTTGCAATTTATACGCAGAAGGATCTGTTGTACCTATACCTACGTTATTTGTATTATTATTATAGATGTTTGTTCCGCTTGTTGTCCATACGGAAGAAGAAGCAGTCGCAATTCTCGCTACATAATCAGTGAATAATAGGTTACTACTGGATCTCACAAAGTTGCTTGTAAAATTATCTCGGATTACATAATCAGTGAATAATAGGTTACTCGTGATATTTACGTAATTACTTGCACTTACACCGGTACTTTCTACGGCGATTGATACATCATCGAACCTTATAGTATAATCAGCAAATAATATATCACCGCGGGCTATCACAAAGTTACTGCAATTACTATCGTTGGAATCTATATTAGCGATTTTAGAAAATTGTGTTTTATTGATGCCATTCATGCTTTCACTAAAGTTAACATTGCCGTCAAAAGTAATATTAAAAACCTCTTTATCAAGATAGTTTGATATGTTTACTATATTATTGCCTAAAGACGTTTGAGTAACAGTCAACGTAGGACCTATTCCAGTATTTATTAAGGTAATCTTCTCGGTACTATAATTGGCTGTACTTATAGTTGTTTGCCTTCCTAAAACAATTAAATCATTCACTGTTAAATCACCGTTAATTGTAGTATTCCCAGTGTATAGGTCTAATTTAAGCGATACCTTATTATTATCGTTATCATCGATATTTATATTGTTTCCAGCAGTCAATTTATTCGTTAGGGAATTATAGTTGCCGTCAAAGGGTACGTCGAATCGCTTGGATACATTATTCCATACCATATTGTTACCTGCAGAGTTTGATAAAACGGTTATAACCTTACCATCTGTATATTTATTGATATCCACATAATTACTTGTATGGCCGATAGCAGTCGTTATTGATGTTGTTAAACTGCTATCTCTTGCTACATAATCGTCAAAGAGAAGGTTGCTTGTAGATTCAACGAAGTTGCTCGTGAAACTATCTCGCAGTACATAATCGTCAAATAGAAGGTTGCTTGTGAAACTATCTCGTAGTACATAATCGTCAAATAGAAGGTTGCTTGTAGATCGAATGAGGTTGCTCGTATAGCCATCTGATGTCGCTATTTCAGTGGTTAAAGCTTCAATTACATTAATATCTTTTGCTACATAATCATCATATAGAAGGTTGCTCGTAGATAAAATTAAGTTACTTGTGAAATTATATTTTGTTACATAATCATCATATAGAAGGTTGCTCGTAGATAGAATGAAGTTACTACAATTACTATCGTTAGAGTCTATATTCGCAATTTTAGAAAATTGTATTATATCTATGTTGTTGATTTTTTCTGTAAAATTAATATAACCTTCTGGGGTAATATTAAAGACTTCGGTGTTCGCATAATTTGAGATATTTACAATGTTATTTGTTTCAGACGATTGTTTGACGCTTAGAGAAGGCCCTATACCTGTATTTATTATATCCAATTTTTCAGTCGAATATTCTGTAGTACTTAATTGTATCGCTTGGCCGTTCACTATCAAATTAGAATTCACTATTAAATCACCGTTAATTGTTGCATCACCCGTATAATAATCTAAATTAACAGATAAACTCCCGTTATTATCAATATCGATATTATCGCCCTTTTTAATTGCCCCTATTTTATCATTTGTCGCAATCGGTAATCTCTCGCTATCAATAATACCATCGCTTATATTGCCCGAATGAATTCTGGTGATATTACTTCCGATTCCTCGGATATCAAATACACTCAATGTATTTGTGGCATTATCCCATGTTAATTGCGAAGAACTTGTAATTGAATTTGCTCCTCCGATTAGAACCCTATTTTGCTCTATCGTGCTTGTACCCGTACCGCCATACTGTACTTGTAAAACTCCACTTGCTATATTATTTGCATTTAAATTTGTTATTTCACTACCAGAACCAAAAATATTAGCGTTTAATCCACCGCCGTCACCGGATGTACTACCGTCACCCGACCATCCCTGAGTAATCACACCATTTACTCTAACATTACCAATAATATCTAAAATATAATTATCGGCTATATCAATACTATTGTTACCTCCAATTTTAACTGGAGCTCCATAATAAATGCTGTTTTTAGAAGTCTCATCTATATTTTTCCAATAACTTTTTATAAAAGAGATGTCTTTTACATAATTACAACTGTTCAATATATTCTGGGTTACAATATTCGTAGGTAGTAATTCGCTCTTTATGTAATTACAACTGTTTATCTGGTCCTTAGTATAAAAATTGAAATAGATATTATCAATCACATTATTACTCGAAATATTCACATAATTACTAACATAACTATAACTGGCTTCATCTATACTACCGATTTTACTTATATCGATTACTTCTCCGTCCTTCACAAAATTCCCACCGATCACTATATCATTCCTAACCATTATATTTCCTTCGTTATTTATTGATAAAATATTGCAAGTATTATTATCGGACACCGATGTTATATGAAAAAAAGAGTTAGAAGATGATAATTTCCAATCGCTATTCTGAGTTGCACCAAATTGCCCAGAGCCATTTTTGAACTCTATATTAACACTACTACGAATATCATTGCGAGGATCTTCTAATCTTAATGTAACATTTGATTGAACTAAATGGATAATAGTTTGAGGAGTTGTAGTTCCGTAACCTATATAACTATCTTGATTTATATCCATTTTTATTAATAATATCTATCTTATAATTAATATTTATATTTAATAAAAATAATTCTAATCATCAACAATAATTATCATTGAATAACCTTTTCTAATTTTTCTAATCTTGATTCTAAACTATTGATTCTGCTTTCTTGAGCAATTGTAACATTATTTAATTCTTTAATACCCTGTATTAAAACCGGAACTAATCTCTCGTAGCATATTGTTATGTAATTTTCTCCGGATTTAGAAACAATCTTTTGTGTTTCTGGGTCGTAATCAGAGTCGAACGGCGCCATAGAAACTAATTCGGGATAGTATTTTTGTATTTCTTGAGCACTTAGACCCAACTCTTTTTTATTCTTATCATATCCGTATTTAGCCCCTACGTCATTGCAGTTATATCTGAATACATTTATATTATTTAATATGGGCAAAACGTCTTTGATATACTCGGTAACATTTTTCAACCGTTCGTCTGAATAAGATGCTACTATATTTCCGGATGCACCAATTGTTCCGACAACTTGCAACTTATAGGCTGTGGGATTGGTAGTGCCGATACCAACGTTATTTGTATTATTATTATATATGTTTGTTCCGCTTGTTGTCCATACGGATGACGTTGCTGTAGCAATTCTGGCTACATAATCAGTGAACAATAGGTTGCTACTGGCTCTTACGAAATTGCTATTGTTGGTATCATTGGTGGCTACAGTGGAAGACAGAGTTGATATTCTCCCAGTGTAATCAGTGAACAATAGGTTGCTGCTGGATCTCACAAAGTTGCTATTGTTGGTATCATTGGTGGCTACAGTGGAAGAGAGAGTTGATATTCTTCCAGTGTAATCAGTGAACAATAGGTTGCTGCTGGATCTCACAAAGTTGCTATTGTTGGTATCATTGGAATCTATATTGGCTATTTTAGAAAATTGTGTTATATTGATACCATTAATTCTCTCAGTAAAGTTGATGTAGCCATCTTTTGTAATATTAAAGACTTCTGAATTCGCATAGTTAGAAACATTCATTATATTGTTTGTTTGGGATGCTTGGGTAATGCTTAGCGATGGTCCTGATCCAACGTTTGTGATATCTAATTTTTCAGTTGTATATAAATCGGTGTTTAAGGTTGTAGTAGCACCGCTTACAATTAAATTAGAGTTAACCACTAAATTACCGTTAATAGTTGCTGTGCCATTATAAGAATCTAAATTAGCAGATACAACGTTATTGCTATCAATAACAACATTATTTCCAGCTGTTAATTTATTAGTTAATGAATTATAATTGCCATCAAATGTTAC
>Ga0068876_10001460_pt1 | contig 18533 bp, 11 predicted proteins | sample NOAtaG_6_FD_66442 | JGI IMG/M metagenome (GOLD analysis project Ga0068876, IMG submission 66442) | Freshwater lake microbial communities from Lake Erie, under a cyanobacterial bloom - NOAA_Erie_Diel5S_2200h metaG | ecosystem: Environmental > Aquatic > Freshwater > Lake | place: USA: Ohio, Lake... | reverse complement strand
TGATCAAGAACAAAGCACTCGGAAAATACCTGATCCCTGAAAAACCGGCGATCGATTACTTCCTGTTCCTTTATGAGAATCACCTTTGGGAACCGGAAGACCTTCTGACGGAATTGAAAGAGATCTCCAGTATACTTGGGGGATTTGTGTTCGATCCTGAGGAGATCGATTCAACGGAACATCTCGTCTTTAACTGATATGTCCTGTGAAACGCTCGGGGATCAGACAGTTGGCGGGTTGATGATACAATGAAATTTAGCCTATGAAAAAAACAAAAATAGTAGCGACACTCGGACCAGCATCCAGCGATAAGGAAGTGTTGCGTCAAATGTTCCTGGCAGGGTTAAATGTCTGCCGATTGAATTTTAGTCACGGTGCTTATGAGGACCATGCGACGGTTGTACAAACGATCCGGGAACTGAATGACGAAACAGGTTTGAATGTTGCAATCCTTGCCGATCTTCAGGGACCAAAGATCCGCACCAATGAAATGGAGAACAACGGTGTGGAGCTCATTAACGGAAACGAAGTACTTATTGTGACCGAAAAGGTATTGGGCACAGCTGAAAAGTTCTCGATCAACTATGCGCAACTTCCTGCAGATGTGAAACCCGGGGAACGCATTCTTCTGGATGACGGTAAGCTGGCTCTTGAAGTGGTTCGCACAGACGGAAAAGCGGAGATCGTTGCAAAGGTCATACACGGTGGGATCCTTTCCTCCAAGAAGGGGGTGAACTTCCCAAATACACGAATCTCTATGCCTTCTTTAACGGAGAAGGATCTTGAGGACCTTCACTTTGCCCTCGACCAGGATGTGGACTGGATCGGTTTGTCATTCGTGCGTTCTGCTCGAGATATTATCGAACTTAAACACATTATTTACAACCGTAAATGTAAGGCGAAGGTTATCGCAAAGATTGAAAAACCGGAAGCGATCGATGAGATCGATGAGATCATCAAAGAGAGTGACGGTCTGATGGTTGCACGCGGAGATCTTGGGGTAGAGATCCCTTATCAGAACGTACCCATTATCCAGAAAATGCTCATTAACAAATGTATCCTTCAGGCGAAGCCGATCATTGTTGCAACACAGATGATGGAGAGCATGATCTCCAATATTACCCCTACGAGAGCCGAGGTGAATGATGTCGCCAATGCGGTACTCGATGGAGCGGATGCAGTGATGCTGTCCGGAGAGACTTCGGTCGGTAAGTTTCCGGTTGAAGTGATCAAGACGATGTCGAATATCGTCATGGAAATGGAGAAATTCGACGGGATCTATAACAAAGAGGAGATCCCGGAAAGGGATCAATCGCGTTTCATTACCGATTCGATCTGTTTCAATGCCTGCCGATTGTCACAGCGCGTTGAAGCGACAGCTATCCTGACAATGTCATTCTCGGGTTACACCGCCTACAAAGTGGCATCGCAGCGACCAAAATCTCAGATCTATGTGTTCACCAGCAACAAGCAGATCCTGACACAGTTGAATTTGATCTGGGGAGTGAAAGCGTTCTATTACGACAAACACATCTCAACGGATCATACGATCGCAGATATCAAGTATTTATTGCGCAAGGAAGGGTTGCTGCAAACGGGGGATCTTGTGATCAACATCGCTTCCATACCATTGGAGGACCGTGGAAGTTCGAACATGTTGAAGTTAAGTTACGTGGAGTGATCTCATTCTTCATTAAAAATATTCAGGTCGGGAGAAATTCCGGCCTTTTTTCTTTCAGATCACTATTTAAAATCGCCTGTTGGAACAAATTTCAACGAATATGTTAAACCGATTTAATTTTCAGGTGTTAATCCTTACTAATACGTGATTTCAATATATCTTTGTATCCTCAAATTAAACACGAAGGAATGAGCGCTTTCTCTAATAGACACATTGGTCCGAACGACGCTGAAAAAGCAGCCATGTTGGGCAATATCGGTGTAGGTTCAGTTGCTGAGCTGATCGACAAAACAATACCTGCACACATCCGACTTAACCGTGAACTCAAGGTATCAGCTGCTTTGAGCGAACAAGAATACCTGAACCATGTCACAGAACTGGGCAAGAAGAACTCGGTTTTCAAGTCATTTATCGGGATGGGTTACAATGAGACGATCGTGCCATCTGTTATCTTAAGAAATATCCTGGAAAATCCGGGTTGGTATACAGCATATACCCCCTATCAGGCGGAGATCTCACAAGGCCGATTGGAAGCTTTGCTGAACTTCCAGACAATGGTGTTGGAGCTTACCGGGATGGAGGTCGCAAACGCTTCTCTTCTGGATGAGGCGACTGCAGCATCAGAAGCGATGATCATGTTCTGGAACTCACGTTCACGAAACGACGTAAAAGAAGGAAAAAACAAGTTCTTCATTGCCGATTCTTGTTTCCCGCAAACAATTGATGTTGTAGAAGGCCGCGCAAAGAATCTGGGAATTGATCTGGTAGTGGGTAACGCTGAAACCCATGCATTTGACAACATGTTCTTCGGTGCATTGGTTCAATATCCTGATTCGACAGGAAACGTCACCGATATCAAAACATTCATTACGCGTGCTAAAGCACAAGGATTACAGGTTGCGGTAGCTGCGGATATACTATCATTGGTCATCCTGAACTCACCGGGATCTTTGGGAGCTGATTGTGTGTTGGGTTCTTCCCAGCGTTTCGGTGTGCCAATGGGCTATGGTGGTCCTCATGCTGCGTTCTTTGCTGTGAAGGATGACTACAAGCGTAACATTCCCGGTCGAATCATCGGTGTATCAAAAGACGCTGATGATAATATGGCTTTGCGTATGGCGCTTCAGACACGCGAACAGCATATCAAACGAGATAAAGCAACTTCCAATATTTGCACAGCACAGGCCCTGCTAGCGGTTATGGCCAGCATGTATGCCGTTTATCATGGTCCTTCGGGAATGCGTGAGATCGCGTTGCACTGTCATTCACTGGCTTCAAAAGCAGCAGATGGCCTAAAAGCGATGGGTCTCCAGATCGCTTCTGCGAACTATTTTGATACGATCCATGTGAAGGGCATTCAGGCTTCTGCGATCCAGTCGATCGCTGAAGAACACGGCATGAACTTCCATTACCTCAACGATCATGAATTGACGATCAGCTTTGGGGAACCTCATACGATCCAGGATGTTCAGACGATCCTAACAATTTTTGCAAAAGTGGAAGCTAAAAATGCACCGACGGTTACTCCTGAATTGCATACAAATCTTGCGGGAGCTTTGATGCGCTCTGATAAGGTATTCACGCATCCAACATTTCATTCACATCATTCTGAATCCAAGATGATGCGTTACCTGAAGCGTTTGGAGAACAAAGACCTTTCGTTAGTACACAGTATGATCCCATTGGGTTCATGTACCATGAAACTGAATGCAGCGTCCGAATTGATGCCTATCACCAATCCTCAGTTCGCGAACATGCACCCGTTTGCTCCGATCAATCAGGCAGAAGGTTACCACGCAATGTTCCGTGAATTAGAAGCTGATCTGTGCGAATGTACAGGCTTTGCAGCCATGTCACTTCAACCAAATTCGGGAGCTCAGGGAGAATATGCAGGATTGATGGTGATCAAAGCGTATCATGAAGCAAACGGTGATTTCCAGCGCAAAAAAATGATCATTCCTTCTTCTGCTCACGGAACCAACCCTGCGTCCGCTGTTATGGCAGGATTCGAAGTGGTTGTTACCGGATGTGATGAGATGGGTAACATCGATATCGAAGAATTGAAAAAAGTTGCCGATGAACTGAAGAATGAACTGGCTGGTTTGATGGTTACGTATCCTTCAACTCACGGAGTATATGAAGAGGGTATCCGTGAGATCACTTCCATTATTCATGAGAACGGCGGACAGGTTTACATGGACGGTGCGAACATGAACGCGCAGGTGGGATTAACAAATCCGGGGAACATCGGTGCTGATGTTTGTCACCTGAACCTTCACAAGACATTCGCGATTCCTCACGGAGGTGGAGGTCCTGGAATGGGTCCGATCGGTGTTGCGGCTCATTTAGCTCCTTTCCTTCCGGGAAGTCCATTGGTGAAAGCGGGTGGTGAAAAAGCCATTCATGCCATTTCAGCAGCACCATATGGTAGTGCACTGATCCTGTTGATCTCTTTTGGATACATTAAAATGCTCGGTGCAGAAGGATTGCGTCACTCTACGGAGGTAGCCATCGTTAATGCGAACTATATCGCAGCAGCATTGAAAGGACATTACGACATCCTGTACACCGGAAAGAACGGAACAGTTGCTCACGAGTTGATCCTTGATTGCCGGGAGATAAAGAAAACATCCGACGTTGAAGTAGCGGATATTGCAAAACGTCTGATCGACTTTGGTTTCCACGCACCGACTGTTTCATTCCCGGTTGCAGGAACGTTGATGATCGAACCAACAGAATCTGAAGACAAAGAAGAACTGGACCGTTTCATTGAAGCGATGATCAAGATCCGTCAGGAGATCAAGGAGATCGAGAACGGTCATGCCGACAAGGAGAATAATCTGTTGAAGAATGCACCGCATACTGCAAATTGCATCATTAACAAAGACTGGAAATATCCGTACTCTCCGCAGGAAGCAGCATACCCGGTTGAATACCTGAAAGAATTCAAATATTGGGTACCTGTTCGCCGTGTAGACAATGCTTATGGAGACAGAAACCTCGTTTGTTCTTGTCCGAGTGTTGAGAGCTATAAGAACGTTGTAGCGTAAGCTCTTCAAAAGAAATACTAAGCATCCCTTTCGTTTCGGCGGAGGGGATTTTTTTTGAATTCAAGGGTTCAATACCCCATTGAAGCATTGACCTTTTTTCTTAAATTAAAAAAGAAAAAGTTATGCCTACCTACTCCAAGAACAAATTTCGCAGTCAATCAACGCGTCTTCAAAATTGGGATTACCGTTGGGATGCCGCCTATTTCATCACAATATGTACACAGGACAGATCGCCCTATTTCGGTGAGATATCGAATGGATAAATGTATTTGACAAACATTGGTGTGTTGGCCGATGTGTTTTGGTATGAAATAAAAAATCATGCAAAAAATGTGGTGTTGGATGCATTTGTGGTTATGCCCGATCATGTACATGGGATATTGCTATTGACGGGAAATGATGGGGAACATGGTGAACATCGGGAACCCGGGGAACCCGGGGAATATAATGATCGGGATTCCGAAACCATTGGCCAACGACGTTTCCAAAATATCGGTAACAATTCCGTTTCGTCAATAATTGGATCATATAAATCCGCCGTTACAAAACATGCGCGACGGTTGGGTTATGATTTCAATTGGCAAACGCGTTTTTATGACCACATTATTCGTGACGAGATAGGATTAAACACCATTCGCAATTATATCGATCAAAATGTCCGAAACTGGAAATCAGAATAACTAACCGAAAATGAATAAAATTCATTTTAAAATTTGAGTGAAGTTTAAATCAAATGGATTTTCAATTAATGAACATTCTTTTGCAGTACTTTAGCATCACAAATTTCAATACTATGAAAAAACTACTCTGCTCGATCGTTGTGATCATTTCAAGTTCCCTTGTGTTTGGTCAAGCACAAGACAAGGGTGAATTCTCGTTTAATGTCAATTATGATGGAGGTTTACATTACGTAGAATGGGAGTCTGTTTACAACGGAACTACAACAGACCGGGATACAAGTGGCGCAGGAACCAGAATGTTACGAATCAATGCACAATATAATATTTTCAAATTTTTATCAGCTGGACTTGATCTTCGCACAGGTAGTTATCGTGAAAATCCTCAAGAAAATATAACAGCTAATGGCAACAAAGTAAACATGTGGGCGGTGAGTCTGCGTCTTTATCCTGTGAACCGGGATAAGTTCGTTTGGTATTTCGGAACCACGATTGGAGGAAGTCGATTGGAGATCAACCGGATCTATACCTTGTTTTCAATCCCGGCGCAATACAAGTTCAAATCTCCACACTTCGGATTAGAGACCGGATTCAACTGTTACTTCGCAAAGAATTTCGGGATGAACTTTGGTCTTGGCTACAGTTCCCAGAATTACGCTATGACCGAGTACTACTTGAACGGTGATAAGCAAGATCTTACGGACTTTGAAAATACCCTTTTAACCAAAGGAGTCCATGCCAATATAGGCCTTGCATTCCACTTCTAGAGTAAAACACTTGGAATGAAAAAGGAATTATCCCTATTAATTAGCTTGATTCCCTGTATTGCTTTGGCACAGGTACACAAGGAACTGAACGCGATTAACCCCGATCAGGAATTTGAGAATGTTTTTGTGAAAAAGATCGCTGAAGATTCCCTCCAAAGTTCGTTCATCATCTGGATCAAAAAGGATGTAAAAGGTCACTTCCATGAAGAGCATACGGAGAATATTGTTGTGATAGAGGGCAAGGCTGAAATGCTTTTTGATGGCCAGCGTATTATTGTAAAAAAGGGAGACTATCTCAATATTCCCAGGGGAACCAAACATTCCGTAACAAAGGTCATTTCGAGAAAACCGTTGAAGGTGCTATCGATACAAGCTCCAAATTTTGATGGCAAAGACCGGATTTTTACTACAGAATAAATGACAAGAATAATTTTTTTACTCTGCATTCTTTTAATTGGACTTCAAAGTCTTGCTCAGAACGCGACCATTAAAAAGAACAGTGATTACCGAAAGACCATGGTCGCCAAAGGCAAAGAGGATGTGCTAAAGCTTAAGAATGGAGTGCTCCTTGTCAGAATACACGGACGCACCAAGGAGATCGCACATTACAAGAAGCATGGTCGTTCAGAAATGGTAGAACGTCTTGAAAAGGAAACAATGACTTTCAATCAGAATCTCATTTCAGCTTTCAACGAGAAGTTCAAGTTTTGTCCCATTTACTTTTTTGAGGATACATTTTCCCTGTATTTCACATCCGGAAGGATCAATGATGTTATTTTTTACGACGACAGTCTGAAGCCTGATGCTTCGATACAGTTGAACAACAGCAACTATTTCTTTGCAGAGATCGGTTTTACAGAGGGTGACACTACCCGTTTCAGGAATGAGTATATGATCACGTCCAATGAAGAAGGAACACATCAGGAAACAAGGATGCATTCAGAAGAGAACCTGCATCTTCTTGCTTTTGTTATCCGAGATAAGAATTTCGTGATGTTACACGAACCCTTTCCCTATTACGAAAGACTTTATAAAAAACAACCCAAAGCATGGAAGCTGAGAAAGAAGATCAGCATCTGGAACAGTCGAATTACTAATTATTACGGAGGATCATGAAACATACCATTATTCTTTTACTACTTTTTTGTTCACCACTTTCCTTTGCACAACCAGGCATAGATTGGGGACCTGAGATCATTATTGCCGACGGCGCTATCTACGGGAATATTCGTCCGAGGATCGCATTAACTGCGGGAGGCATTCCTGTAGTTATCTGGGGAGAAGGTTTGGAAGGAAATTTATACACTGCCCGTTTGAATGGAACTGTATTCACTCAACCTACGAACATTTTGCCAGAGAATGTTGCAACATATCTTACATCCTGGACCGGACCTGATATCGCAGCAAAAGGAGATACGGTTGTTGCCGTTTTTAAGCAAGTTCCCCTTGAAACAGGTCATGTACTGACGGTACGCTCTCTCGATGGCGGCATTACCTGGTCGGACACCATCCGAGCGGACAGTCACAATAACGGCGGAGTTGTGTGGTTGCCTTCCATGGATATGGATGAAGAAGGAAACCCGTCTATTATTTACATGGCGCACGACCCCGTCTGGACGGCTCCCCATTATGTCGTAAGTCATTCAACAGATCACGGTATGACCTATGAGGTGGAAATGAATATCGCTACATCAATACCTGATGAAGCGTGCGACTGCTGTCCCGCAGAATATGTAATAGATGGAAACCAGCATGCGTTGCTCTTCAGAAATAATACATCGAATATCCGGGATATCTTTGCGGTTTATTCTGAAGATGATGGCTTGACTTTCCCTGAAACAGAAAATGTTGACCAGCTGAACTGGAATGTATCATCCTGTCCTTCGACAGGACCTGATGGTGTTTTTAATAATGGAACAATGCTTACGGTTTATGCAAGTCGTGCCGAGGGAAACTACAGGGTATATCTTTCCAGCACAGCCACCAATCCGGGCTTCGGTTTTATATCAAGATCGATGATGACAGCACCGCTCAACATGAATGGCTCTCAGAACTTTCCGAGAATCGACGGATCTAATGACACCATCGTTATGATCTGGCAGGAGAGCGAAACCTCAAATTATGAGATCTATTCGGCCATTACAACTACAGGTGACGTATCACAGCTGATGAATTCGAAAGCACTGGTGAACATTTCAACTTCGGGCACACAATCGCATCCCGACATTCTTTATTCGAACGGATTAATCCATGCGGTTTACCAGGATGCCCCAACCGGCAGTGTGATTTATCGTCAAGGAACCGTTGGTACCTTAGGACTGGAGGACGATTCTCCTTCAGCGATACGCATATTTCCTAACCCCAACACGAGCGGAACGTTCCGATTAACAGGAAATCCGGAATCCGTTGAAGTTTATGACACCAGCGGAAAACCGATCAGTTTTGATATCCAAAAATTATTGTCACAGACAATTCTGAAGTTAACAGAAGATCTTCCCGGGGTATTCTTTTTGAAGTGCACATACGATGGTACTTCAACGATCATGAAGCTAGTTTGCCTTTAAGTGAGAGGCATTCCAAACAGATGATCCGCTACCTCATTTTAAATTTCACGTGTTGAGCAGTTGGTTACAACACACTTGGCAGGTGGTAATCGGATTCTAAAAGGCATAAAAAAAGCGGAGAATTCTACTCCGCTTTTCTTTTTTGATCTCGGAAAGATCAGTCTTTTTTCACATACTCTTCAAATGATTTCAATTCGAAATAGTTGATCCCTGCTTTCTCTGTAGCTGCCTTGTATTTTGTCGCCTGCGTATCCTTGATGCCTTGAAATTTCTTTTTACCCTCGTTCAATTGTTTGTCCAGCATTGCCAGATTTTCCAATTGTGTTTGCGAAGGTGCCCCGTAGTAGGAACCAACAGTGCTGTACAAATCGCTCAATTTTTCACGCAATTGTTTTTCACCGGCACCTACATAATTATCGCCTTTAGTAATCACCAATCCGTCCTTCAATGCATTGAGGTCTGTGTTCAATTTCAAGGCAATTTTGTTCAATGCAGGATTTGTTTTCATTGTATTTTCCGTATGCGCGATCAATTCGTCGATCTCATAGACCATGTAGGCCAATTGCTCGGTCATCGCAAACATTTTCATTGTGGTTTCTTGCTGTAACTTTCGTTCCTCTGCAGTGTAAACAGAATTCTCCGGATACTTCACATCAATGTACGATTCAAATTTGTCGGATCCTTTCGTGATCACGATCTTGTATCTACCTGCTTCAACTCTGGGAGCAAAGAATCCGCCGGCATCGATCGTTTTACCCGATGCTACCTTTGGAGCAAGGGAAGTGTAATTCCACTCTACCACGTTTATTCCTTTTTGTTTACCCGGCGCTATTGTCGAAACTCTTTCCCCTTTATCACTGAAAATATCGAGGGTCATCTTTCCAAAGGTGTGTCGTTTCGACATGTGGTAGATGATCTTTGCGCTTGTCGTTGGATTTGACCCTACAAACTGCGTTTCGCCACTCGCTCCTCCAAATGTGCTTGTCTCATCCATGAAGACCGATTTCGGGGTAAAGAAGTACAACGGCCTGTTCATAACATCAGTATTCAGCTCTCTCAGCGGACTGATATCATCAATAATAATGATCCCGCGTCCGTGTGTTCCCAGGATAATATCGTTGGTTTTCGGATGCATTTCAATATAATGCACAGCTGTTGCGGGCACGCCGTTTGTGAATTTGTACCAATTCGTTCCACCATCCAATGTAATGAACAAGCCAAATTCGGTTCCCAAAAACAGGAGGTTTGGATTTTTAAGATCTTCCTGGATATTTCGTGCAAAGCCTGAGACATCAGGGGTTATAATCGACTTCCATGATTTCCCGTAATCGGTTGTTTTTAATACATAGGTCGCTTTGTCGTTGCGCGTGTGTCCATCAAAAACAGCGTATGCGGTCCCTTTATCGAACGAACTAGCTTCGATGTGGTAACACCAGGTGTTCTTTGGTATTCCGATCAGGTTTAGAGTCAAATTCGTCCATGTCTTTCCTCCATCCTTTGTTAGTTGAACATTTCCGTCATCCGTGCCGATCCAGATAATATTTTGGTCGAGGGGAGATTCAGCGATCGTAAAGATCGTACAATGGTTCTCGGCCCCGGAGTTATCCGCCGAAAGACCACCTGACTCTACTTGATTTTGTTTCGTAGCATCATTTGTGGTAAGGTCCGGTGAGATCTTTGTCCAATTGTTCCCCATGTCATCAGAACGGTGCAGGAACTGGCTCCCGATATACAATCGGTCCGGTGCATGTTTGCTTGTCGTGATCGCAGCATTCCAATTAAAACGCAATTTCGGATCACCCTGGACCGGCCATGGTTTGATCACTTTCGTTTGTTTCTTTTCACTGTCGTAGCGCCAAACACCCTCTGCTCCCTGCATTTCCGAATAGACGATCTTTGGGTTCGTCGGGTGCGAATAGACCCTGAATCCATCTCCCATACCTACAGATTCCCAATCCCGTGCTTCAATTCCACCAGGACTAGCAGACGGACCAAACCATGAACCGTTGTCCTGAAGGCCACCATAAATGTTATACGGAGTTTGATTGTCAACACTAACATGGTAAAACTGACAGATCGGCAAATTCTCTATTATCTCCATTGTTGTTCCACCGTTCAAAGAACGGTATAAACCTCCATCTGTTGCAGCAAAGAGCTTGTCTGAATCGTTGATGTCAAACAAAATGTCATGGATGTCGGAATGCATGAAACCAAGATTTTTAAATGTCTTTCCGCCATCGTGACTGATCGAACCACCCAGGCCTGCCTTTGCTACCGTTTCCGGATCTTTAGGGTCAACTACGATACGAGAGAAATAGAATGGGCGAACGGTTAATTCGAAATCGCTGTTCAGGTGTTTCCATGACGCCCCGGCATCATCGGAGCGGTAAAGGCCTTTCTCAGTTGCATTTTCAGCCTCAACAACAGCGTAGAGTATCTTTGAATTGGATGGCGCAACTGTCACTGCGATCCTTCCCAACTTTCCTTTTGGAAAACCGTTATGGATCTTTGCCCAGGTCTTACCGCCATCGGTACTTTTGTAAAGCGAACTGTTGATACCTCCCGAGTTAAATGAATAAGCCGTTCTTCGGAATTCCCAGAACGATGCGTACAATGTATTTGGATCGTTCGGGTCCATGATCAGATCCGAACAACCTGTAGATGCATTAACGTATAGTATCTTCGTCCATGTTTTACCTCCATCAGTTGTTTTGTAAACCCCCCGATCTTCACTGTCACCCCATAATGCACCGAGAGCACCAACATAAATCGTGTTTCTGTCCTTCGGGTCTATTTCAATAGCGCTAATCCGTTCGGACTTTTCCAGCCCGAATTTCGTCCAGTTCTTTCCACCGTCATTTGAACGATAGATCCCGTCACCGATAGAAACACTGTTACGCGTCCACACTTCGCCGGTACCTACCCAAACCGTATTATCCGGATCCGAGGGGTCGACAGCAACTGCTCCAATCGATTGAGGAAGGTCGTCAAAGATCGCGTTGAACCGCACACCACCATCCTGCGATTTCCATACCCCGCCACCAGCAGTTCCGATATAGATCACTTTGTTATTCGTTGGATGTCCTTCGATATCAGAAACACGTCCAGACATCAATGCCGGTCCGATCTGACGAGCCTTCAGGTCTCCAAACAATTCCTTTCCTTTAAGAACTGATGCGTCCTGTGCGTTCACAGCAAAAGCTGTCCACAGTGTTGCTATAGATACAAATTTGTTCATACTTCTTTTTCTGAAATGTTCCGATTATTCTTCCGGGAATTTGAAGAGACTGTCCTCGTAAGTCTTGTTCAATTCAACGGATTCGATCACGATGGTTTGCCCCATCCCGTCCTTGAGCCTTTGAGTCATCGAGAAAGCAAAGTATGTCCCTTCCACTTCCTGGTAATCTGAGAATACGGTTTGAGAGATCTGACCTTTCATTTCTCCCTGATTTATCTCCGTTTCCACTACGATCGGGACATAATTATCTTTGTCCATGTAGTAGAATTCTACATTCGGGACTTCCTTGCCATCGATCATCTGCGGTTTTTTTGTCAACTTCAATTTGAAACACTCCACTCCCTCGATGGTTTCATTCGGCAGCAGTTCCACTGTATATCCTTTATCACTATAATTGATGAATGGTGAAACAAAATCTCCTACTGAACGCTTGATATTCTCTGTCGTTTCGGCATCCTCCTTCTCCGCCTTCATGGTCATGAAGTTTGTCCCCCACGCTGTTGTTCCATCAAATGCTCCCTGGGTCATTTCTTTTCCCTGAAAGGAGAATTTTGTGAACTGACGTCCATCTCTCATACTGACGATCTGCAACGGAATGGACATCCCGCCGAAATCAACCTTGGCTTTCATCTCCATGGTTTGGATAGCATTCATCTTTTCCTTTCCACCGAGTGTTTCAAAATACTTGTTGATGATCTCTTCTGCTGTTTGCCCGAAGGATAATGCCGACAGGCCAATAAATACTATAAACAGTGCTACTTTTTTCATGTATTGAATTTTAAGTAAAGATAGAAAACATGCCGATCAGTCATTTAAAAGATTGATAAGCGGTTGAGAAACACGATCGATCGAAGAAATAACCGGTTATTTGACTGAGAAAGGCACAACTCGTTACAAAAAAAGTCCCGCCTCTCAGAGACGGGACTTCCTTAAAGTATGTTTTTATCACAGACCGAACGCTGCTTTCACTTTATCAACGTAGTCAAGTTTTTCCCACGTGAACAACTCAACTTCTACTGTAATCTCTTTTCCATCCGGTGCTCTAAACGTCTTCGTCACGACTTCATTCTTGCGTCCCATGTGCCCGTAAGCTGCAGTTTCTGCATACATAGGGTTACGCAATTTCAAGCGCTGCTCGATAAAATAAGGACGCATATCAAAGATCTCCTCGATCTTCTTCGCGATCTCTCCATCTGTCATGTTCACTTTCGCAGTTCCGTAAGTATTGATGAACAAACCACACGGCTTAGCAACACCGATCGCATAAGATACCTGAACAAGCACCTCATCACACAATCCGGCAGCAACCATGTTCTTTGCGATATGTCTTGTCGCGTATGCTGCAGATCGGTCTACCTTTGAAGGATCCTTTCCTGAGAAAGCGCCTCCACCATGTGCTCCTTTTCCGCCGTATGTATCTACGATGATCTTGCGACCAGTAAGACCTGTATCACCATGAGGACCACCGATCACAAACTTTCCGGTAGGATTGATATGGTACTGAATATCATTCGTAAATAACTTCTGTACTTCAGGCTTCATTTTCGCTTTCACACGCGGGATCACAATATTTATCATGTCTTCCTTGATCTTCGCAAGCATTGTCGCCTCATCCGCAAAATCATCGTGCTGTGTAGAAACAACGATCGTATCAATGCGTTGAGGAACATTATCATCAGAGTACTCAATGGTAACCTGAGACTTCGCATCCGGACGAAGGTATCCGATCAGTTGCGGCTCATTGTTGCGAATTTGAGACAATTCCTGAAGGATCTTGTGTGCGATATCCAGTGCCAGGGGCATATAGTTGTCCGTCTCCGTTGTGGCATATCCAAACATCATACCCTGATCGCCTGCACCTTGCTCTTCCGGGTTTGAGCGCTCTACTCCCTGATTGATATCGGAAGACTGTTCATGCAGTGCTGAGAGGATCCCGCAAGAGTTTGCGTCAAACATATACTCCGACTTCGTATACCCGATTTTCTTAATGGTTTCACGGGCGATGCTCTGAACATCGAGGTACGAATTTGTTTTGATCTCACCAGCAAGAACAACCTGTCCTGTTGTTACCAATGTTTCACAAGCCACTTTTGACTGAGGGTCAAAAGCCATGAAATGATCGATCAAGGCATCCGAGATCTGATCTGCAACTTTATCCGGGTGTCCTTCGGATACTGATTCTGATGTAAATAGATATGACATTTCTTCTTTTAATTCTTTAAATGGAAGTGCGAAATTAGTAAAAAAAGATCGGAACGTAAAATGATTTCCGAAGTGCAATTATTTCACAAAAAAAGGGATGTCGTTCTCGGACATCCCTTTGATTTATTTTGCTTTGATTAGTTCGATGAGATCACCAAGCGCTCCATTCTGGAATAGTTACCAGATCTGAATGTAATGAAGTATACCCCGTCTTTCATGTCATTCCTTCCGAATTCCGTGATACCACTTTCCGATACAGGAACAGAAAGAATCTCCTTACCAATCACATCGGTCACTGACAATGATCCTGTCAATCCTGCCGGCATAAAAAGAGACACCGTGAATTTACTTGATGTTGGATTTGGATAAACCGACATATCAAGTGTTGATGCACTCAGATCGTCCACTGAAGCCGTGTTTAAAATGTTGAATGTCATCGTGGTGTCACAGCCTTGTGCGGACGTGATCACAACCGAATAGACACCCGGAATCAAACCAAATACATCCTCGGTCGTTGCACCATTACTCCAGTTGAATGTATAATTCGAACTGTTCGCAATGATCACATTCACACTTCCTTCCGTACACGTCGCACATGTCGCATAGGTCATGATTGACGATGCATTGAACACTGTCAGGATGTTATTAATAGAAATTGTTTCCGAGAAGGTGCAGCCATCATTCTGATCGACAATCGTGGCGGTGTACGTCCCTGCAGATAATCCTGAGAGATCCTCTGTTACAGGTCCGGTTGACCAAGTCACATCAAATGGTCCGGTTCCACCGGTTATTGTCAGGTCGATCGCTCCGGCAGCGTCCGCGCAAAGTTCATCAATAACCACTGAGGAAGCAGCAACTCCATTCGTTGTATTACCAACCGTGTAATTGATCACTTCCGTACAACCGCCTGCCTGGGAAACGGTGCAGGAGTAATCCCCGTAAGTCAATCCGGATATATCTTCCGATGTCGCTCCGTTTGACCATAAGAAGGTTAGGCCCGTTCCCGAAACAACTGTTTGATCAATTGACCCGGATCCCTGACCACAATAATCGGCATCTTCTGTAGCTGTAATGACAAAGTCAATATCATCATTGATCACGATGGTAAGTTCATCAGAGCATGGCTGTGGGTTTGGTCCACCACCAGAAGTACTTACCGTCACAGTGTATGTTCCAGCCGGAATATTGGTAAGGTCCTGAGTTGTTGCGCCATTTGACCACAAATATGAATAGTTTGCATTTGGACCACCACCGAACACAGAAAGGTTAATCGAACCATTGCTTTGACTGCACGATGCATCAACTGAAGTGTAATTCATGTTGAAGAACGCATCACTGCCCACCGTAACCACCGAATCAACATAGCAACCAAAGTTATCACTTATTGCTACCGTGTAGGTACCCGAAGACAAGTTATCGGCTTGCCAAATACCAAGATTTACACCATCCAGGTAGTAATCATCAGCTGTGCCACCTGTAAAGAACGTGATGGATCCGTTGTTTTGTCCGCAGAATTCAGGATTGATGTCGAGGTTTGTGAACCCCAGACCAGAATTCTGACTCTGCACAACCACCGTCTGAGAAGACGCGCAGTTTACCCCATCTGTAATCGTAACGACGTAATTACCGGCAGCAACATTCGTTATATCTTCCGTGTTGTCTCCGGTATCCCACAAGAACGAGAAAGGAGCGACACCGGCAGTAACAGCGATATCAATGGATCCGTTCGAAGAAGAGCAAAAGGCATCGGTAACATTTGCACTAATAGCGACAGGTATTACATTTTCATTTCCAATTGTAAAGGACTGCGACAATTCGCATCCCGTCCCATCTGATATGATAACAGTATAGACACCGGAAGAAAGTGAAAGAATATCCTGAGAGATCGAATTGTCCGACCAATCATAGGAGAATGGACCTGTTCCTCCAACTTCAATATCAATGAACCCTTCACTGTTTCCGCACGTTTCATTCGAGACATTGGAGAATGTGATCGCCAGAGAGCCTGTTTGGTTCGGCACAATGGTGCTGGCAGTAGCAGAACATCCGGCACCATCAGAAATAGTCAGGGTATACGATCCACCAGAGACTCCTGAAAGGTCCTCTGTTGTTGCTCCGTTCGACCATGAAAAAGATGCTGCACCCGTCGTCGATGCATTAATAGCGCCGACACCCTGACCGCAAACATCATCCGTTACAGCTGTGATGCTCACAGTAAGACCATTGGCAATATTTACCAGCGTGCCTGAGTAATCCACATTACAACCGTATTGATCTGACACCGTAAGATCGTATGTTCCGGCGCCAATACCTGAAATGTCCTGAGCCGTGCTTCCATTTGACCATGAATAACTGAACGGCGCACTTCCTCCGGTTATGTTGACGTTGATAGCACCATTGGAGTTGCCGCAGGCCTCGTCAGTTAAAACAGCACTTACAGCCAATGTTCCGGGATCATTACCAACAGTAAACAGTTCCGTCAATTGACATCCGGAATTATTGGAAACAGTAAGTGTATACGACCCTGCAGGAAGGTTTTGAAGATCTTCTGTTGTTGCACCATTTGACCATGAATAACTGTATGGCCCAGAATCGGAGGACATCGTTAAGGAGATACTTCCGGCACCTGAACCACAGGACTCATCAGCCACAGAAGAAGACGTGATGGCAATATTGCTTCCATTTGAAAGCACCGTAAATGACTCAGACAGTGAGCAGCCATTCGCAGATGTTACTGTAACATTGTACTGACCATCATTCACCCCACTAATATCCTGCGTTATCGCACCATTTGACCATGCATACGTGTACGGAGACGTTTCACCTGCAACGCTTATATTGATCGCTCCCTGCCCATTCGTTCCCACTCCACCAACACATGACTCATTGGTGATCACAGCAGTTGTAATGTCGAGCGTTCCCGGTTGATTTGTTACTGTCACCGAATGTGCCAGTGAACAACCGTTCGCATCGGCAAGTTGCAGTGTATACGTTCCTGCTGACAGACCCGATATGTCCTGAGAAGTTGATCCAGTTGACCAGTTGTAGGTATACGGTGACTGACCTCCGAAAATATTCACATTTATCGCACCATTTGTCAAGAGACAAGTCGCAGCAGTAACCGATTGGTTGCTAACAGTCATGTTACCCGGTGAATTGATCAGGGTAATCGTTCCCGTATTGACCGAACAACCTTGTCCGTTCGTGATGGTACAAGCGTAGTTACCGGCGCTAAGGCCTGATATGTCTTCTGTTGTTGCGCCATTATTCCAAAGGTACGATAACCCGTTGCCTGCAGCCGTGATATTGATCGCACCCTGGTTGTTATTGCATGTTTCATTGGTAACAAGCGTACCCGTGAGAGAAACCCCACCATTGTTCTGACCAACCGTGTAGGTATTTGTTCCTGAACATCCGGACGCATCGGTGTAGGTGCATGTGTAGGTTCCCGGAGCGAGTCCGCTTAGGTTCTGCCCGGTTGCTCCGTTATTCCAGGCATAGGTCACTGCACCGTTCGAAGCGTTGACTGTCTGGATGATCGCACCACTATTCGTTGAACAAAGCGCAGAAGAAACCTGACCGGTAACATTCAGACCGCCGGTGTTGTTATTTACGGTATACGTCTGTTGGAATGAACATCCACCATTATCTGTGATCGTCACTGTATAATTTCCGGATGCTAAACCCTGCAGGTCTAAAGCAGTTGACCCATTGCTCCAGGAGTAAGCGTAAGGTGATAAACCTCCTGTAACTGTCAAGTCGATCGCACCGTTATTGTTCCCACAGGTTTCCTCGGAGACAGCAACCGACGAAACCGCTAAATTTCCTGTGTTGTTCCCAATGGTGAACGATGATGTGTTCGAACAATTGTTCGCGTCAAGCACTGTCACGGAATAAGTTCCTGCTGGAAGCCCTGAAATGTCTTCTGTCGTTGCACCGGTAGACCAAGAAACCGAGTAGGGAACGACTGCATTTAAAATATTGACATTCACTGCCCCGGTTGGATTTCCGCACGTGGCATTCGCTATTGTATTCTCACTAACATTCAGGAAACAATAATTACTGCACCCTGTAAGATTGTTTGCGATAGTGAAAGAACCTGTACCGGTGCATCCCAAACCATCTGTAACCGTCACCGAATACGTTCCGGAATTCAAGGAAGACAAGTCTTGCACAGTTGTACCATTCGACCATGCATATCCATAAGATCCATTTCCACCGGATACTGAAATGTCAATAAAACCATTGGTGGTATTACAGATCTCATCCGAAGAATTAGCCAATGTTGGAATTATCTCTGCAAATTGACCAACGCTCACTGGCTGGGACAATTGACAACCATTATTATCCGTAA
>Ga0068876_10001453_pt1 | contig 18577 bp, 15 predicted proteins | sample NOAtaG_6_FD_66442 | JGI IMG/M metagenome (GOLD analysis project Ga0068876, IMG submission 66442) | Freshwater lake microbial communities from Lake Erie, under a cyanobacterial bloom - NOAA_Erie_Diel5S_2200h metaG | ecosystem: Environmental > Aquatic > Freshwater > Lake | place: USA: Ohio, Lake... | reverse complement strand
CAGGCGATTGCCACGTAGCGCCGGTGGACCTCGCGCGCGGCGATCATGCGCACCAGTGCCGTGACCGCCACCCGCGTCTTGCCGACCAGCATCAGGCCCGAGGTGTCCTTGTCCAGCCGGTGCACGATGCCGGCCCGCGGCAGTTCGTAAGCACCCGCGTGGTGGGCCAGCAACCCGTTCAGCAGGGTGGCGCTCCAGTTTCCGGGCGCGGGGTGCACGACCCGGCCGGCGGGCTTGTCCAGCACCAGAAGGTGTTCGTCCTCGAACACGATGTCCAGCGGCATGGTCTCGGGCCGGTAGGCGCGGCTCTCGTCGGTCGGCACCAGCGCCAGGGCGAGGCGCTGGCCGGCCTGCACCCGCTTGGCCGCCTGAGCGACCGGCCGGCCGTCGAGACGCACATGGCCCAGTCCGAGCAGATGCTGCAGGTGGCTGCGCGAGAACTCCGGCGCCAGCGCGACCAGGGCCTTGTCCAGGCGCAGCCCGTGCAGCGACGCATCGAGCACGCACTCGCGGGTCTCGAAGGCCTCGGCTTCGTCGTCGCCGGCTGGCTCGGCCGGAATCACCGGCTCGCTAGAATCCGACCCCTTCCCGATGTCCTGGCCCGCCGCCCGATGACCGCTACTTTCAAGATGTTCCACGGCCCCAATGATGCGGGCAATGCGATGCGCAGGCAGCGGGTGCTGTTGCTGGCGGCCGGTCTGGTGGTCAGCGCCCTGTTTGCGGGCTGCGGGTCCAAGCCCAAGACCGAAGCCCCGACCCAGGCCGCCGAGCGCCTGTACCAGGAAGCCAAGGACGACATCCAGTCGGGCAGCTGGGAGCGAGCCGCCAAGAGCCTGGAGCGCGTCGAAGGACTGGCCGCCGGCACCCTGCTGGCGCAGCAGGCGCAGTTGGAGCTGGCGTATGTCCAGTGGCGTGCCGACGAGCGCACGCCGGCGATGGCGACCATCGACCGTTTCATCAAGCTCAACCCGAGCAGCCCGGCCCTCGACTACGCGATGTACCTCAAGGGCCTGATGAACTTCAACAGCGATCTCGGCCTCTTCGGCGCGATCTCGGGCCAGCAGTTGTCCGAACGCGACCAGCGCGCGGCACGCGACTCGCACCAGGCCTTCAAGCAACTCGTCGAGCAGTTCCCGTCGTCGCGATATTCGCCCGACGCCCGGGAGCGCATGGCCTTCATCGTCAACTCGCTCGCCGAGTACGAGGTGCATGTCGCGCGCTACTACTACCGCCGTGGTGCCTACGTCGCTGCCGCAGGTCGCGCCCAGCAGGCGGTGTCGGAGTACCAGCAGTCACCCGCCATCGAAGAGGCGCTGGCGATCATGGTCCAGAGCTACGACCGCCTGAACCTGACCGAGCTGCGCGACGCCGCGGATCGCGTGCTGCGCAAGAACTACCCCGACAGCCGCTTCATCGGCCGCGAGATCGGCAGCAGCGGCCCGACCCAGCCCTGGTACCGGCGGCTCTGGCCTTTCTGACCTGACCCGCCGCCAACCCACGGCTCAGGGGTGCTGGCGGGACAGCTCCGTCAGCCAGTCCAGCGCCTGGGCCTCGTCGGCCAGCGGCGTCATCGGCGGCAAGGCGGCCATCAGGCGCCGGCCATAGCCCTGCCGGGCCAGGCGCGGATCCGTCACCACCAGCAGGCCGCGGTCGGTCTCGCTGCGGATCAGGCGACCGGCACCCTGCTTCAGCGACACCGCCGCCTCAGCGAGGTGGAACTCGGCGAAAGGGTCGCCACCGGCGTCGCGAATGCGGCGCACACGGGCCACCACCAGCGGATCGTTCGGCGGCGGAAACGGCAACTTGTCGATGAGCACGCACTGCAGCGCGTCACCCGGCATGTCGATCCCTTCCCAGAAGCTGGCCGAGCCCAGCAGGACTCGGCCGCGGCCGTCGCCGTAGCGCTCGAGCAGCCGGCGCCGCGGCTCGCTGCCCTGGACCAGCAGCTCGAGATCCTGCCCGGCGTCGCGTGCCGCCCGCTCCAGCGCTGCGGCAATCAGCGGCAGCACGCGCAGCGTCGTCGTCAGGATGAACGTCCGCCCGCCCACGACAGCCGCGAGCCGTGCGGCAAGCGCGCCGACTGCGGCCGGGTGGCCGGGTTCGTTGGGCAGCGGAAAACGCGCCGGCACCCAGACCCGGGCATGGGCCGCATAGTCGAAAGGACTCGCCACCCGGAGCGTGGCCGCGTCGGACAGGCCAGCGGGCTTCGCGAACCAGTCCAGCGACTGGTCATCGCCCAGCGTGGCGGACGTGAAGATCCAGGCCTTGGGCGCGGCTGCGCGCTGCTCGGTGATCGCATCGCGGATGTCCAGAGGCGACTGGACCAATCGAGCCTGGTGAGGCGTCAGGTCGATCCAGCGCACGGTCCCCGGCGTGGCCTCCTCGCAGAAGCGTTCCGCCAGCGCCGCAAGCTCCTGGCAGCGCTGCTGCAGGCGCGGCCAGTCGGGTGAGGTTTCGGCCACATCCGCAACCGCCTGTGCCGCCGCACGCAGCGCAAGGGCCAGGTCTTCCAGCGGTTCCACCAACGCACCGCCCCGTGCCCTTTCGTCCCAGCCGAGCTTGAGCACACCCGTGACGTGCGCGATGTTGCCGGCGCAGGCCAGACGCAGGTCGCGGCTCGCCAGGTCCAGCCGCTGCTGCAGCTCGGCCCAGGGCCGCAAGCCGCGCGCGTGCTGCAAGCCCAGCGCGAGAAGGTCGCGCGCCGCATCCTGGGCCGCGCCCGTGGCGAGTTGGGTCCCGAGGAACTGCACGCCCGCTTCGACCAGCTGGTGAGCCTCGTCGAAGACCGCCACATCGGCGGTGGGCAGCAGCTCGGCAACACCCCCCTCGCGCAGGGCGAGATCGGCGAAGAAGAGGTGGTGGTTGATGACCACGATGTCGGCCGCCAGCGCCTCGCGCCTGGCGTGCATCACATGGCAGCGGCCGTACTCAGGGCAGTCGCTGCCGCCGCAGTTCTCGCGCGTGGAGGTGACGATGGGAATCACCGGCGAGCGCTCGTCCAGGCCAGCCAGCTCGGCGAGATCGCCGGTGTTCGTTGTCGGCGCCCACTCGCTGACGCGAGCCAGCGCCCGGACCGCAAACCGGTCGGGCAGGGCCGCCCCGACCTGCGCCTGGAGCAGCCGGTAGCGGCACAGATAGCTGGCCCGGCCCTTCAGCAATGCGATCCGCGCCGGAACCGCCAGGGCCTGACGCAGGCGCGGCAAGTCGCGCAGAAAGAGTTGGTCCTGCAGGCTCTTGGTCGCGGTCGAGACCAGCGCCCGGCGACCCGCCAGCAGCAAAGGCACGAGATAGGCGTATGTCTTGCCGATGCCGGTACCGGCTTCGGCCACCAGTGCTCCGCGCTGCTCGATGGTGTGCGCAATGCGCTCGGCGAGTTCGTCCTGCGCCGGGCGCCGCGTGTGGCGGGGATCGGCACGGGCCAGCGGACCGTCGTCGGCAAAGGCCTCGGCCACGGCCCGCACCAGTGGGCCGACCGTGTCGCCGGTCGCGTGATCGCCGCTCACGCGGGCTCGGGGGGTTGCAAGCGCATCTCCAACGTCGCGATCTGGTCCCGCAGCAGCAGCCGGCGCTTCTTCAGGCGGCGCAGAGCGAGGTCGTCGCCGGGCTTGTCGAGCAGGTTGCGGTCGATCAGGTCATCGAGATCGGCATGCTCCATGCGCAACTCGATCAGTCGGCGCTGGGGGGAATGCAGGTTCTCGTCCATTTCTCACGCCGCGAAGGCGAAGCCGCTCAGCCGTGGCAAGCGCACACCCGTGACCACGGGTGTGCGAGCGTCTGTCGCCACCAGCATGAAGTTTATATTCGACCCCATGGTCACCGCCGCCACCGCCCTGCCCTTCCGCTTCAGTGCTGCCACCGGCCTGCACCGCGGGGACCGTGCGTACCAGCAGGACCAGGTCGAGATCCTGGTCCATGCCAAGCACGCCGGGACGATCCTGGCCATCGTGGCCGACGGCATGGGCGGCAAGAGCGGCGGACGCAAGGCCGCCGATCAGGTGCTGCTGACCGGTCGCCAGATTTTCGAGCGCTACTCGCCGATCACCGATGACGGCGCCGACATGATGCGCCAGCTGGTCACCGAGGCGCACCTGATGATCAAGCTGACGGCCATCACGTCCGAAGAAGAGCCGCACAGCACGATCGCGACCTTCCTGCTCAACCCTGGACTGGAGTGCCACGTCGCGCATGCGGGGGACTCGCGGGTCTACCACTTCCGCGGCGCCGAGATGATGCGCCGCACGATCGATCACTCGTTCGTCCAGCGTCTGGTCGACGAAGGCAAGCTCAGCGAGGAAGCCGCCAACACCCACCCGCAAAGCAACCTGCTCACCGGCTGCCTGGGCACACACGCCGATCCGCCGATCGCTTTGTGGCACATCGACCGGCTCGAGTACGGCGACACCCTTCTGGCCTGCAGCGACGGCCTGTGGCACTACTTCACGCCCAAGGAAATCGGCGCGATCCTGCACGCCCTGCCACCACGCGAGGCCAGCGAGATGCTGATCGGCAAAGCCCGCCAGCGAGCACGTGGCGGCGGCGACAACCTGTCCCTGGCGCTGGCCAGGATCGATCCGCTGCGCTGACGCGTCAGCGCGGAGGGGCAGCCACAGCCGGAGACACCGGCAGCGGCTGAACCGGTTTGCCGCGAAGGCTGCGCTGCATCTGCCGCTCAGCGACACGGTCGCGGTCCGCTTGCGCCTTGGCTTCGCGCTCGCGGCGCTGCTGCACCCGAACTTCGGCCTCGCGGCTGCGCAGGTTCGACGCCTCGCCGCGCTCGCGCGTTCGGACCTCCAGCGATTGCGGCTCGACGGCCGGGCCCGGGCTTGCCGGCTCGCGCACGGTTGCCATCGCCGGCTGGGGCGGCGGAACCGGTCGCGCGGCCAGCGCCTGCTGCTTGTCCGCGATCTGCTGGCGGCGTTGCTCGGCCCGCCGCTGCCGGCTGAGGGCGTCGAGGGCCTGTTCGCGATCGCGCAGCGGCACGAGGCCGCGCCGACGGTCCTCTCGCGCCCGGTCGACACACGCCGTGACCGCGAATCGACCCTGGCACTCCGCCACACGCTGCTCATAGGAAGTCTCGATGGCACGGCGCTGGTCGGCGAGCGAGGTCGCTTCATCCACCCCTTCCGCCGCCATGCACGCGGTTGCGAGTCCGGCAAGGACCAGGGACAACAGGTGACCCGAAACCTTCACGTCAAGGCCGTGTCGACATCGCGGCGCGCCAGCGCGAGGTAGGCCGCCGACTGCATCTCGGACAGGCGCGACACCGTGCGCGGGAACTCATGCGCCAGCGGCCCTTCGGTATAGAGGCCCTCAGGCGGCGCCGCCGCCGAGATCGCCAGCTTGCATCGCCGGTCGTACAGCACGTCCACCAGCCAGGTGAACCTCCGCGCTTCGCTGGCCAGCCGCGGCGGCATCTGCGGTACGTTGGACAGGATCACGGTGTGGAAGCGCGCGGCGATCTCGAGGTAGTCGTTCTGCGACCGCGGTCCGCCGCACAGGGTGCGAAAGTCGAACCAGACCACGCCGCCGGCACGACGCACGGCACGCAGCGAGCGGTGCTCGATCATCAGGACGGGGTCCTCGTCCCGCGCCTCGGCCAGGCGCTCGAACGTCGCTTCCAGTTCGCGCTCGGCGGTCTCTCCCAAGGGGCAGTGGTAGAGCGTCTGGCCGCTCAGGCTGAGTTGGCGATAGTCGGTTCCGGCGTCGACGTTGACCACCTCGAGCCGGCTCTTCAACAGCTCGATCGCCGGCAGGATGCGGTCGCGGTGCAGTCCGTTCGGGTACAGGCCATCGGGGTGGAAATTGCTGGTCGTGACGATGCTCACCCGGTTGGCGAACAGCGCGTCGAGCAGCCGGTGAAGGATCATCGCATCGGTGACGTCGGCGACATGGAACTCGTCGAAACAGATCAGCCGAAAGCGCCTGGCGATGCGCCGGCCGAGCTCGTCAAGCGGGTTGGCGGTTCCCTTCAGGTCCTGCAGCTCGCGGTGGACCTCGCGCATGAACTCATGGAAGTGCAAGCGTGTCTTGCGCGTCAACGGCACCGCCTGGAAGAAGCAGTCCATCAGGAAGCTCTTGCCGCGCCCCACCCCACCCCACATGTAGACGCCGCGCGGGATCGGCGGACGCACGAGCAGCTTGGTGATGGCATTGCGACGGCGCGCCTTGTACTCGGCCCATTCCTGCTCGCAGCGCGTCAGCGCGGCCAAGGCCCGCAACTGCGCGTCGTCGGCGCGGTAGCCGCGCTCGGCGAGCGTGCGTGCATACAGGCGTTCGACCTCTGACATGCTGCTCAAGCCGGACAGACTCGGTTGCGCCCGGCGCGCTTGGCCGCATACAGCTCCTGATCCGCTCGCTTCACGACCTGCGTGAACGAGTCGTCAGTGCCACCCACGGCGACGCCGATGCTGACCGTGACCGCCAGACCCGGTGCCAGCTCGGCCCAGTCCGCGCTCTCGATGTGCTGTCGCAGCCGCTCGGCGATCGACATCGCCCGCTGCGACCCGGCCCCGTCGAGCAGCAGCATGAACTCCTCGCCGCCCCAGCGACCGACAACATCCGGCCCACGCAAATGCTCCTGCAGCACCGCACCCAGGCGACGCAGCACGGCGTCGCCGACCAGGTGCGAATGTTGATCGTTGATCGCCTTGAAATGGTCGACATCGAGCATGGCCAGCGCGAACGCGCCACGCCCCTGAACGCGCCCGAACTCGATCTCCAGGCCGCGCCGGTTGAGCACCCCAGTCAGCGCATCGAACTGCGCCGCGCGGCTGATGTCTTTCACGGTGCGGGACAGCACGCGGTTGCGCTCCTCGAGGTCGACGTTGAACAGCCGCAGCGCCTGGGCATCGACGATGCCGCTGAGGCCTTCGGCCGGCGTGTCGAGCAACGCGACCACATTTCGCCGCAGCAGCGCCATGCTCCGCGACAGCGCTTGGTACGCTTCGTCCATGCGTCCGGCGACCTCGGCCAACTGGGCGATATTCTCCAGTTGCCACATCGAGGTCGCCGCATCCGGCGCTTCTCGAGCCTCTCGCAACAAGGCCTCGGCCAGCGCACGGGCCTCGTCCCGCGTCGCACCCTGGAGGGCCAGGGATTGCGCCAGCTCTTGACGCGCGTATCGGAGCAGCGTGTTGGGCGCAGCAACGTCCGCACCCTGCACGTCGCGCAGGCAGGCGACGGCCTCATCGACCCGACCCTGCCGGCGCCAGACGCCAGCCTGCAGGACGCGGTGAAACAGGCGCAACCACGGCGCCATGGCCGCCAGTTGGCCCTCGACGACTTCGATCTGGTCAAGCGCCAGACCCAGCCAGTCTTCGCCGCCAAGGCCATCGGGCAGCGAGGACGACTGGTCATGCATGACCGTGAGCACCATCGCCAGGTTCAGCCGGCGAAGCATGCCAGCGCCATCGCCGGGTTCCGGCGGCAGGATGCGCACCGACTCCTGCGCCATGCGGGCCGCATGGAGACACAGCCCGAGCTGGTAGTAGGCAACAGACAAGCCGTTGTAGGCGCGCTGGCGGTGCTCGACATCGAGTGAACTGTTGGCGAGCAGTTCAACGGCACGCTGGATGGCTTGAGCCGCACCCGCACCATCGCCCAGGGACGCCCGTACGCCAGCCAGCACCACCCAGGCATCTGCACGAGCCGCCGCTGCCTCTGCCGTGCGCGGCTCGGCCAAGACCTCGTCCAACCACGCCGAAGCGCCCGCCAAGTCATCCCCGTTGGCGCGCACCCGGGCAGCCACCACGGCCGCGTCGAGAACGATCTCCATCGGCCCGGCTTGGCGCCCGTCGGCCCACATCGCTTCGGCCAACGTGCGAGCCTCGGGCCAGCGGCCGGCACGCTCGGCCGCGTGGACCGCCCGCATCCGCGCGTCCCAGTCGTCCGCGGCATCCAGCGGCATGGCGGGGTCTACCGGGCCACGACGGCTCAGAAGTTCAGCGTGCGCTTGTCCACCGCCAGCGCGGCTTCCTTGGTCGCTTCACTCAGCGACGGGTGGGCGTGGCAGATCCGCGCGATGTCCTCGCTGCTGGCCCTGAACTCCATCGCGACGACGGCCTCGGCGATGAGCTCGCTGGCCTGAGGGCCGACGATGTGCACGCCGAGGATCTCGTCACTGACGGCGTCGGCCAGGAACTTGACCATGCCGGTCGTGTCGCCCAGCGCACGCGCACGCCCGTTGGCCATGAAGGGGAAGGTGCCTGCCTTGTAGGCCGCGCCGCGCGCCTTGAGCTGCTGCTCGGTCTCGCCGACCCAGGCAATCTCGGGGCTGGTGTAGATGACCCAGGGAATGGTGTTGAAGTTCACGTGCCCGTGCTGGCCGGCAATGCGCTCTGCCACTGCCACGCCTTCTTCCTCGGCCTTGTGGGCGAGCATCGGGCCTCGCACCACGTCGCCGACCGCCCACACGCCGGGCAGGTTGGTGCGGCATTCGGCGTCGACCACGATGGCGCCCCGCTCGTCGAGCTTCAGGCCCACGGCATCGGCGTCCAGGCCGATGGTGTTGGGCACCCGGCCGATGCTGACGATGAGCTTGTCCACGGCCAGGGTCCGCGCCTCACCCTTGGCGTCGGCGTAAGCCACTTGGACACCCGACTTGCCGGTCTTGATCTCACCGACCTTCACGCCGAGCTCGATCTTCAAGCCCTGCTTCGTGAAGGCCTTGTGGGCCTCCTTGGCGATCTGCTCGTCCACCGCGCCCAGGAAGGTCGGCAGGCCCTCGAGCACCGTGACCTCGGCGCCCAGGCGGCGCCACACCGAGCCCATCTCCAGTCCGATGACGCCAGCGCCGATGAGGCCGAGCTTCTTCGGCACCGCGCCGACCCGCAACGCGCCGTCGTTGCTGAGGATCTTGTCCTCGTCGAACGGCGCGCCCGGCAGCGCGCGCGCGTTGCTGCCGGTGGCGACGATGACGTTCTTTCCGACCAGGGATTCGCCGCCCACGGCCACCTCCCAGCCCCCCTCGGTCGCCTTGACGAAGGAGCCGCGGCCGTGGAAGAACGTGACCTTGTTCTTCTTGAACAGGTACAGGATGCCGTCGTTGTTCTGCTTCACGACGGTGTCCTTGCGGGCGAGCATCTTCGTCACGTCGATGCTCAGGTCCTTCAGGCCGATGCCGTGGTCGGCGAAGTGGTGTCCCGCCTGCTCGTAGTGCTCGCTGGACTGCAGCAAGGCCTTGCTCGGGATGCAGCCCACGTTGGTGCAGGTCCCGCCCGGCGCGGGTCCGCCGGCCGCGTTTTTCCATTCGTCGATGCAGGCGGTCTTGAAGCCGAGCTGCGCCGCCCGGATCGCGGCGATGTAGCCGCCGGGGCCGCCACCGATGACGACGACGTCGAAGTTCTGGGCCATGGTGAGTGCCCTCTTCAGATGTCGAACAGCAGGCGCGACGGGTCTTCCAGCGCCTCCTTCATGGTCACGAGTCCGAGCACCGCCTCGCGGCCGTCGATGATCCGGTGGTCGTAGCTCATCGCCAGGTAGTTGATCGGACGCACGACGACCTGGCCGTTTTCGACCACCGCCCGGTCCTTGGTGGCGTGCACGCCCAGGATCGCGCTCTGCGGCGGGTTGATGATCGGCGTGGACAGCATCGAGCCGAAGACACCGCCGTTGCTGATCGAGAAGGTGCCGCCGCTCAGTTCTTCCATGCTGAGCTTTCCCTCGCCGGCCTTCTTGCCGTACTCGGCGATCTTCTTCTCGATGTCGGCAAAGCTCATCTGGTCGGCGTTGCGCAGGATCGGCACCACCAGGCCCCGTGGCGAGCCGACGGCAATGCCGATGTCGAAGTAGCCGTGGTAGACGATGTCGTTGCCGTCGACGCTGGCGTTGAGCACCGGGTACTTCTTGAGCGCGGCGACCGCGGCCTTGACGAAGAAGCTCATGAAGCCGAGCTTGGTGCCGTGCTCCTTCTCGAACTTCTCCTGGAAGCGCTTCCTCATCTCCATCAGCGGGGCCATGTTGACCTCGTTGAAGGTCGTCAGGATGGCGTTGGTGCTCTGCGATTGCAGAAGCCGCTCCGCGACCCGGGCACGCAGACGCGACATCGGCACCCGCTGCTCAGGGCGGTCGCCGAGGTTGACTGCCGGTGCCGCCACCGCCGGCAGCGGGCGGGCGACGGCCGGCGCCGCGGGCACCGCCACCGGTGCCGGGACCGCCGCTGGCGCGGGTGCCGGCGCGGCCATCGCCGCGAGTACATCGCCCTTGAGCACCCGGCCGTCCTTGCCGGTGCCGACCACCGAGCCGGCGGCCAGGCCGGCGTCGGCCATCCGCTTGGCGGCGGCCGGCATGGCCACGCCCGATGCCGCCGCGCCCGCAGCAGCTGTCGGAGCCGCTGGGGCTGCTGCCGCCGCCGGGGCCGCAGGCGCAGCGGCCGGTGCAACGGCGCCGGCCTTGGCTGCGGTGTCGATCTTGGCGATCAACTGGTCGGCCGCGACCGTGGCACCGTCGCCGGCGACGATCTCGACCAGCACGCCGGCGGCGGGCGCCGGCACTTCGAGCACGACCTTGTCGGTCTCGACCTCGATGAGGATCTCATCCACGGCCACGGCCTGGCCGGGCTTCTTCTTCCACTGCAGCAGGGTGGCCTCGGCCACGGACTCGGACAGTTGCGGAACCTTGACTTCGACGATTGCCATGTTGGTCTCGTACGGCTTTCTTTACTTGGTGAGCACGAAGCCCTTGAGCTTGCCAAAGGCCTGGTCAAGCAGCGCCTTCTGCTGCTCGACATGCAGGTGCGAATAGCCCACCGCCGGCGACGCCGATGCGGCGCGTCCGGCGTAGCCGAGCTTCTGACCCTCGCCCATGTTCTCGTGGATCTGGTGCTGGATGAAGAACCAGGCGCCCTGGTTCTGCGGCTCGTCCTGGCACCAGACGACCTCGGTCAGGTTGGGGTAGCGCTTCATCTCGGCCGCGAAGGCCTTGTGCGGGAACGGGTAGAGCTGCTCGACCCGGACGACCGCGACGTCGCTGGCCTTGCGCTCCTCGCGCTTCTTCAGCAGGTCATAGACCACCTTGCCCGAACAGGCGATCAAGCGCTTGACCTTGTCGCCGTCGATCTCGTCCTTGGCCGGCCCGATGACGGTGCGGAACTCGCCCTTGGTGAATTCGGTCAGCGGCGAGCCCGCGTCCTTGGCCCGCAACAGGCTCTTGGGCGTGAGGATGACCAGCGGCTTGCGGAACTGGCGCACCATCTGCCGGCGCAGCAGGTGGAAGATCTGCGCCGCGTTGGTCGGCTGCACCACCTGCATGTTGTTGTCGGCCGCCAGCTGCATGAAGCGCTCCAGGCGAGCCGAACTGTGCTCCGGGCCCTGGCCCTCGTAGCCGTGCGGCAGCATCAGCGTCAGGCCGTTGACACGACCCCACTTCACCTCGCCCGAGGCGATGAACTGGTCGATCACGACCTGCGCGCCGTTGACGAAGTCGCCGAACTGCGCCTCCCAGATCACCAGGGTGTTCGGCTCGGCACTGGCGTAGCCGTATTCGAAGCCGAGCACCGCCTCTTCGGACAGGATCGAGTCGATGACCACGAACGGCGCCTGGTTCTCGGCCACCTGGGTCAACGGAACGTAGGTCCCGGTGTCCCACTTCTCGCGGTTCTGGTCGTGCAGCACCGCGTGCCGGTGCACGAAGGTGCCGCGGCCGCAGTCCTCGCCCGAGAGGCGAACGGCATAGCCGCTGGCCACCAGCGACGCAAACGCCAGATGCTCGCCCATGCCCCAGTCGACGTTGATCTCGCCGCGGCCCATCGCGGCGCGGTCGGCGAGCACCTTCTCGACCAGCGGGTGGGCCTTGAAGTCCTTGGGGATCGTCGTGATCCGCTCGGCCAGGCGCTTGACCTCGGCCAGCGGCAGTGCCGTGTCGGCGGCGTCGGTCCACTTGCGACCCAGGAACGGCGCCCAGTCGACCGCGTACTTGCTCTTGAAGTTGGTCAGCACCGGGTCGCTGGTGTGGCGACCTTCGTCGAGCGCCGCGCGCAGGGCCTTGAACATCGCGTCCGGGCCGTCGGCCGGCAGCACGTTCTGCGCGACCAGCTTTTCGCCGTAGAGCTTGCGCGTGCCGGGGTGCTGGCCGATCTTCTTGTACATCAGCGGCTGCGTCAGGCTCGGCGTGTCCTGCTCGTTGTGGCCGAGCTTGCGGAAACAGATGATGTCGACCACCACGTCCTTGCGGAACTGCTGGCGATAGTCCATCGCCAGCTGCGTGCACAGCACGACGGCCTCGGGGTCGTCGCCGTTCACGTGCAGCACCGGCGCCTCGATCATCTTGACGACGTCGCTGCAGTACAGCGTCGAGCGGCTGTCGCGCGGGTCGCTGGTCGTGAATCCGATCTGGTTGTTGACGACCAGGTGCACCGTGCCGCCCGTGAAGTAGCCACGGGTCTGAGCCAGTGCCAGGGTCTCCATCACGACACCCTGGCCGGCAAATGCGGCGTCGCCGTGCACCAGCACCGGCAGCACCTGGGCGCCTGTCTTGTCGCCGCGGCGGTCCATGCGCGCCTTGACCGAGCCTTCGACGACCGGGTTGACGATCTCCAGGTGGCTGGGATTGAACGCGAGGCTCAGGTGGACGGGGCCGCCCGGCGTCGAGATGTCCGAGCTGAAGCCCTGGTGGTACTTCACGTCGCCGGCGGGCAGGTTCTCGGGCGCCGTGTGTTCGAACTCGGCGAACAGGTCCTTGGGCATCTTGCCCAGGGTGTTGACGAGCACGTTCAGGCGGCCACGGTGGGCCATGCCGATGACGATCTCCTGCACGCCCTTTTCGCCGGCGCGCTGGACCAGTTCGTCCATGCTGGCGATGAAGCTTTCGCCGCCTTCCAGGCTGAAGCGCTTCTGGCCGACGTACTTGGTGTGCAGGAAGCGCTCCAGGCCCTCGGCCGCGGTGAGCCTGTCGAGGATGTGCTTCTTCTCGTCGGGGCTGAAGCTCGGCTTGCTGCGGATGCTCTCGAGTCGCTCCTGCCACCACCGCTTTTCGGTCGGGTCCGTGCAGTGCATGAACTCCGCGCCGACCGTGCCGCAATAGGTCTCGCGCAACGCCCGCACGATCTCGCGCAGCGTCATGTTCTCGGCCTTGCCGAAGTACGTGTTGGCAGCCGAGAACGTGATGTCCATGTCCGATTCGGACAGGTCATAGAACCCCGGCTCAAGTTCGGGGATCTTCGGCCGCTCGGTGCGCTTGAGGGGATCCAGATCGGCCCAGCGGCTGCCCAGGAATCGATAGGCCGCGATCAGGCTCTGCACGTGCACCTGCTTGCGCGCGACCGCCAGGTCGGCCTCGCTGGCCTTCAGGGCAAAGGCGTTGGCCTTGGCGCGCTGGGCGAAGCTTTCGACGACGGGGGCGTGGGCGACGTCCCGGCTGGTCGAGCCATCGACCGCGGGCACGTGCTGGAGATTGTCGAAATAGGCGCGCCAGTTGTCGGGCACGCTGCCGGGGTTGTCGAGGTAGGCCTCGTAGAGCTCTTCGACGTATGGGGCATTGCCCCCGAACAGGTACGAGTTGGACCTGTATTGCTGCATCATCTTGCGCTCACCTTTGCCCCAGGTTTTCCGGGGCGACCGATGGGTTGATCAACCTTCCGCGACCCCGGCTGCACCGGGCTGGCGGACTAGCGACCCGCCTTGCTGAACGCACGAACCGAAAACAGACACCAGCAAGGGGACGGGAAGGACCATGGATGGAAACTCCGACCGGTGTCGACTCTAACACCGGCTTTCCTGGGGATTGCTGACAACGCACCATGAAGCCTCCGCGTCGCGTCATCCTGGTGCACCCCGATGCACCTGCCAAGCCGCCGCTGGGGTCGACCTGCAACGGCTGCGGCTGGTGCTGTGCCGCCGAGCCCTGCCCGCTGGGTGTCGTGGTGAGCCGGCGCGTCAGCGGTCGCTGCGCCGCGCTGGAGTGGGACGCAAACGAACGGCGCTACGGTTGCGGGGTGCTCATGACGCCCGGCCGATGGCTGCGCGTGCTGGGCTGGCTCCCGAAGCGCTGGTCCCAGGCCCTGGTGGCGCGGTGGATCGCCGCTGGCCGCGGTTGTGACGCCGATCTGGAGTCCGGCTGACGGCAACACCCGCGACAGGGCAATCCCGGAGCGGTCAAGCGGCCGGTGTCGGCCTAGCATTGACGTTTTCGCGCCACCGGGGCTGTGTACCCGGGTGAGCCGGCGCGACACCCAGGAGCAATTCAACCATGTCACGAAACACACTGAAGTCCGCCGCACTGGCGCTGGCCCTGGCCTCCGCAGCCGCCGTCATGAGCCTGCCAGCCCACGCCCAAACCCTGCGCTGGGCGGCACAGAACGACATCCTGACGATGGATCCGCACTCGCAGAACCACGCCACGACGACCGCCATCCTGCAGCACGCCTATGAGGGCCTGGTGCGGTTCAACAAGGACTATGTGCCCGAGCCGGCCCTGGCCACGAGGTGGACCCAGGTCAGCCCGACGCTGGTGCGTTTCGAGTTGCGCCGGGGCGTGAAATTCCACGACGGCTCGCCGCTCACGGCCGACGATGTGGTCTTCAGCTTCGGCCGCATCAAGCAGCCCCAGGGCACGATGGCGATCTACGTCGCGGGCGTCAGCGAGGTCAAGAGGGTCGACGACTTCACGGTGGACTTCGTGCTCTCCGGTCCGAACCCGCTGCTGCTGCGCAACATCGTCAACTTCTTCGTCATGAGCAAGGGCTGGGCCGAAAAGAACCGCACCGCCAACACCCAGGACTTCAAGGCCAAGGAAGAGAACTTCGCCAGCCGCAACGTCAACGGCACCGGGCCCTATCGCATCGTGAGCTGGACGCCCGAGCAGCGCATCGCGATGACGGCCAATCCCGACTGGTGGGACAAGCCGACCGGCAACGTCAAGGAGGTGATCTACACCCCGATCAAGAGCGACCCGACGCGAGTCGCGGCACTGCTGTCGGGCGACGTCGACATGCTGACCGACCTGCCGACGCAGGACGTGGCGCGGCTGCGCGGCGACAGCAAGCTCAAGATCGTCGACGGTTCCGAGGTGCGCACGATCTTCCTCGCGCTGGACGTGGGCAGCCCGGAGGCCAAGGGGACCAATGTCACCGGCAAGAACCCGTTTGCCGACAAGCGCGTGCGCCAGGCCCTGTCGCTGGCCATCGACCGCACGGCGATCCAGCGCAGCACGATGCGCGGGCTGTCGGTGCCGGCCGCACTGATGGTCGCTCCCGGCGTCAATGGCCACAGCACCGAGCTCGACACGCCCGCCCCGGCGAACGCCGACGCCGCGCGCAAGCTGCTGGCCGACGCCGGCTACCCGAACGGCTTCGAGATGCGGCTGAACTGCCCGAACAACCGCTACGTCAACGACGAGGAGGTCTGCCAGAACATCGTCGCGATGTGGGCCCGGATCGGCGTCAAGGCCAGCCTCGCTGCCGAGAACTTCGCGCCCTTCATCCAGAAGATGCAGAACTTCGAGCACTCGGCCTACATGCTGGGCTGGGGCGTGGCCAACTTCGACGCGCAGTACACGCTGCAGTCCATCGTCCGCACGCGGACCACGGGCGCCGACGGCAACTTCAACTACAGCCGCGTGAGCGACGCGACGGTGGACCGCCTGGTCGACGCGATGAAGACCGAGGTCGATCAGGCCAAGCGCAACGCCATGATCCGCGAGGCCCTGCTGCGCACGCGCGACGAGTTCCTGACGATTCCGATTCACCACCAGGTCCGGCCGTGGGCGATGAAGACCGGCGTGACGACGATCCACCGCTCCGACGACCGGCCGGAAGCGCGCTACACGTCGATTCGCTGAACCGAGCCGCGAGCATGAGCGAAGACACCGGTTACGTGCCACCCAAGGTCTGGCAATGGCGCCAGGCCAACGGCGGGCGATTTGCCAACATCAACCGGCCCGTCGCCGGCGCCACCCACGACAAGGAACTGCCGGTGGGGCGCCACCCGCTGCAGCTGTATTCGCTGGCCACGCCCAACGGCGTCAAGGCCACGGTGATGCTCGAGGAGTTGCTGGCTTTGGGCCACGCCGGCGCCGAGTACGACGCCTGGCTGATCCGCATCCAGGAGGGCGACCAGTTCAGCAGCGGCTTTGTGGGCGTCAACCCCAACTCCAAGATCCCGGCGCTGCTGGACCGCAGCGGGCCGGAGCCGGTTCGCGTTTTCGAAAGCGGGTCCATCCTGCTGTACCTGGCCGAGAAGTTCTCGGCCTTCCTGCCCACGGGCGCGGCGCGCACCGAATGCCTCAACTGGCTGTTCTGGCAGATGGGCAGCGCGCCCTATCTGGGTGGCGGCTTCGGTCACTTCTACGCCTACGCGCCGCAGAAGATCGAATACGCCATCGACCGCTTTGCGATGGAGACCAAGCGCCAGATGGACGTTCTGGATCGCCGGCTGGCCGAGGCGCGTTACCTGGCCGGCGACACGTATTCGATCGCCGACATGGCGGTCTGGCCCTGGTACGGCGCACTGGCCAAGGGACAGCTGTACGAGGCCGGCGAGTTCCTGCAGGTGCACGAGTACACACACGTCGTGCGCTGGGCCGACGAGATCGCGCAGCGCCCGGCGGTGCAGCGCGGGCGCAAGGTCAACCGCACCTGGGGCGCCGAGGACAGCCAACTGCCCGAGCGCCACGACGCCAGCGACCTCGACCGCCTGGCGCCGAAGTGAGCGTCGTCCTCTACGACTGCGCCACCGCGCCCAGCCCGCGGCGGGCGCGCATGGTGCTGGCCGAAAAAGGCATCGTGCACGACACCGTGCAGGTTGACCTGCGCACGGGCGAGCAGATGGGAGAGGCCTTTCGCCGCCTGAACCCACGATGCACGGTGCCGGCGCTCAAGCTGGACGATGGCACGGTGCTGACCGACAACGCCGCCATCGCCGCCTGGGCCGAAGCCTGGAAGCCGGAGCCCGCGCTGATGGGCCGCACCGCAGCCGAAAAGGCCGAGATCGCCAGCTGGCAATGGCGTTGCGAGTTCGAGGGCCTGATGGCCATCGCCGAGGCCTTGCGCAACGGATCGCCGGCGATGGCCGGCCGCGCCCTGCCCGGCCCGGTGAACTACGAGCAGATCCCGGCGCTGGCCGAACGCGGCCGGGCCCGCGTCCTGCAGTTTTTCGTCGACCTGGACCAGCGGCTGGCCGATCGCGAATGGCTGGCCGGGGCCACATTCAGCATCGCCGACATCACGGCCGTGGTGGCGGTGGACTTCGCGCGGGTCGTCAAGGTCAAGCCCGGCGACGGGCACCCGCACCTCGTCGCCTGGCGCGAGCGCATGGCCGGTCGGCACTCGACCACGCTGTAGGCGCGGGGTGGGCGGGGTGCCGCGCGACGATCAGCGCTGGTGGCGCCGCGCACGGCCTCCCACGAGGCCCACGACGCCCAGGCCGGCCAGCATCAACGCCAGCGCGCCCGGCTCGGGCACGACGCTGACCGTGCCGTCGAACGCCACTTCGCGGATCTCGATCTGCAGCGACGAGCTGATCACGTCGAGTTGCACCCGCTTGACACCGACCACGGTCGCGAAGCTGTAGACCTGCGGGGCGAACTGCGACACGGCGTTGTAGACCGGCGTCGTGGCCAGCGTGCTGCCGCCAGCATTCTCGAAACTGAGCGTGAAGCTGCGCACGCCCTGGTCCGCGATGTTGATGTCGTTCCAGAGCGAGAAGCTGTCGAGGTCGTAAGCCTGGTCGAGCGTCAGCGTGATGCGGCCCGAGACGACGCCGAAGCCCGAGGCGTAGCCGTTGTACGGCGGCGCGTCGCTGACGATGCCGTCATGGACCTGGTCGATCGAGAAGTACACGTACTGACCCAGCAGGGTGCTGGCGCTGATCTGCGTGGTCTGGATCGTGGCGCCCTGGACGCCGGCCGAGAGCAGCAGGCACGCTGCGGTGGCGAGCTGCCAACCAAAGTGTCGACGCGACATCCGGAACTCCTCAAGGGGTGCCGAGCCCGATTGGAATGCCTCGGGGAGCATCTGCCAACCCCCGCGTCGCGGGGCCGCTTCAGCGCGCGGCCTGCCGCGGCCGGCCTCTCAGAACCACGAGCCCCAGCCCCGCCAGCAGCAACGCCCAGGTGCCGGGCTCAGGGATCGGCGACAGCAGCTGCACGACCTTGCCGCCAAAGTCGACGATGTACAGCTCGCCGTTGGCGCCTTCGCCAAACGACGCGATGTTGCCCAGGTCGCCTGCGGCACCGTTGTCGATCAGCTCGGTCAGTTCTTCGCCAGCATCCGGCCCTTGGCTGCCGTCTCCTGCCACGGACCAGATGCGGCCGCTGACGAAGTCGCCGAAGACATAGCGGCCGAAGAGCTCCGAGCCGGCCTCGCGCACGACGTAGCCGCCGGTGATCGAAGCACCGAAGCTTCGCTCGTAGACGAAGTTCGGGTCGGTCAGGCCCGCTGGGCGCACGCCACCGATCCCGGGCGTGTTGATGTTGCCCTCGCGCCAGCGCCAGCCGAAGTTCTGGCCGCCGCCGCTGCTGCCGGGAACGATGTTGACCTCTTCAAGCCGACCTTGGCCGACGTCGGCAATCCACAGGTCGCCGGTCTGGCGGTCGAAGCTGTTGCGCCAGGGGTTGCGCAACCCGATGTTGAAGATCTCGCCGCGGG
>Ga0068876_10001451_pt1 | contig 18584 bp, 10 predicted proteins | sample NOAtaG_6_FD_66442 | JGI IMG/M metagenome (GOLD analysis project Ga0068876, IMG submission 66442) | Freshwater lake microbial communities from Lake Erie, under a cyanobacterial bloom - NOAA_Erie_Diel5S_2200h metaG | ecosystem: Environmental > Aquatic > Freshwater > Lake | place: USA: Ohio, Lake... | reverse complement strand
ATGACCATCTTTCCGAGGGCGTCCCCGCTTTTTGGGCGTAAGACTAGCACTGGACGTAGAAGCATGCCCTTCTTTCCGAGGGCGTCCCCGCTTTTTGGGCGTAAGATTAGCACTGGACGCGGATCGTTGCCCATCTTTAGGGGGACGCCCCCGCTTTTTGGGCGTAAGACTAGCACTGGACGTAGAAGCATGCCCTTCTTTTCGAGGGCGTCCCCGCTTTTTGGGCGTAAGATTAGCACTGGACGCAGAAGCATAACCATCTTTCCGAGGGCGTCCCCGTTTTTTGGGGGTAATACTCGCACGGGACGCTGAGTCGCTCACATCTTTCCGAGGGCGTCCAAGTGATTGGGGCGTTTCACTCTCACATGCCACTTGATCCTGTATAATCTCGAGTTTATTCTGAGCTACTGCGTGAGGCTCGATATTAATTTGAACCCCTTCAATATACACGCCGCTTTTGCGCTCTTTCTTTTTCACAGACCACTCTCGTGCTTTTAATTTGGCTAGCAGGTGTTGAGTAAAGTTCAAGTGGGTAATATCCGGATTTACGTTTTTACTGGCACACCAGCGCATGAAGGTCGGGTATAGCCGGGGGTCGTGTTGATCGTCCGTTGATAACCCATAGCCTAAATAAGCACCAGGCCCTGGCGTAAGTTGCTCGGTTATCCATAAATCCAGGTAATCATGTTCATCACCACTTACATTTTGTATAACTGACTGCCCTCGTAACTGATAATCATACTCTTGTTGCGACGCAGCTATAGTGTCAATCGCCTGATTGATCGTAGATTTGGAGATCTTCGATCGAGGCCTCGGGTTGGAATACACCGAAGACGCTGACGACTCTCTAAGGCATTTGATGGCCTGTTCCTGGTCAAGATCGAGCGCCCAGTTGATTATAGCATCTCGTTCATTCATCAGGTTGGTTTCCCATTTGGAGTCACTGCCTTCTGGCGTATCGCCCGCTTGACTATCAATCGGGATGATTTTTAATGTAGGGTCGATCATTTCATTCCACGCGCTACTACCTTGGCGGGCTCGGATAAGAATCGAGCCCCTCACGGTAAGAGTTCGGTCGGGTTGTTTCGAGCTATGAATGTGAATAGGGTCTCGCGCAAGTAGTTGGTTTAGTACTGTCCAATTGGGCTGAGATTTGTCGTGCTCGGTAATAATGATAAGACGTTTTCCCTGCAAGTTGAGAATGCCGTAGTTGTTCGGCTTCAGGGAGCTAAGTGGCACAACGATACGGTGGTCCGCTCCAAACAACGAAGCTATAACTTTTTCCGTACGGGCGTTCGCTGTAGCGTTGCCCCCCAAGATGATGAAATTGGCTCTGTACTCGTTTGTGGGCCGGAGTAATAAAGCTAAGGCGGCCCTTACATAGGCAGTGGATGTGGGGGTATCGCCAAACGTCGCGTTGATAAAGTTTATTGGCTCCCCTTTTGGGTCATAATCCCTAGTAAATGCTGATGTAATAAAAATATCCGGTGTATGTTCCCGCAACTCTTTTGTATGTACATTCAAAAGACCGTTTGTATAGGATATATGGTGGTAATCAAACTCTGGTAAGTCTAAATCGGGGATACTTGATAGGATATGAAACATTACTTGATTGAAATATTGCATTTTAGTACAATAGCTAACATCACACCAGAGCGAAAGATGGTGCCGTAGTAAGGCATAGATTCTGCGCGATACCAAGTCCTTGTCCACAGAGACGTAACATCCTCGCTGTTTTTCATACAAAAAGAATTGATCGGTGCGTGGTTCGAATTTTAAATATTGTAAATCTGAACACAATAAAAGCCCTTGCGCCAAGACGTCGGCCTTCGGGCGAGCATAGCGAAAGTAAGGTAGCGCTTTCTCTATACTAGTACAAACTTTCGGCGGCAGGTTTTGGCTTAGTTGCTCCTTAACTCTTCCCCAATCGTACAACAAATTAAGTAACTGTGCCTTAAGGCGTGGTGCAGTTATAAACACGCTGCTATATCTCGGTCCGCGTGAGTAGGCCACACCGGTGATAAGTTGAACACCAACCATGTGAAAAACTTTGAGATTCCTAAGCGCCGCCTTCCGAAGCGTCGTCGAAGAAGATGGGTACCATTTGCTGTAAATGGTGTCTATACTAGGCCACGCATCCAGCAACAGTTGAATCTTTAATTTTAGCAAATCTGTATTTAACATAACTTTTGGCGTATTGTTTTTCATTTTCTTATAGAAATGAATGTACTTCATAAGCATTTTCGGTTCGCTTGCGGAGCTTTCTTTTCCTAGGTGATCCATTGGCGTCCCTTGCCGAAATGAGTCATTCTTTCCAGAGCTGCTTCGCACTGACGTCTTTCATAGAACGAGACGTATTCCGCGGACTGACGGAGACGATCAGTCGATCGCCTAATTTCGTCTTTCAGGAATCGTTGTTCCGCGAACGTTGATACAATGGTGAGTTAGGAGCTCCCTCGCCTCTCTTTGGATCTACCGTTCACGTTCTTCTTTCAGAAACAAAGTGAACTATACAACGTAGTTCAACTGCGGCTCCGCCGACGTACACCCCCGCCGGGGGGGGGGGGCATTGGCTTCCGTAGGATGCTCGGATGCCGGAGGCCATCAAAGATCATCCGAGCATCCTGCGGAAACCAAAGGTCCCCTTTAGGGACTGAAAGATCACCTCTCCAAAGGACGGGGATGCTGCTTACTGAAAGATCACCTCTGGGCTACACCCCCGCAGGGGGGGGTGCAGCAGCGCTAGCGCTGCTGCTACACCCCCGCAGGGGGGGTGCCTTATCCATATGAGGTTAAGCAGCGATGACGCTGCTGCAAGTATGTATTACAACGTATTTGCTACGACAATCCAGAAGTTAGCCGAGGCAGTATGAATCCGACACCACACAAGCTTCGATCTGCAGCACTTAGCCTTTGGTGTGCTACCGTCCTTTGCTTTCTGCACGTCTTTCCAAACGCTTGGCGTCCACTGAAAGACGTGCGTCCTTGGGGAAACGCTCCCCGCCGCCATCGCTGATTCGGCCGAAGGCCAGTTCAGTTGGTTTCACAATCCCGCAGGGATTGATTGGAGGTTGCGCGGTGTGCCGAACTTATTCCTTGCGGTCTGACATATCGTGCGGTTGGGTATCAATCCATTTATTTGTGTGATCATAGACTTTCTTACGCTTGATCGCATTAAAGACGTTAAGTTTATACTCAGAAACGTGACGAGATATAGTTAGCGTGTTGTAGTTTTTTTTGATAGGGATATCAAGACTGACCGTGGCCGTATAATTTCGCGTCAGCATGGATTCGAACCATTCGGGAGTCAGCTGATCTTGATACTGTTTGCTCACCCCTTTGAATTTTACTGTTTTATTACCACTATGATCAATAAACATATAGATTTTAGGAGCAATAAAATAAGCCGATCGTATTGTCGCTTCTAATTTCAGTGCGCCTAACTCCGAAGACAAGCAGTTCTCAGGTAATTGGATATCTGTGACCAAACTGTCAGTATCTGAGTAGTACACCGTACCTCCGAGCTTCTCTACTTGGCGTTTATATCGATCAATATGAATACGCGAATAAGAGGCAATTGCCGCCGAAATTTGGGGGGCCGTGATGAACTCATTCATATTCCTTATGTCGTCATCATGCTGCTTTGCAATCTGTTTCTTAGTCTTCTGGTTGTATTGGTTATCTTGGAGTATACGCTTAATGTATTCGTCCGACGCTGGTTTTAAATAAGTAATCAATAGCATATGCTCACTACATTGAAGGATATTGGTAATGTTATACATACGTTCCAGTAGTAGGAGTCGAGATCCGGGTTTGTTAGTATTGTCAACAAATTCAGCACATTCAGTTACCCTTTTCATGCCAAATCTGCCATATAGGCTATTTAATAAAAGTTTATAAATATAATTGTAGGCTTGATCCCCTTCTTGTTTGGCCTTCTTTCGTTTATTATAAAAGTCATGAATAATGTTGGTAAACAATTTAGCCGGTTGATATTCCAAAGCTTTATACACTTTATCAAGCGTACACAGCTTTTCTTTTAGAGCATATTTAAGTTCCTCCGAAAAGATTGTAACTTGAAATGTTCCTACGGGAAAAACTAATCGCCCAGAGGGGGGGCGCGATGGGGGGTCGGTTGCCTCCGCTTTGGCGGCTTCAGCCGTGTTGTGCGATACTTTACACACCCGCCTTTTTTTGCAAAGCACGGAGGGGTGTGCTCCCACAGCAAAGCTGTGGGTAGGGGTATTCAGCGAATTGGTACTCACCGAGTTCGAACTCACTGAGTGAGTATCCGAGCTTGCCTGACGGGTGTGTTTGATTGCTGCTCGCCAGGTGGATGATCTTTGATCATCCACCAGCTCGGATGATTTTATCCAAAGGAATGGAAGGTTTAATTCCTTTGGTACCGTGATTTGCACAGTTAAAAAACCCATAAACTTGGTTAAGTTCTCAGGCTGCATTAATTTCTCATAATCGGCAACAAATTTACCAGGACCGCAGGGCATATCTTTCAGCATACTCGCAGGGTAAGACGAGTTGATGTCATAATAATACAAATTTTCCCCGCGAGGTTTATAGACATCGGTGATACCACCCACATACGCTGTTCTGATATAGGCCTCATTTTCTGTATGATTGATCTCTATGAGATCCTGTGGATAATTCAAATACTGACGTCGATAGATTTTAAATGCCAACCCACTAACCGATAAATTTTCCGTTATATCAATCTCATACGCAGAGAACATCATTTGCTTATACTTAAGAAGGACTTCCCAAAGCGCCTGGGCATCCTGTAGACAATAGTTCTTAATAGCCAATAGATTTTTTGTGATGCTCTTTAGATCTGTATAACTGCCAATATCCAATTCGTGTTTTTGCGAGCCAGTCTTAAAGGTTTTACACAAAACTTTAAGGCTTGCCGGTAGAATTTTATAGGAATCTCGGAATTCAATGATTAGGGTTTTATACCCAATCTCTGCGTGTATGATATTCAAAACAACAGATAGTGAATACAGGTTATGGCCTCGTGTTAGAATTTTAACTTTCTTGCGAAGAGCCGGATCGGTACTAATTGATTCGAGTATAAATATTCCATCAAAATTGGCAAAATTGTGCATATACACTAATACCTTGTAAATTGAGAATTCGCGGTAGACTTTGCTCGCTAGGATCCGCTTGGTTATACGGTTTTTGATCGTATAAATCAGATGACAACCTAACTTTATGGACTTTTCACACAAGTCCTTCTGTGACAAACTCAATGTTAGATTGTGCACGTAGGTGAACTCTCCGGATATACTATACATGTAGGGATAATGACGCATCTGCTCCCCCTGCTGAGGACCCCCCCCCCGAGCTGGACTATCCGTACCCGACGAAACTCCGGTGCTGGTCGAACCGCGCGTGGACTCCATGGAGGCGCCCAGAAAGCCTGTTTCCAAATCAGCAGTCAATAATATGGACAAATACTTAGGACTAGGTTTAGGAGTCAGTGGCATCAAAAACTCTGAATTATTAATCCTCGATTTTACAATCGAAGATTGTGAAGTTTGATTGACGGGCCTCGGCTTTCGGGAAGCTTTAACCTTCTGGGTTGGTTTGTTGGCCGTAGACCCAGTTGACGCGACACCCGCGCTAGTCGACCGTCGATCTTCCTTATACCCTGCGGCGCCGGTGTCAGCAGATCGGGGAGGATGCGCTCGTTTGGTAGCTTGTTTTTCTCCTGAAGACCGCTCTTTTCTACTAGAAAAACATCGCCTACCTAAAGGCACGGTGTGTGGCCTCAGTCTGGAGCGCTCCCCGAAGGAAGCCAGCGGTTGTCGGGCGATTCGTCTACACAATCTTCGATGGCGCTTACGCGCGTCGTCCTTCGGGAATCGATGATTAGGGGGCTGCTTCAAACACCCGCCGCCATATACAATGTATTTGCTTCTTTCAAGTGCGGCTCCGCCGACGTAGTATGTGAGACCTCTGGTCGATTCACCATAGCTCTCGAGCATCTGGTAGGACGCGGAGCTAACCTTAGGGTTTGGTATATAATCATCGATTTTAACCTCCACGTCTCCAAAGGACGTCGGCTTCCTTCGGAAACGTACGTCCTCCAGAAGGAAGGGCGTCCTTCGCTTCCTTCGGGAACGTGCGTCCTTCGGGAAGCTGGAGGTGGAACAATCGAAGATTGTGTAATCATCGATTTTACAATCGAAGATTGTGTACTTGTGTTCAAGAAGAACGGTCGCGCTACCCCGCAGGGCGGGCGTAGGCTTCGAGTGGACCACTTTGGCTTGTGAACCGCGAGGCGTGTGTCCGCACGAGGTCCGCTTTACACCACTCGGGGCTCTGTGATCACTTGCCCAGCAGCAGGTCTCTTTGCTTGTTGGGCACCCGCACAAATTGGAGTTAGCCCCACGCGCGGTGGAAAAACGACGGTGCTTCAATGAAGCTGATGTCAGTCCCGATACGACTTGGCCTCTTACCGTGCTCCTTGAACTTGATCCTCCTTTATACAACGTATTTGCTTCTTTCAAGTGCGGCTCCGCCGACGTACACCCCCGCTGGGAGGGTGCCGCAGCGCTGACGCTGCTGCTAGTATGTATACCCACCGAGGGGGTCTCATCCGAATCCACTCTACACAATAAAATCTCATCCCATTGAGCTGTATAATCCCCACAGTTTTGGGTGTTCATGTTACGAATCGGTACATACGCGGTATACACATAGGGCGTGGCCGCGGCCACTTTGTGAACATGAGAGAGCAATTGCCTAGGAGGTATTTTAGGCCGGGTTGGAATTAGAATTGTTGGGATAATTATCTCTGGTTTTTCTGGAAGGAGAATCTTGGGAATATTGGGAATAATCAACGCGGGCTTCTTTGGAATAAGAATTTTGGGAATAATCAACTCGGGCTTCTTTGGAATAAGAATCTTAGGCCCTGTAGGTGGTAGAGACTTGCGAGACGTTTTATCCGTAGGCTCGAGGTCTACTTCCATAAAGAAGTCGAATAGTAAATCGGGACGCAGGTGTACACTTCGGATAGGTGTACCCTTGAGGGGGTCGGGGAGGTGCATGTGTTCGAGAATTGAGTCGGTTACCTCATCCAACGTTTGCACCCTTGAACCCTCATTTGATCTAGCTAAGTGACGCTCACTTAAGCTACGGCTTCCACCTGATACGCGCCCCCGATCGGTACGCCGACGCAATTCAATCGGGGCGGGCGGCGACGCTCCGGTTTTTGAACTAGTACGTTTCAAGCTCTTTTGAGAATCGAAGATGCGCTCCCGTGTTGGCTGCTTTCCCTTCGAGAACTTGGTGCGATAGCGCATTCGGTTACGGAAGCCTGGGTGCACTTTGCTCCTCACCGTTTGGGTTTCAGGTGTAAGAACCGGAACTAGGTAGGGGAGTTGGTCCAATTGTCGACTTATTTTACGCAGATAATGTTCGAGAGAATCGGACTCGATTAGTAATTTGACTTGGAACCCTAGAACCATCTCCAAATCCGTGGACAATATACGGTTACTACTATCAGTATCCTCCATGTGGGCTTGAAAATCCTCTAACAAACACCGAATGGACAACTCATCGAATAAAGGCATACGATGAGTCATAGATCGGTATTGTAGCTTATGGTTCTGATAATAGATAGCCGTGATTTGCGCGCTCAGAGTCGCGCAGGTGTGAACTCGTTTTAAAATCTCATATACCCGGCTATACGCCAGTAATTCTGGTGACGCAACTTGATTTTGGATAATATTTGTTTTTAGCAAAATTCGTATCATTTTTCCTATGTTGACAATGTTGCTCTCTCTACATCGACTCGACCTTCGCCTAGCGTTCTGAGCACGCATTCGATCCAAAGAACGCCCCTATGCTTCGGTCACGTACGTGTACAATGCAGTACGTCGAGCGGAGATCCTTCAGTTGGTTTACACATGCAGGACCCCCACACATCAGAGATGAATGCGACTCTCATACTGTAGTACGCCATTTCCGGGCCCCAGCGGAGGCCCCCAATCGCGCACACCAATGGATAAGCGCATCTTTCAGAAACCGTATCATGCGTCTCCAAAGGAAGCCGGGAACCGCTCAGAATGCCGAAGACGGACAACGCGCCCACGAGATCTAAAGGACGCCGTGCGCTCGGCAAGTTCGCTGAGCAACTCCGTGATACGTCACTGAGGCTAAGCTTCATACTGAAGAGCATAGTAGCTGGTTTTGATAGACTGTTCTACCTGCAAATCGTAAAGCTCATCCAGATGGCGTGTCATTCGATCGAGCTCAGCTTGCAACAGGCTAACTTCAGTGCTGATCTTACTTGTGGTTGGTTCAATAAAAATCAGATCACGGAACACATTGAATTTATATAATTGAGCACAAGCCTCAGTATAAAACCGGCGTACTTGCTCTAGATCTTTAATGGAACAAATAAAACAGTCGTGAATAGTAATTATGAAAATATTGTTTCGAGTGCAGGCTTCAACCACCGACTGCGCAAGGAATGCGTCGAGAGTATGAAACAGGTTGGCCAATAAAGCATCCTGGCTTTTTCGCTTATCATGCTGATCCAAATAATAAGTGAACCTGAGCCTATGACTTACCAAGTTACCCTCCGACTCATATTTGAAGTCAACGCGAGTCTGCTCCTTTTTGTGATAGTAATTTTGAATGGACATATATTTGGTATTGGTTGAGCTCAAGGGATAGCAATCATTGATACGTTTCAATAATAACATAAACTGAAAACCGTCTTTCAATACACTTTCATTTGTCAATTGCTCCGTAAACCGATTTATGGTTTTCATTAAAACTTTTATACCGTATTCTTCAAAGTCGCTAAACTCGCCTAATTTTTGGGCCATGATATATGGTTTGGATCCGTAAAAATAGGTCATAAGTACAAGTTTGATGTACTTGCGATTACTGATAAGATGTTGATAGCATGTCAATTCTTCGTCGGTTAGATCACTCGGCAGGACTAGAGACTTGCCAATCTCGGTATAGGGATCTAGGGCTCCTCCCTCTTCTGTACTTAATAAGTTGGACACTTTCAGTATAGGTTGTGAACGAGATATGAGTCCCATAACCTGCAGAATACTAGCTGAAGCATCCATTTTGATCGATGGCTCATACCGTATCCAGTTCGCTTCTAGTATAGTTTTATACATGAAAAATAGTGTAGGCGATTTAGCCTTTAGGCTTTGTCGTAACCTTGCTTCTTCGCGCGCCCTCTCGGTCTCTATAGCCGTACACACACACACCCGCAGGGTGTGTGTGCACCCCCCCTGCGGGGGTGTAGCAGCAGCGCTAGCGCTGCTGCACCCTCCCTGCGGGGGTGTAGTGTCCTCCTCGCCAACCCCACGGAGGGTTTCCCCTTCAGGGCGCGGGCTACCTCTCGACTCCCCACCCGCCTCGCTTGTCTCCAAGCGTACGTAATCTTCATACGCCTGTGTATAATTAGTGTATTTTTTTGGATAGTAACTAATCGCACATAAGGTTTTAAGTATACGGATCTCATATGGAGTCAACTTGCGTCCGTTACAAGGTTTTTGCCAAAATAGACGTGAAAGCTTGCCATGTTGCGGTGATAAAGAAGATGCATGATACATACGCCCGCGGAAGTCCGTATAGATCGGCATATAGACCGTCATACCACTAAAGCTGATCATCTCGAGGAGCTGTGCAATAGCCGTGGAGTGTTTGACACTTAGAGCATTACGCACTTTTGACCCCGCTGCATTTGCTTTCATCTTGGCGTACGTTTCCTTGGCCATTTTTATCTTTTTATTACTCCTCAGAATAGCTAACCTCACTTGTTCCTCATGCTCTGCTGCGTAGATTTCCAGATCAGCGGGATCCAACCCCCACACGTCTGAATCTTTCACTGATAAATCCCTCATATTTCTAATTATTGGCAGTAATAAATCGTAGTTAATCCAGAATTCTTGGCCTTGATACTTGTTAATTACATCAACCATCTTCTGGGACAACAGTGTAATGTCCTCAGGAACATCTACGCTAGGACTTATCATTTTTAGCATACTTTCGGTTAAATACCCCCCCGTTTTGGCCGGGTATCCATACGTCACGCCAGAGGCATCGATTACCGTATTGGCACGGTGAAGGCCCACTTGATTTGTCGTTATTGACCAATCTTTAGGCGGCACAATCATTGGCTTAGCTATATACCCGGTTTTTATACTCCTCAATTCTTTCTTTGGTATATTTATCTTCAGCATAGTAATTTGAAACATTGAACCCCTACCCGACTTGTGATTGTAGTGCTTTTGATTAATCGTAGATAAGGCCCTCGTATGGCTGCAGATTTCAGCCCACATTTTCGCACAATTTTTGAGCAACGAAATTCGATCGGACGACATGGCAAGAAACTTTTCGTTTGCGAGTAAAAACTTGAGACTTATATAGATGACCATAACTAAAGGTACAGCGTAACCATCACTACCTTCGGCTTCGAGCGCGAGCGCCGTAGCTAAGCTACGCCCAATAAACCAATGTAAATCCTCCCTCTTATCGAACACTTGCGCACAAAACGACGGGGGGGTGGTTAGTTGCTTCAGGGCCTCTTCGGAGATTAGTGAGTTAGTTGAGATGTAGACAAACACATGCCGTCTGTGATTACGATTTTGCTTTGGATCTTGTAAGATCCGCTCATTAAACTTCTGAAAGTCTACTATGGTTTCTGTTCGTATCCGCTCTGAAAACATCCGATGATAAAAGTTGACCGACGGAAAGGAATAATCACATAAATACTCGGAAAAATTATTATAGTCAGAATCCAACATCATATAACCTAGTAGACGCGACCTAATTGGCACCTGATCTAAACTCTGTACAACTCGAGTTGATTCCGCTTCATCGCTTTGTAAACTTGAATCATCAGTTTCGATCAGAATAGGCCCTTGCAGTTGGCTTATCTGCGCACCATCACCCATCCCCGGTTTCACACGTAGCGATGCGTAGACCGCATCCCGTATGAGCTGATGATCAGCATATAAGTTTTTATAGATAACTAACAGTTGAACTCCATGAATTAGAAGATTAGACCTAGTTTGCTTGTCCAATGATTGTAAACTAGATCGCCATTCACGTAATTGATTTTGCTTTTCTTTATACAAACTTTCCAGCTGTTGACTCGGATCACCATCAGTAAATGCTTTGAGCAATTTGATTAAGTTATAACAGATGTCATAAATATAAGTTATCAATACATGCAAAAAGATGAAACCTTCTTTAACGGGCGCTTTAGCATCTTGGTCTGATCCTACCTCGCCAACCAACTCGATTTTTTTGCAGAGTTTGTTAAAATCGTTTAGCTCCAAAAGATGATCATAAACTTCGGGTATAATTTCATCGAACATATACGCAATTTCGGTTTGATCGGCTAATTCGGAACCCGTAGTGCCATTGCGCAAATTCGGTGCTGGTAACGTTGACTTTTCCGCCTGCTGCTCTTCCCTCATCGGCTCTAAGATTGCCGACTCGTTAGAAATAAACTGCTCTAAACCATGTCCAAGTCCTACTAAAGAGTCATGTATAAGCTCGGACCTTTTCAACCAATTTAAGATATCGTTGATTAACGCTTTTGTCGGCAATTTGTAAAACAAGTCTACTAGTTGTTTATTGGTCATCATTTTTGAGTTTACGTTCAGGAAGTGAACTGCTCATCATCGAAGATGGTGTCCGGTCACTCCCTGAACTAGTGATTTTGATTCATAAAATTAACTCTACGCCAGTCGAAGAATGTGTACACATTGGTCAATTGGCGTAGAGTAAAGAGTTCGATGATGGGGTGCGACGGTACGCACAAAAACCATCAGTGCGATGCGCATGAGTTAACCTTCACTCTTACTTGCTTAGCAAACCTAAGTGATCTTTCATAAACTGGCGGTCTCCTTGAGACCACCGTTCTCTGAAAGACGTACGTGAACTAATCAGCGAGAACCGATGTATCCAGAACCTGCCCAAAGAACATCCGTCAGCCGTGACGCATGTTTAGGCTTGGTGCTCCGCACATGAGTCTAGCCTTACAGCCAAGACCGAAGGACGGAAGTAGATGCTTTCCGCCTTGTCGTTCTCTGTAATAAGGACGTGAACGGAGTGAACTAGGAACCGAAGGGCTTCTCTGCCAGACTTCGGACTACTTGCGCGGGCCCTTCCTACTCTCAGAGCTTTCCAAAGGACGCCTCCTTTATTCGAAGGACGCGATTCCTTTGGAAACGCGCGTATTACCGTCCTGTGGAAACGCGGACGTGCGTGCGTTATGCTTCTCCAAAGAATGTCGGGAGACGTTCATAAAACCGGACGACGGAGTGGTATTCAAGTCTCCAACGGATATACAGCGTAGTTCCTGTGGCTTCGCCGACGCAGTATGAATACACATAGAGAACGCCACCTCGCCAAAGGATGGGTGCTTGGGCTTACGCACCCTCCGTCTCCCCTGAGCTTACCAAAGATAAAGTTCGTCCCTCTTTCCAAAGGACGCCATTACCGCCGTATCCATCTCTGGGCGTATTAAAGAACGCGCGGGAGGAAGGCGTGGACGCTGGCTGCGTAGCCACCCGACTCTTTCCGGTGCGCATGCACCAACGAAGGGAGGACGATGAAAGATAGTGTATAACACTTACAAAAACCATCGCCCAAGCTTACAATACGATAGATTTATACTTCTAGTGGCGTCGTTTACGCACAAACACCATAGCCGATTCACAGACAGTAATGTCAGCAGCTCGGGCCAACCAGAGATTTTTTTGTATCTCTTATAATGGTCAACGTTCCGTGACGTCCTTCCAAAGGAAGGGCGTCCTAGGGAAACCTCATAGATCGGCGCACAAGATTACGATCCGATAGATATCTCCTTCAATTGGTGTTGTCTACGCACAAATAGCGTAGATAAGTCACAGACAGTAATGTCAGCAGCTCGGGCCAACCAGAGATTTTTTTATCTCTTATAATGGTCACTGTCCTCCCAAAGGAATGGCATCCTTTGGAAACCTCATAGATCGACGCCCAAGATTACGATCCGATAGATAGCTCCTTCAATTGGACTCGTCTACGTACAAACAGCGTAGATAAGTCACAGACCGTAACGTCAGCAGCTCGGGCCAACCAGAGATTTTTTTTATCTCTTATAATGGTCACCGTCCTCCCAAAGGAAGGGCGTCCTCCCAAAGGAAGGGCGTCCTTTGGAAACCTCGTAGATCGATGCACCAGATTGCCATTCATTAGATGCATCATTCAATTGGCCTAGTCTACGCACAAATAGCGTAGATAAGTCACAGACCGTAACGTCAGCAGCTCGGGCCAACCAGAGATTTTTTTTTATCTCTTATAATGGTCACAATCCTCCCAAAGGAAGGGCGTGCTTTGGAAACCTCCCGGAACCTTGACTGGGAGATTTCAACGTAAGTGAACGCACGGTCGCAGTATTTCGGTCTAGCTATGCACAACACATACAGTTTTACACCGTACTATGGACGATCATCGTCAGACCCTCCAGAGAAAGGAGCTTACGCCACGGGTCCTAGGAACGTGCAATATGGAAGAGTGCGACCCCTAAAGAAGCCGCATTCACTGCACCTAACCTGCGCCCCCCCATTGTGTACTGGGTGAGCTTAACCGAACGTGCAAATCGAATATACATTCTTCGAATGTAATTCGATGAATAAACATACGGAGTCCCCGAAGGGGCCTACGTATATACATACTGCGTAGGCCAAGTCGCAGGTAATACGCTGTATACACAAGCTGAGATGGTAGTCCTTCGGAGTCCTATGGAAAGCGGCACGCCGAACGTCAGTAGGAACATATCATTCTACAATACCCAACGGATGGAGGAAATGAACCCAAAGTAAGGGCGGAGTTATGAGACAGTCGAAGGAAGCGAAATACGAGCGATTCTAAAGGAGGCGTAAGCATAAGGGTCAGAATGCGGTGAGTGGTCAATGCGGAACCAAAGAACAAACCAACCGAGCGTACACAACAACAAAGGACGCAGGACGCACATTCATAAAAAAACGCGTGAGACGATATTAGTCCTTTGGGTTCCTATGGAAATATGGAAAGAAGGGAGACGCACAGAGAACTGAATGTGGAAAAGATGAGAAGGATGAAGGCACCCAGACGTTGTTTTGTGTCCCACATCGCGAACCAAATGAAAAACGTATACGAGAAATACACCAAAGTGATCAATCATCAAGTGTTAGACGTACATCGAAGAACGGAAGACGGATATACAGCGTATTTCCTGCGGCTTGGCCGACGCAGTATGAATACTCACGGTGGGATAAGAAAGCCCTAGCAGAGTGGAGTGTAAACGAGCGTAGATGGACTGTAATCATTGACTGTGTGCGAACATACATCAGTACGCCATCATTGGGTCATACGGACCACAGAGCATACTTTATGGTGCGCCCTTGTGCTTGACTCTCTGTTGGCTAGTTCATACATTCGAAGAATGTATACTCGTGAGCGTCGCCAATGTGGCGGTCGTGGCAACACTCCGTGGAAAAGCATTGGCTGACCGTGGCTTGCGGCTTAGTATACAAAGCCAAGATTACCCTGCGCAAGCGTGGGGCATGGTTACGTTCATAAACTTGATACATCTCGCTGGGCCCGCATTAGCCTATCGGCCATCGTTTGCTTATGACCGTGTTGTCGGATGGGCTGTCTCATGCGTACAGGGGATGGCATGGCAGAGTACTGGCACACTACCCCCCCCCCCTCAGGGGAACGGAGGTGCAAGGACCTAAACCCAACTGACATTAAACACAGAATGTCGAGAACTATGGAATCCAACCCTGCGAGGGGAGGAGGAGGACGGAGCGTCAGTAATACCCATGTGCGTTTTGGGGATGGGACGCAGAGCGTTACGCTGTATCCGTACGCGAGCCGCTCCTACTCTTCAGCTCCCACCAATTATTCATCGAATTACATTCGAAGAATGTATATTCATGGCGCGGTGCGCGCCATTCATTACATGTAATGAATGATTATCCGACAATGGGGGTGAGTACAACTCAACTTATCGATGCGGGGAGGGCATGCAAGAGAAAGGCTGGACAAGATGGTAACCTATACCGGAAAGTAGGTGACATGAACACCATAACCCATGCGTATCTTAAGATAAAAAGCAACCGCGGAACCCTCACACGGGGGGTGGAATTGGAAACAATCGAAGGCATAAACCTCAAGTACCAGGAGAAAATCTCGAAAGAGATAGTATCAGCTACTTACATATTTACCCCCAATAGAGTGGTGGAAATTCCAAAACCGGCGTCATTCGGGAAGCATGAGCTCCGCCCTTTGGGAATCAGGGATGGTGATCATAGATCACCATCATCTATGATGATGGTGAATCCCCGACAGAAGATCGTACAAGCTGCCATTGAAATGACGATATGCGCCATATTTGAAGAGGACTTCCTGGACTGCCGCCAATGTTTCAGCCCCGCCAGAAGCACGCACACGGCTTTAAAATTTCTTCACCTTGGGATAGCTAATGCATCAGCTCACACATGGGTTATTGCAGGAGACATCAAGGGTTGCATCGATAATATACCTCATTGGCTCATCCTGAATGGGCTACGGCGACGTATCGACTGTCCCGTCACGCGAAGTATCGTACACAAGCTGCTCAGTGCGGGATACGTAGTCGACACGAGCTCCAAATCTAAACACAAGCAACCCTCAGTTACCAGGAAAACGGTAGGTGTCCCCCAAGGGCTAGTAACCACTCCTCTTTTATGCAACATACCCCTGCATGAGCTGGACCAATATGTCATGAAGGTGCTACGCACAGAGTTTCAGAAAGGAAAAAGCAGGAAGAAAACACCAGCAGTTACCCGGCTACGCTATCCGATTACACGTACGATGTACGTAAAGTACGTACTAAAGGCATGACTCCGGGCAGAGCCCAGCGGAAGGTGATTATTCATTACATGAATGAATACTCGTGAACAGTAACCAAGTCTAGATTATGTCAAACCAAAATGTATCGGTAATGGCATACAGGGAGGAACACGAGGATTGTGAGTTTTTTTTGGCTTAGCGTCCAGAGGCGTGTGTGCGTGTATACATTCTTCGAATGTAATTCGATGAATATTGGAGGATGAGACACATTTTTTTTCAACCCAGGGGTTGTGCCCCAGAATGTGAATGATGGGTCAGATGCGTGGGCCCGTGGGGACAGCCAGACAACCCAAGACGAGTGCGAAGTAACAGGCAGGATATGAAGGCGGGGAAGGGCCTGGACAACTGTGGGTGTGGGTGAGTACAGCCCATAGTACGACCAGCGCAACAGACGGAGCACAAACCCAACGTCAATCGTCGGAGACAGGCGTGGAGGCTTCGTGAGCACTAGAAGCGAACCAATGACAACCAACTCCAGCAGATCCGAGCGTAAGAGGAGTTCATAACCCACAACGTTGTCATCGCTGATATTACGCTCACGTAGCTTTATGGTCATTCAGAAAGATGCATGGTGATAGCACGCATGTGCCACCCCCAGAAGTTAATGAAAGACGATGAGCGTCTTTTATGAAAGATCTTAACGCCCGTCCCCAACGGACGGAGGGTGTAGGTTGCTCAGTTGAGGCCATCAGATCGGCTCGTGCACCGGGAGTGCATGCAGCTCCCCCAGCAGGGGGGTCGTACTTTGCGCCCCATACGAGCACCTCTGCCCAGGTCCCAGATGGTAACGCCAAACGACAGGTCATATATTTCGTTCTCAGGATTGAGTAGTCTATCCCCGTCTCATCGCAGAGTTGTGGGGAGCTGGATCGCGGCTCCTTTGATCCACGCTTGCGGGGCGTAGCAAGACGGATACATCCGGGGACGATGGATTCATGGCTCACGTAAGGATTGTCCAGGGTGAAGATGTTGAACGACCCATGGTGCGCGGCTTGATGGTGGAACTTGCTTTTCACAATCAACGGGATTTGCTTACGGTTCAGCGCTGATGCAGCTAGGCTGCTCCGATCTTTCAGCGTTCGACCTGTTGCGCTGTTAATTGATTCAACGATGAATTTGACATTTTTGCGGTGCAGGCGACTGACGAGGTGGACATGAATATCAGGGTTGGTGCATCATGATACCGCGCATTCGTCGAAGACAGGGATGGGGTTCGATAGCTGTACAATGCCCGCCTGGGTATCCAGAGGTGGGGATCGAGGTCGGAGCGGAACCTTCCGGAAACATCAGCTTTGGATGGGAAGCTGGCCTCCACTTTCATGGTGCAGGCATGGTTACGATGATAGATCTTAGGGTCATGCCCGAAGTATTGGGCGATATAGTGGACATTCTTCTTGTGCTTAGCGCCCAAGGTGTGTAGAAGCGAAAAGCACATCTGGTAGTTTACCAAAGCCATAAGTAGTCCAAAGTTGTCGGCAGTGCTGTACACATACTACGTCAGCGTACTTCTTTCAGAAAGCATCACTTGAAAGAAGCAAATACGTTGTATAGTAATTTAATAGTCCACGAGTAGTCGCACAGTAGAACTCGAATAAGGACGAATCGTGCTACGTAAGGCACGAGCATGCGGGTTTGTGACGGCGCTTTTTTTCGCCGATCATCCCCCATGAGCGCAGTCGGTTGCTCACGCGGTACAACTCCATCATCACTTCGATTGAACTTACAGCAGTGCGCCCCCGAGCGCACGCTAGGGCCTGGGGTGTCAGGGCCTCATGGAATTCATTCAATCGTTCCAGAACAGGCACATAAGGTTTCAGCATATCGCATTGGGCCAGGGCCAATTCCCGTGCCAGTTGCATGATGTTTTCGGAGAGGGGTTCACCTATGGTGTTCCGACATTGTTGTTTGGTCTCCAGTTGAAGCTCGGATTCCAGCATAGGAGTTACATGTTCGTGGCTCCAAGGGACACGTGTAGGGGTCTTCGCGCACGCATTGGCCCTAAAGGGTCCAGCAGGGACGGGTGGGGCTATACGGTGGTCCGACTCTTATATAGTGCACTCCGTTCACGTCCTTCTTTCAGAGAACGACAAATGTCAACAACCCCCTTTGAACGGGGGCTCTTGGAGCAGTGTATCAGTTCGCTCAGGCAGTGCAGGGACTTCCCCAGATGTGAGTGCAGGCGAATGAGCGTTTTAGAAAGTTGGAGGCTGATCGCACGTTCAGCATAGCGGAGATACGCTTGCTCCACTCTAGGATGGTGGAACGTGGCCCGGGCGCCCAGATTGATTAGGGTATTGATACTATAGGAGTATGTAGAGTGAGGTTCTCCAAAGGAAGGCCGCAATTTTGGTGTGAACCCCAGGAATCCGCTACGTCATCGAGTGCAGTAGGTGAGATCGCTGGCATTCTAGGTGGAGCTCAATATTGAGGTATGATCCTACGCACTCAATGATCCGGAGGGCGGAGGCAATCGTACAGAGTACTCCGATGAGGATGTCGTTGACGTAGCGTACTATGTGCATTCGTCGGAACAATTCTTCCCCGGTGTGGTGGTCGCGAGTGCGAGCGTGGCTATTGTGAGATTTTTTGACGGGGTCACTTCTTTTACTGCAGCATGAGCTATTTATACTAGGCAGAGTCAGAGGCACGGAACAGAGCGTACA
>Ga0068876_10001447_pt1 | contig 18611 bp, 29 predicted proteins | sample NOAtaG_6_FD_66442 | JGI IMG/M metagenome (GOLD analysis project Ga0068876, IMG submission 66442) | Freshwater lake microbial communities from Lake Erie, under a cyanobacterial bloom - NOAA_Erie_Diel5S_2200h metaG | ecosystem: Environmental > Aquatic > Freshwater > Lake | place: USA: Ohio, Lake... | reverse complement strand
GAATTAACGGCAATTACCTACGGAAAAGGGTGTTTTATTAAACTATTTTGCTAAACTTTTTAGCACACAATTGCTAATCATTTTAGACAAGAAATGACCTTTTTTGGGACATTTTGACCCCTTATAAATCTCTTTAACATAATTTTAACAAATGGCTGAAACCCTTGATAGTGTTGGGTTTTACGACATTCTGTACACCTTTATGGACACTTTTTTGGAAACACCTGTTGTTTTTTCGGACATAATGCCCTTATCTTTGACATGCTCTTTGAAAGACGGCCCCACTAGTTGACAACGCACCCTACCCCGATGCAATATCGCGGCCTAAGTGCGGGAACAGACACGAACGGGTCATCACCAGTCACTGCCGACCACCCTTGAAGGTAATACACAGGGCTGCCACGGCAAACTTGAATAGGACAGGTAACCATGTCTCACGATAATGCGGTTGGGCGAAAGCGGGACCCAAGGCGGTGCGATAACCAAGCATCCCTCCCGATAGTACCAAAGACCAGTAATGGTCACGACATGGCGAAGGTCGATCGATGCCCACAGGCGTAACCTGTGCGAGCCTCTCGATCATCACGACAACTGGTGCGGTAGTTCAGCCCGCTGACCCCCAAGGCTCACGACCTTGCCGCACCGCTCATCAAACCTCAAAACAATGGAAATCATCGCAATCAACAAGAGTCACCAAACCAAGGTGAACAGAGCCATCTACTGGCTAAAAAAGTACAACGAATTAAACACTCAACGCGACACCGCTAGCGACTATGATGAGTCCGCGCTTTATAAAAAACTGGACCGCCAGTGTGCAGCCAGTTTCGATAAGTATCTGGACATCGTTTGCGAATTACCCAAAAGAGAAAGGGAGCGCATTGAAAAATCTGAATTGTATTAAACCTCAAAACCTCGATACCATGGCACAATTAGTCTACCGCAGCCCCAAAAGTGGCCGCAGAATTATCAAGAACCTCTCTGTAGAGGACAGAATAATCCAGAAACATGTTGCACTCGGACTTTCCTTCAAGGAGGCCCGCAATCAACTCAAGTGGCTCCAATGCAAGATTGAGACACGCTTACTGACCAGACAAACCCAATTCGCTTAAACTCAAAATTTATCAACCATGATTCAGCAACTTATCGATCGCGGTGCGATCTTCTTTGTGAACGACTCTGGCGGCAAAGATTCACAGGCAATGAAAATCTTCCTCAGCAAGGTGGTTCCGCATGATCAACTCGTGATCGTGCATGCTGACCTTCCAGAGGTTGACTGGGACGGATGTTGGGACCATGTCCAGAGCAACTCACTGGGCATCGAGGCGCATCTGGTACGCGCCAACAAAACATTCTTCCAGATGGTGGAGCATCGCGGCATGTTTCCATCTGCGCAGCATCGCCAGTGTACATCCGACCTGAAGCGCGCACCCATCGAGAAATTCATCCGCAACTGGTGTAAGGATCGCGGCAAGACCCTGATCGTAAACTGCATGGGCATCCGCGCAGAAGAGTCCGCTGCCAGATCAAAACAAAACCCTTTCCGCTTCAACGAACGCAACAGCAAGTCTGGACGCGAATGGTATGACTGGCTGCCCATCTTCGACTGGAGCGTGAAGGAGGTCTGGGCCGAGATTGAAAGCGTAGGACAGAAGCGCCACTACGCGTATGATCTGGGCATGAGTCGGCTTTCCTGTGTGTTCTGCATCATGTCCAACAAGAGAGACATCCAGATAGCTGCAAAGCACAATCCAGAGCTGTATCAGAAGTATGTCTCCACCGAGGAGCGTCTGGGCTTCACGCTGCTGATGAGCGGCAAGGAGAAAAACTGGCTGAAGGATATCGTTGAAGGTCGGTCCAGTGTAAATCTCCCAGACATGGTATGCGCCTAATTGTAAACTCAAAATTTGTCAAACATGAGAAATGAAAGCCTAAATCGATTTCTGCTAATCGCATTCAGGATAGCAGCAGTGCTGTTGATCATGTATGTGATCGGACTCCTACAGGACCCGTATTGCAGATAGCACACCGAACTGGCGGGAATGACCCGTTTGCCGAGCGATACGGCAGCCAGTTCCTCACCAAACCTCAAAAGCATGAACATTCAAACCATCCGCAAACTTCAGCGACTACATGGGTACGCTGAGTGGCAAAAACTGATTGACAACGGAACAGCATGGGTCATGGAAGGTTATGTTGGCAGAACTGCCATGGACCTTCTGGAGCAAGGCGCATGTATGCTACCCAAAAAATCATTTCGCGATTACTATGGTAACAGAGTGCCTTCCAGAGATGACCTTAAATCTGGGACCAAGGGTACATACCAGAACACAATCAATTTCTTCACTCAAAACTTTTTACCATGATTCTAGGACTAGGATTTAAAACGATGGAGGAGTACTTCGACTACATTCTGGAAAGCAGAACGAACGGCAATCACCGACAGGCTCGCCAGTTATTCTATGCACTGGAAGATGGAATGCAAGGCCCAAGGCGTGACTTCTTCGAGTATGTCGAAGAGGTATACTACTACGAGGCAAAGCATAACAATGTCGAAGACCCGATTCAGGAACTAAAAAATTATTTAGGACTAAACCCCAGATAAAATGACACATCCCGCATTAAGCCCAAAGGTTTGCATCATCCCAGAGTTCAGCGACCCTGAATGTCTGGATGCCCAGATACACCGAGTCTGGGAAGACTACAGAAAGTCAAGAAGTAAAAAGCAAAGAAGAGAATTGAAGGCCGAATATGAACGGCTGACTTCTCTTGATTGGCAAAAAGTTGGATGGAAAAGATATTCTAAAATTTAAAATCAATCAACCATGGAAAAGCATTTCCCTAACGGGTTTTCTGCATGGCAAGAAACCCACTTTGAAATCGTACAAGCAATCACGATCGAACACATGAAAGATGAGCCATCTGGCATCGTTGCGGAACGCCACGCAGAGCAAGGTCATGGCGGCCTGTACGAACTAGCTGAAGAGCTAACAGACGAGTTCGAAACTCGCTATGCAAACTTTGAATGGGATGGTAATTTTTTTGATGTCATTGAAGATTACATCAAGGAAAAGAGAGTTGTGGTTTGATTCCCCATGGCCGAACTGGATGGTCGCAGAGCGGGTTCGACTCCCGCTCCAGTTCCTCATCAAAACCTAAAAAAATGGAACCAATCAAAACGCCCACTGAGGTAAGGTCTGGTTATGTAGATGACCAAAACTTTACTCATATTGATGTCTGGTTTACTGAGGATGATAACGAAGAGGGTTTTACTGCGGCCATTGTATGTAACGACACCGCAAAGGTTTACTTCTGTGATAACAGATTGCGAAACGACCCAAAAATTCTGGAAGAGATTTCAAATGTCCTTCAGTCTATTCCACAGACAATTATCGTAGTACTAGATCAAGAAACCAATTAATAAACCTCAAAAATTAAAACCATGTTAACCGCACAAAATCTGCTAGAACAACTTTTGCAAGTGCAAAAAGAAGGCCACGACCTGTCTGGTATTACAATCAACTTCAGGACTAATTACGATTCAGACATCCAGACATGCGTATCAATTTACGAAGACCTTTTCGATCCTGAAACTAATTCTCGGTTGCAATCTCTGGTGATATTGTCAGAAGACCCCGATGCTGATGCGGGGCCATACGAGATTGATCCAGAGGAAAAGTATTGGAAGGCTGTCACTACATGTAGCGAACGCTTTTCTGATTATGATCCTGATGAGTATTAGTAAGTACCAACGAACTGGGATGGTCTCAGAGTGGTTCGACTCCACTCCCAGTTCCGAATCAAACCTCAAAAAAATGAACACTAACAACACAACCAATGCATGTGCATCATGCAACGAAGAGATCGGAGAAAACGATTTCATCGCCATTAACCTAAAGGGAGAATCAATTTGCGAATCATGTGAACAGAACGCATGGGAGTACGCATGCTCAGTAATTACATCACACCATGGTGAAATAAAAAAGTACAGGTGGTGTGAAGAGTTTGGATTTAGGGACGCTGAATATTGGGAGGAGTCAGACCCCAATGGCGTTTCTGGTTTCAAGTATGTGCGTACTGACGGATGGCGTGGATACTGGGATGTAGTGATTGCCGAAGGATACACAACCCTTGCATCTGGATGGTCTACTGGTAGGTGGGATGATGTGAGCTACAAACATGGATTCAACGATCTGGTAGAGAACATTCAGGATGGAACACTTGAGTGTCCCTACGAGTTGATCTTCGCATTTGGTCTCACAAGCAATGTATTCAGCATCTCTTCTGATGTTATTATTCGAGAGTCTGACATTGAAAAATTTTCTCAGTGGCTCGTAGAAGAGGCTGGGTTATCAATTGAAGAATTACAATCAACATTAAAATAACAATTTAAAACATGAGTTATGAAATTCAAAGTAACAAAGTACGATCTCGATGAAACAAAAACATCGCTCGGAACCATTGAATGTGCAACATTCATGGATGCCGTAGAAAAGCACAAGGAGATTTCCAAAGAACACCCAGACTCGTTCATCAATTTTGTTGAGCCAGAGGGTGAGTTCTCTGGGACCATGCCTTCCTTCATATGCGGACAGGCAGACAACATGAAAGCCGATGAAAGGAAACTGGATGCGGGCTTAATAAGTTGGGATCAATACACGCGCAAGTGGTATCCCCAGACAATGGCAGAAGAGAACTATTAATAAATATTTATTCATCACTAAATCAATTCACATGAACAATCAATCAAATGCCGAGACTCTGGGCAAAGTAGAAAGCAGCGTCATCGAGAACATTCTTGAGCAAGCAAACCTTTACTGGGCAGTAAAAAAGGAACCGCTATTCCTCCCTGATGGAACAGCCACTCCGTACTTCGCTCATGTCAAGCAAGACGATCAAGGTATTCTTGGTTCAAGCAAAGGCTCTTACGAAGTATTCCAGAACTGGGAATCAGCAGAGTTAATCGCCCGCGTATGCGAGAAGACTGGCTTTGAATTCCATGGTGGAGGATCGTTTAACGGAGGAAAGCAAATCTATCTTCAGTTGCTTACGCAATCCTACAAGGGTATTGGTAGCAACAACGATCGGATTGACAACTTCGCCACGATCATTAACTCTTTTGATGGGACAACATCTTTGCGATGGGGGTTGTCAAACATTACAATCTCATGCAAGAATACTTTCTGGTCTGCTTATGAATCAAGCAAGAACAGAGTAAGCCACACAAAGAACATGCGCACACTGATCGACAATGCTCTGGTCGAAGTAGACAGACTTGTTGTTGCAGAGAAAACTTTGTACGAACGCTTGTTTAGACTTGCAGATATTGAAGCAAGTGAAAAGCATATTAAAAGCGTTGTAAAGGTGGTTACTGGTTTAGATGCAGACAAGAGGTATGATGATCTTAAAAAGCCTCAGATTGTAAAAGCAGAACGCCTTGCATCGGATATCAACAGAGAGATCAGCGAGAAAGGGAAGACCTTGTGGGGATTGTTTTCTGGTGTCACCAGATACACAACTCATAGCGTGTACCCAACCCCAGAGAGGCGCGAACGCAGTAAGGCAATCGGGACAAGTGCTGACATAGACAATCTTATCCTCAAGATCCTGACATCTGATATAGAAGAGTTGGTTTACGAGGGGCAAGAGTGATCTAAATTAGGTACATTTGTCCTATATTAGAGATTATGTTAGCTAATGTGCATACAGATTTGGTGTCTGCTCTCGAAGATTGGGAGCGGACACCATTTTATAAAATCATCGTCTGTTATTGTTTTGAAGATGGCTTTATACCAGTCATGCAACATGCTATTGTAGATAACCTAAGCCATGTCGACTTCATAGGCTGGCATACAATAGGCGGCATTACCTCTCATAATAGGGCAAACGATAGCTGCTATTATCATTTTATGGTAGACGGAAAAGTTTTACAAGAACTGATCGACTACGCGAGAGATGACTACCATTTTTTTACCATGGCATTGCAAACCCATGCCTTAAAAAACTAAACATGAATAAAAATAACAACCATCATAATGATGTTATACTGCCGTCCCCAGGTATCAAGGTTTCTTCAACGCTGATTCCAGAAGACAGATTTGAAGACATCAACGACTGGTTCCAGTACATCAACAATCAACTCAACAAAGCATATGGACACTATCATCCGAAATTACAACCAAAGGAAGCAAAGCCTAATAGCGACTCTATTGCACAAGTTTTGCGTAGATGAAAGCAGAAAGCAGAATGTCGCGAAACAACTGGAAACCATAATAGATCATACGTTAACTCCATCAGATCCCGCCATAGCAATCAAGAGAAGCAAGAGGGAAACATATCTGGAAGTGGGGTCGGTTGTAAAGAATCTGAAGAAGGAGATAGCCGTACTTAGACATACAAATGCTAAGATCACATCAGAGATGTCTGGTGGGCCAACCCCTTCAATCTTTAACGCTGAGTATGTAAACACAATCAATCAGTACATCCTTGCAAATTCAATGAAAAAGAATGACTTCAGGGAGTTGATTATGGCATACAATTCTCCAGTCTCGCCCATACTAAACGAGGACTATTTTAATAAATCACTTCAGATTGTTTCTGAATACACGAACGTAGAAGCAAAAAAAATAATCAGCAGAAGTAGGAAGTCGGCAGTTTACCATGCAAGAAGACTGCTAGTTGTTTCTGTTTTATGTTTTTATAAGACTACGCTTGTGCAATTGGGTAAACACCTGAAGAAGGATCACACAACAATTATTCATTACATAGACGCTAATAAAAACTGGAGTTATGATAATAAAAAGAAAACGAAAAGCACCCTTCAAGTTCAGGGCGCGTAAGGAAGACATGCAGCCATGGAAATTCATAGCTCTGCTAAATATACCAGAGGTGAAGAGGGCAGCAGTGGCCGAGTATATTTATGGGTCTGGGGAAACAAACCAAAGAAGTCTTCTGTCAAGGAAGTCGGCTGGCTTGTTAAGGCCAAGCGACAAGGAGATTCAGAAAACCCTTGAGTTCTACGCCTCATTGAAGGAAGAGATAGAGGACATTTTAAGCACACACAATCGCATGTAATGGATCAGGATAATAAACCAAAGGAACTATCAAAGGTGGGTTCATTGCGCCTCCAGAGAGGCCACAGGTGTTTTGCCTTGGATTTGAGGACGGGGAATGTCTTTGAGGTTGACTTCCCCTCCCATTCCGAGGATGGTAAGAGCCTTATTCTGGACGGGTCCCACATTTATGTGACAGCTCTCAACCCCAGAAACGCAGAGAAGAAATTCAATAAGATGCTGTCCCCGTCTGGTTCGCAGATCGCGAAATGAGAACCGAATTGTCTTGTTTTTTGTAACAAATAATGGTATAAAAATGTTACAAATTCGGAAGTATTCCGAGTTACAATACTAAACTTGTCAAGTTTATTGTGCAAAAACTGGACATATATTTCCATTTTGGAAATAACTGCTTTGGTTTTATGTTAAAATCCACGCAGATTGTAAATATATTTCTGTTTTGCAAGGCTTTTTTATACCCTTTACCGTATAGATTATACCTTTTACCGCAAGATTGTACCCAGTAGGGTGCATTTTAATGGGTCATCGTTGTGCAAATTATAGGCGCATGGTTCAAAAACTAGGCGCAATTTATACTCTGAGTATAAGAATTTGCATGAAATTTTTTAAAAACCCATGCAATGTCTATATTCGTTGTCTCACGTATAGATACACGCGTGTATCTGGGTTATAATGTGTATCCCAGATGTCACAAAAGGGTTACCAATAACGAGTTATAACTCCATAATTGGTGGAATAGTGTCCGAAAAGAGACACAAAAAAACATTTTGAGACATCACAGATACTAACTACCTTCGCACTCCTAAAGGCGAAGCTTTATAACCCAGTGAATTACTTCGTTTTATAACGAGTATTTACAAAGTGTGTATCTGTGTGTGTATCCAAACCTAAAATCACTCACACATGGTAAACTACACAATCTACGAGCGCAACGATGTACTTCAATTGCGCATCAATGGTGGTAAGCACAACCACAACATCAGGTTTTCTCTTGGAGTTAAAGTATCCAATCTGAAGTTTAATCCAGACAAGGCAAGGTGCCAGTCAACATCGGAGGCTGCAATCAAAACCAATATCCTTATCAGGGATATTGAGGAATGCATAGAGAAGGCCGCTCTCCTACCCAAGGATGACCTAACGCTGGAAACCCTGAAAGATCAGGTGCTTTCCATAGTCAAACCCCTAAACCAGAGAATTGAAACCAGAAATGGATACCTTCTGGACTGCATCAAGGAGTACGTTAACTTCAGCGAAGCGGGGGGCGTTAGGAGCGCTACCAAAAGACCGCTCAGTGAGGTAACCATATCTGTGTATAAGTATTTTTTAAGTCTATACCAGAGGTTTCTTGCTAATCACAATGATATAAACCTACACGATGTTTCTGTTCATGGGGTTACTGAGCTGCGAGAGAGAAGGTCCCGTGTGGATTCTGTAAACTCTCATCTTTTGAACTTTAGAAACTGGATGATTCAGGAGGGAATGCACCCCAATAGTCAATACGCCCACATAACTAAGGTTGTGGCGGTTATGAATTGGTACGCAGCGAAAGAGGTTCTTGTTATTCAATACGAAGCACCATCCAGAAAGCAAGTGTCTGACAGGGTGTTTCTGGAGCCTTCAGATGTGAAGACAATACTCAACAACTACCACATCAGAAACAGGCTGGAGGATAGCCATAGATATCTGTTTGACTTGATTCTCTTTGGGTTAACTACCGCTCTTCGCAGAAGGGATTTAATGCAATTAAAGGTCACTGACTTTAAGTATGTTGACGGGAAATATTTCCTTACCAACATGAATAATAAAACTCTCATCAAGACAATGGCCCAGGTTCCAAAGTTCATTTATGATATTGCGGTAGAGAACCACAACAAAACAGGATTTGTTGTTGGAGCAAACCCATTCGAAACAAACGCTCTGGTTAGCGCCCATTTACACACTGTATTAAATCAGCCAGAGTTTGAACAGCTAAAGAGACTACATACCAAACAGAAGTTAGCTCCAGATGGCAAATCTCAATACCCCAAAACCGACAAGCTATACAAATTTGTGACACCGCATGTGCTGAGGCGTAGCGCTATTACATCAATGCTTGTTGCTGGCGTTGACGAAGAAACGGTAAAGAAGATGAGTGGACATGCGAGGAATAGCGACTCTTTCAATGTCTATGTTGGACATGTACAGAGCCACTTCGATGAACAATCTAATAAGTATCTATCCTTTATTGGGTCTTAGTAAGTTGTTGAATTGCTGAAACCAACGCTGAGTTACTAGCTGTGACCGCCTCTAAATGAGCCTGTGTCATGGCTAGTTTTTCTTTTAGTTGATCCAGGTCGTTATTTTCAACCACTCCATCAATCATAAACTCATAAGAAACATTAAACCTTTTCATTAGCAGTCTCAAGTGCTTGAAAGATATGGTCTGGTTGTTATGTTCAATATTTGCGTATGTAGATCTGGCACATCCTAGAATCCTGGCCATCTCTGATTGGTTTAGATTTTGTTTTAACCTAAGATCTTTTACCCTCTGGTTGATATCGGTATAGTCATCAACCTCCCTATTTGTATCAACAATAAGCATCTTGCCTTCGTTAAATAAAAACCAGTCTCTTGAGATGTTAGGATCGTAAGAAACCACGGCTTTCCAAATGGTGTCTGAAACATAGGTGGAATCCTTTTTTTGTTTAGTTATCTCTGCCTTCTCGATTCCAGTGTGCTTGATAAACTGAGCCTCTGTAATCCCCCAGTACTGGAATAGATATTCAATCCTTTCCCCTGTCGTTTGTTTTCCTCCTTTGTTTACTCTCATAGTTTATACTTATTTAGTTTTGTTTAATAAATTATCCTAGCATACCAATGAGAAAAAAACATTATATGTTGGTGATTTTCACAACGGTAGATTGCAAACATATGGACAATATGACACAATTTGCAATGACGAAAATCATGTTTCGCGTAAATTTGTGGATAAATAAAGTCCATTTGTCCTTATTTGGGACATTAAATATCTAACTAATTTAGTGTAATACTAAATAAATTAGCAATTGGCAAGGGGTATAGTAAAATATGATTTCGGGAAAAACAAAGTTACCGTGCTTGGTTTTAGCAGTGATCTTGATGTTTTACGAAACTGGATTTGTAATGTATACCGCCCACTAGCGGAGCGTTATGTGGTAAAAACGATCAGAAAAAATTCAGTATTTATACGTAATTATGATTGGGAACATATACTTAATGTTGCCCGCGAAGAGTTGATTGTGATGGATTGGTATTCTGAGATAAAAGACAAACACAAATAAGTGTTAATTCCAAATAAAACCTTAATACAAAAATTAAAAATGTACATAACTATTTTTTAAACACTGTGTTAAAACAAATCCTATGCTTGATTATTTAGTAAAGCCAATCCAGCCAAACGAAGTCGAATGGCGCGTGATTACAAAACCAAAAGATGGCCGCATTACAGTAGCCCCATACATCGACAGTAGATGTGTAATGAAAAGACTTGACCAGCAATTTGGCCCGCTATCATGGAACACAATGGTTCACATAGACGGTGACAACTTAACGCTGATGCTCCAAGTAAGCCAGGATGGAAAGGAATGCACAAAAACTGATGGCGTAAAACTGCAACCCTCTTCTGACAACGATCAGATTGACCCAGTCAAGAGTGCAATTAGTGATGCTCTTAAAAGAGTTGCTGTGCAATTCGGACTTGGAAGAGACCTTTATGAGTACCCATTAATTCAGGTGCAATCAAACGACAGGTTCATCCCAAACTGGGCCAAACAAAAGTTATCAAACCTGGTAGCGAACATTGTCTCTGGGGATTTTAACAGGGAGTATATCCTTATATCTCAAGACACTTCAATTGAAACACCAAAGACACAACAATCAGTTGTAACATCCTCTGGAAAACCAGAATTAGATGGAGCAAAGTTTGCAAATATGTTAGCAGCTATTAACGCAGGCAAATGGAAAGAGGTTGAACAAGCATTGCCTAAGTATAATGTAGCACCAGATTACGAAAAAGCAATACGATCACAAATAAAGGCTTTCAGATCAGGAACAGCGCTTGATCAGGTGTCAACCAAACAGTAGGCCAAACAGGGGGGTATATCCATACTCCCCAATTTTAAAAATACTAAGACTTATTTTAGGACATTATGACTAAACTACAATACATTAGAAGTAAGACAAGGGAAGAATGGTTAGAGCAGAGAAAGAAAATGACAACGCTTGGAATGGTTGGAGGCACAGACTCTGGAACCATACTTGGGTTGAATAACTACAAGTCAAGAGTAAAATTATTTTATCAGGCTGTAGGATATGAGCCAATGACGGACACAGATAATGAGATAATGTTTCATGGTAGAAACCTAGAAGACTATGTTGCTGACTTGTGGCAATACTATGGTGGAACATCGGAATCCTTGATCACAAACTATGATAAGTCAATCAAGGTAAGATCAGCAAGGAAGTTAAAAGCCATGGTTGTTAACCCAAAGTTCCCGTGGATGTTTGCAAATGTTGATAGGGTTATATCTAAACACCCAGACAAAAAGGGAAAGGGTATACTTGAGATCAAGACAATGTCATCTTATCATTCTGAAATGTGGCAGAGCGGAATACCCCCCGCGTATATCATCCAGATACAGCACTACCTAATAGTTACAGGATACAGGTACGCGGAGATTGCCATACTTATGGATGGCAGAAAGTTTGACACAGTTCCGTTTGATGCTCACGATGGAATCCAAACTAAAATACTGGAAGCAACAGAAGACTTCAATAAAAGAGTATTATCTGGTATTGAGTTGATGAAACTTGGAATGCCAGACGATGAGTTGATATACGCATTAAGCGAAGTGCAGCCAGAGCCAGAATCAAGCGAAGCCTTTGATGACTATATGAGTGAAAGGCATAAGCGAAGGATGAGTGAGAAAACAATTGAGGGCAATGATACCATCTTGGATGTCGCAAAGCAATATAAGAATGCGCAAGAAGGTGTAAAGGCGGCAGAGACCGAGAAACTGAGGATAGCAGGTATTATAAAAAACTACATGGAGTCTAATAGTGCTACTGTAGTGAAGCTGGGTGATAGCGGGACGATCACCTGGAGGAAGCAGCTAAATGTTAACTATAAAGAAAGTAAAGATGACAGGACTGAGCTTGGTTTTTGATCTTACAGAAGAGCAGATAAAGAAATTGAAGCAAGATCTTATGGGATCTACAGAACAAGAGCAAAAGCCCAAGGGTGAAGAGGTTAATTACATTAACACTAATGATGCTATACGTAAGTATAAGATAAGTAGGAAGACTCTGGCTAGATGGATATCTGATGGGTTGCCGTATATAAAGTCAAGGCCAAATGTTTTTGTTGAATCGGATATTGAAAATTTTATTCAAAGAAAATTCATTAGAAAAAAATGAAGCTGGAATATTTAGAGAGAGCGATAAAGTCAAACTTTATTTTAACCAACAGGACTGACAGAAGTTTAACTGGTGCTAGAGAGGAAGAGTCAATGTGGCCCTTATACATATTCAGTAATCTGGCAAGAGAGTATGATTACTCGTGGAAAGAAATAGCAGACTACCTAGGATACTTTAATGAAGAGGTTAAAGATTTTTATAAGAACGCAAAAGATTTAAGACTAAAAAAACTAATGGCAATGATTAACAAGAATGAGACAACGGAGGAGATAGACAACTTCTACATAAAGTACAAGCTGGTAAGAGCTTCCGTTAGCAATCTTACTAAACCCATTTTAAATGAATTCAACATCTACCAAAAGTAGCTACAATAGAGTTGTAGCATACGGGAAGGTGCTAGAGAAAAACACGAAGTCCTTCCAAAGAGAAAATAAAGATTATATGTTTCTACAACTGGTTATACTCTGCGAGTTTTATGAATACATAACCGACAAGGTGTTTACCAAGTTGCATGTAACTAATGTTTGGAACCCAAAATTACTCTCCATATGTGAGACAATTGAGGTTGGTGATACGGTTGAAGTAGAATCATATGTGGAGACAGAGCGCAACAGAAAAGATCCAGGAACATTTTATCATAAGATGAATGCTACTAGAGTAATAAAGATAGAGCAATGAGTGGAAGATCATCTAGGGTTAAGGGCCACGCCTTTGAGAGATCAATGGCAGAGCATTTCAGGAATCTTGGTTATACAAAGTGTCGTACATCCAGATATGAATCTAAGATGCTAGATGACCAGGATATTGACTTGACAAACACAAAGCCTTTCAGTATTCAGTGCAAGGCGGTTGAGAACCTAGGCAGCGCACATGATGTTTTATCGGCAATGCCCAATGATGAGAACTATAATGTTGTGATACATAAAAAAAATAGAAAAGGGATCGTAGTGTCTATGACGCTTGATGACTTTTCAGAAATTATACAAATGCTTTTTATAAACCAAATAGTAAAACCATGATTAAACTACAGTTGATTGGCAAGCTGGCACAGGATGCCACCGCCAAAAATGTCGGAGACAAAGTTGTTGTTGAGTTGCAAATCCCAGTGAATGAAAAGTACAAATCGAATGGCGAGACCATGGAGCGTACAACATGGGTTAGAGGAAGTTACTGGGTGAAGACTGACAACATTGTTAAGTACTTGAAGAAAGGAACAACAGTTTTCTTAGAAGGAAGACCAGCGGCAAACGCCTACAAAAACAAGGATGGGGAAGCTAAAGCATCACTAGATGTGTATGTAAACGAACTAGAGTTTTACAACACACCTTCTAATGTTACAGCACCAGTCGAGTCAGAAGAGGCGCTACCTTTTTAATAACTAAAAAGAAATATCATGTATTGTGTACCTGTATATAAACCACAACCCTTGTGGATAGACGCGTTGCACTTCTTCTTTGTTGCGCTACCTGTTGCTGGGTTAGTATTAACTGCGGTTCATATCGCATTTTGGATAATTGACTTTGTAAGATGGGAAAGCGTGTAACAAATGTGGTAAGGTCTTCCCTATCTGGAAGAATGATGGCGGCTACAGATATTGTAGGCAATGTTGGATGCAACAATCCAACACTAGGATCAACCCAGTAAGCGACAAGAAAAGGAAGCAAAACAAAGAATACTCTGTCTTGCGCAAGGAGTTTTTAAAAGACAAGACAAACTCTTATTGTAAAGCTGCCCTACCTGGTTGCACTGGAAAGGATAAGTCTACGCTAACTATACATCACATGAAAGGCAGAGGGAGGCACACGCTGGATAAAAACACATGGGTCACCCTTTGCTTTAATTGCCATCGATGGGTTGAGGAACACCCAGAGAAAGCGAAGATTATGGGACTATCACTAAACAGAAATGAAAACTATGACAGGACAGGGACTACGCCACAATCAGGGGAAGAACAGACATGATCTTCTTCCAGCCTGGGCGCTTAACGAAGTAGCCAAGGTATTCACGGCAGGCGCAAACAAATATGCCGACAGAAATTGGGAGCTTGGGATGAGCTGGGGCAAATGCCTAGCAAGTTTGAAGCGACACCTAAATGCTTTTGAAAGAGGTATCGATTACGATCAAGAGACAGGCTTACTACACATGTCTCATATAGCAACGAATGCTCTCTTTCTTTTACAGTATTACAAGATATATCCTCAAGGAGATGACAGACCGCAAGAGTGGATGTCAAACTTTAAAATTGGATTAGACATAGACGAGGTGATCGCTGACTGGATGAGTGCGTACATGACCAGATATCAGATTGACACCAGGCCAAGCAGTTGGTTTTTCGATAGAGAGATACGGGACAGGTTTGATTTACTTAAAAGCGACAAGGAATTTTGGTTAAATATTCCCGTATTAACAAATCCACAAGACATACCATTTGAGCCACACTGTTATATTACAACCAGGCCAACCTCAACACACGATTGGACGCAGGAGTGGTTGGATAAAAATGGATTTGCTGCGGCTCCAGTGTTTACTGTTTCTGGGTCTAAGGTAGAGGCCGCAAAAAAATCTGGCGTTGATTGGTTTGTTGATGATAGGTATGACAATTTTGTTGAGTTAAACAAAGAAGGCATCTGTACATTTTTATTTTCTAGACCTCACAACATAAGGTACAACGTAGGTTTCAGACGAATAGATTCTCTAACACAATTAAATAAACACTAATGAAAAAAACTAAAACACTCATTGCCGCTCTGCTTATTGCAGGGGTGTCATTCGGTCAACTCAACAATTGTATCAACACAAAGGAGCATCCGTTGATACTTGAGATCATCGACTCGGCTAAGACAAACAGCAACTACAAATCAATACTAGCTTTCACGGTTATTAATAGTGATCGGATTGGCCTAGCAAAAAGTACAGCTCTAAATCTTGCATACGCGTGGGCTTCTTGTAAAAAGATCGTTAACCCCGCAGCTAAAAAGGATGAGGAGTTTAAGTTCCTCGAAGCTATCCTTGATGAAAAAGAATTTGAAAGACTTATTTCTTTTACTGAAAAAATAAATAAGAATGGCAAAGTTCAACAAGAGTAGTAACGACCATGTTGTCTTTAATGTTCGAGAAATACTGGACACATCCAGGTCTCCTCTTCACACTGGAATGCTAGTGATACTTGAGTGTTTGTCTGTTCGAGGTGTTGTAAGTAAAAAAGATTGCCAGATATATTTTGATGAAGAATCTATGACAGAGGTAGAGTCTCTCGCAGTAGATTTTGGTTATACTATTTCTGCATCAGACGGAGAGGTTGTTGCTAAGAAAAAACAACCAGAAGTAAAAAGATTTGTGCAGCCATCGTATGAAGAGGTAAGGGATTATATGGCCAAGATTGAGATGTCTGATCCAGATAAAACCGCGGAGCGATTCATTGCTTATTATACCTCAAACGGATGGATGGTTGGAAAGATAAAGATGAAGGATTGGAAGAGTGCATGTGTAACATGGAAGACCAGACAGTCAGAGCGCACATCTTCTGTACCAGCAGGCATGGTCCGCGTCTATCCTCGTGGAAGTCAAAAGACAATTGTAATTAGCAAAGAAGATTACGACCGCTCTGTTCAAAGCGGTACGAACTATTATAAACTAACCCAATGATCCGATCAAAACTAGAAAACCTAGGAATAAAACTTAACAATGTAAGATCCCATGGAAAAACTGTTTGCCCAAAATGTTCACACGAGAGAAAGAATAAACACGAAAGATGTTTATCGATTGATGTAGAGAATGGTCTGTATAATTGCCATCACTGTGGTTGGGCTGGCCAGGTTAGGGAAGACAATATTACTATGAAGAAAACATATACTCTACCAACAGCAAGACCCACAAACCTTAGCGATAAGGTTGTTGAGTGGTTTGGTCAGCGCGGTATATCAGCGCAGACCTTGATGAGGTATAGAGTTACGGAATCAACAGAAGCTATGCCCACTAAAGAGGGCGTATTCAAAGACAGAACAGTGGTTTGCTTTAACTATTATGACCGTGAAGGCAATCTGATAAATATCAAATTCAGGTCAAGCAATAAGGAGTTTAAGATGAACACAGGGAGTCAGTTAGTTTTCTTTGGCCTTGATGTAGCAGACATGAATACTGGTCCCATTGTAATATGTGAGGGAGAAATGGATGCCTTGTCTTTGTACGAGGCGGGCATACATAGGGCTATATCAGTACCGAACGGAGCGAGCAAGGGCAACCAGAATCTAGAGTATCTAGACAACTGCTGGGAGTTCTTCTCTGGAACCGATAAGATAATTCTAGCCACTGACAATGACGAGCCAGGGCTAGCTTTAAGAGAGGAGTTGTCCAGAAGACTGGGCAGGGATAGGTGTAAATACTTATTATACCCTGAAGGCTGCAAGGATGCCAACGATGTTGTGGTTAAGCATGGAAAAGAAGCCCTAAAGGGGGTGGTCCAGGACGCTAAAGAATACCCATTAGAGGCTGTTTTAACCGCGATTGAACTCTCCGATGAACTGGAACAAATCTACGATTCTGGGTACCCTACAGGCGTTCCTATTGGCATCCCAGGACTGGACAGCCTGGTTAAGTTTATGCCTGGGCAGGTTACGGTGGCAACAGGGGTGCCAGGATCTGGTAAAACTAACTTCTTTAACTGGGTTGCAGTGAGATTAGCAAACAGATATGGCTGGCGCTTCGGGGTCTTTAGCCCAGAACAAAGCCCAAGCTCCGTGGTTTATGTCTCGCTCATGGAGGTGTATACTGGTAAGCCATACCAAGTTATCAGTGAGAAGTACAGGAATAATGTAATGAACAGGGCCGAGAAGGATCAAGCCCTCGCCTTTGTAAACAACCATTTCTTTGTAATGAAGGATGAGGAAATGGATGCTACGCTGGAGGGTATCCTACAGAAAGCGGAAGAGCTGGTTAGATCCAAGGGTATACGCGGGTTAATTATTGATCCATGGAACTGGGTAGATCAATCTATGCAGCACGGAGAAAATGAAACGCAGTACACCAACAGGGCTATGTCCCAGATTGTAAGGTTTGTACGGAAATACTCCGTACATGTTTTCCTGATAGCCCATCCAAGGAAGATGTACAAAGATAGAGAGACTGGAGAGTATGATGTTCCATCTCTGTACGACATCAGTGGTTCGTCTGCATTCTTTAACAAGGCCCACAATGGTATTGTATTGTACAGGAGGTTCAGCGATAACTCGATTACAGTTTATGTACAGAAGGTAAAGTATAAGTGGCTTGGTAGAGTGGGAGAAAACCCAATGATCTTCGATATTCTATCAAACTCGTATACCGAATCTGGTACTGCATTTGAGTCTGAGCTTGAGTACAACAAAAGAAGAACTACACATGAACAAATGTCATTCGATAATGTGTAATATAATGCACAAAACCACGCCTTTTTGTTGGTTATATCGGACATTATCTAGCAAAGTGCAATCTAATGCATGTAAAAGCATACAAAAGATGCACAATCTAAGAGTTTATATCAGAATACATATAGTGTTTAGGATTGCAAGAATTGTGTGCAGGGTTTTCGGCCATAAGTGGAAGATATATTCAAGGTGTGGAGATAATGTTTTAGCAAAATGTGACATATGTAAAGAGGTTAGGATAGACCTCTTATATAACATAAGTGACGATTACCTAGAAACAATTCTTTATGAAATGGATAAAATGCAGAAACTGTAGAAGGTTGTTTACTCAGACAATCTATAAAAAGAAAAAGTCAATACCTATATGCCCATGCTGCAAAACAATAAACTAATACCATACCATGGAAGCAACACTTAAATACAATTTACCAGACGAGCAAAGCGACTTTAACCTAGCAGTGAATGGATTCAAATGGCACCTTGTTGCCTGGGATCTAGACCAGTATTTCAGAACAAGAATGAAGTACGAAGAAGGAATTAGCGATCAAGCTTACGAAGCTGTTGAGCAAGCAAGAGATAGGTTGCGGGAGATCGTATATGAGTACGGATTATCCTTTAACGACTAGGGATATACCTTGGAAGCACATACCTGACTCCAACATATCCAGCTACAATAACAAGAAGAATCCAGAACCACTTCCTGTAG
>Ga0068876_10001441_pt1 | contig 18643 bp, 14 predicted proteins | sample NOAtaG_6_FD_66442 | JGI IMG/M metagenome (GOLD analysis project Ga0068876, IMG submission 66442) | Freshwater lake microbial communities from Lake Erie, under a cyanobacterial bloom - NOAA_Erie_Diel5S_2200h metaG | ecosystem: Environmental > Aquatic > Freshwater > Lake | place: USA: Ohio, Lake... | reverse complement strand
TTGGTAGAATATTCCGCTTTGGCCATCGAGCGAATCGCCATGATCTGCACCATGCTTTCCTCCGGCTGACCCTCTACGCGCGCTAATAATTCTTTGATCACCTTTCCACCAACGCTGTCCGTAGCTTTGGGAAGCTTGTACCCTAAATGCTTGAGAAAATTACGCAAAGATTGAATCTTTTCAGGACTCGGCAAATCATGCACCCGGTATACACAAGGTCGCGATTGACCTTGCGCATTTTTTCCGACAAACTTTGCTACACGTTGATTCGCTAACAACATAAACTCCTCAATCAACTGATTGGATTCCTTCATCACCTTGATGTATACACCTTCCGGTTGGCCCTTATCATCCAATTTAAATTTCACTTCTTCACTACTAAAATCTATACTCCCTTCATCAAATCTCTTCTTGCGCAATTTTCGCGCAAGACCATTCAAAGTCAAAATTTCATTCTTAAAATCGCCTTCTCCTCCTTCAATGATGGCTTGAGCTTCCTCATAAGTAAACCTTCTGTCGGAATGAATGATGGTTCTTCCAAACCATTCATTTTGAATATTACCCGATACATCCATTTCAAAAACCGCAGAAAAAGTCATTTTATCCTCATTTGGTCGCAATGAACACAACTCATTGGAAAGCCTCTCTGGCAGCATCGGAATGGTACGATCCACCAGATAAACACTGGTAGCTCTTCTTTGTGCCTCTTTATCGACGATAGAATCGGGCTGGACATAAAAAGACACATCCGCAATGTGCACCCCCACTTCTACATTTCCATTCTCCAATGCTCTAAAAGACAACGCATCATCAAAATCTTTCGCGTCAAAAGGATCAATGGTAAATGTGGTTATAGTTCTAAAATCTCTCCGCTTATTGATCTCATCAGGTGTAAAACCGTCTTTGATTTCATTTGCAAAATGTAAAACCTCTTCAGGAAACTCATAGGGCAGCTCAAATTCCGCCATGATAGCATGCATCTCAACATCATGAACACCTTGTTGCCCAAAAACTTGCACTACCTCTGCCAATGGCATTCGCTTAGGGTCCGTCCATTCTGTAATTCTTACCGAAACTTTATCCCCTTCCTTTGCCGTTCCTTTTTGAGGACCTTTTACAATAAATACAATTCCCAAATTTTTGGTTACTGGAATAACCTCCGCATATCCCCCTTTATCGTGAAATACACCGACATATTGTGAACGAAAACGCTCCACAATCCTGATAAATTTGGCCCGTGAACGACGACCCAAATTTTGCACTTGAATTTCTACCTTATCTCCTGAAAGCGCCGTTCCGAAAGTAGCTTTTTCCAACACAAAATCTTCTTCCACACCAGGTACAGCAACATAGGCCTTCCCAAATTTACTGACATCAATCACCCCGATGAGGGTAACTTGTTTTACTTCCTTCAATATAAACTTCCCTCTTTCCGTTTCTTTGAGTTTTCCGTCAGCTACCTCACGGTGTAAAATTTCCATCAACAACACACGATCACCTGAATCCTTGATTCCCAAGGCAGCGCCAATTTGTTTGTAATTCAAACCCTGTGTGGGTTTGGCCTCTAACACCTTCCACACCTCCTCGGCAAGACGTGCTTTGAATCCGCCAGAGGACTTTTTTTTCTTTCTACTCATCATAACAACGAAGGTACAGCACAAATTATGAGAAATGAAAGATTGATATTTATATAACAATTCTGTTCATCTTCAAAATCTCTTTGATATATTTGAGCCAAACAATAATTATATGAAAAAAACTTTACTTTCTATTTTAGCTTGCGGCAGCATAGGTATGGCTTCCGCTCAATTGGTGGATCCCAGCTTTGAATCAGGGCCTGGAGCCTATTGGACAGAGTTTTCAGCAGTTTATGGAACTCCCCTTTGTGATGCCGCATGTCTTGGCGGACAAACCTTAGCCTATGATGGGGTATGGTATTATTGGGGAGGTACAACAGCAGGTGACTTGGAAGAAACTTTAATGGCTCAGCAAATGACCATTCCAGCTGGAAACTCTGCTACCATTGAATTCCAATTTGGTAATGTAGGTGGTGATGGTTCCACCGATGATACATTTATCATGAGTATCGATGGCAATCCTATTTTCAGCGTTACTGGCGCTGATACTGCTGCCTATCCTTTGTATACACCAGTTACCATTGATATTTCGCAATACGCAAATGGTGGTGTACACTATTTCGCATTTGCCTCATACCAAAATGGTGGAACTAACTTTTTGTTGGATGCCTTGAATTTGACTGTCAACGGACAATCTCAAACCAATATCAATGATATGGTCAACAGAGAAAAAGAAGTGGTAGTGTATCCAAGTCCAGCCAATGACAATATCAATGTACAATTCAATCAAGCCGTTTCAGGTAGCGCAACTATCAGCATTTTTGATGCAACTGGAAGCTTGGTAAACCGTGATCAATTAAACCAAATCACGAGCAAAACTTTCACTTTAGATGTTACTCAACTTCCCAATGGAGTATACTTCATGAATGTTGACAACAACGGAAGTCAATTCCAACAGCGTTTTGTTGTTGCTCACTAAAGGAAATTATTTTTTCGAGAAAAGACCGATTCGTCGGTCTTTTTTTTTGACCAAAAATGATAATTTTGCGCTATGTCTGAAAAAGTAATGCTCGGTCTAAAACTGCCCACTGATCCCAGATGGGTGAATATCGTAGAAATGAATATCCAAGAAATTCTCACTGATCACGCTTATTGCGAGCAAAAGGCCGCATCTAACGCTATTTCATGTATAATCAGATTTCCGGAATACCCTGATGTTGTGACAGAAATGGTGCGAATTGCAAGAGAGGAAATGGAACATTTTGGGCAAGTACATCAAGAGCTACTTAAAAGAGGTCTTTGTCTTGGAAGAGAGAGAAAAGACGAATATGTCCAAGATCTAGCAGATTATATCAGAAGTGGCGGCGGTAGCAAGGAACAACAATTTGTAGATAGAATGCTCTTTGCCGCCATGGTTGAAGCGAGAAGTTGTGAGAGGTTTAAATTACTTTCCCAAGAAATCGCCGATTCCGAGTTAAGGCAATTCTATTACGAACTGATGATCAGTGAAGCAGAACATTACACCACCTTCATCGGATTTGCCAGAAAGTATGCAGGAAAAATAAATGTTGATCAACGATGGCAAGATTTTCTAAATTTCGAAGCCTCACTCATGGAGAAATACGGCAAAAAAGAGACGATTCATGGTTGAAATTCACTTTTGTAAGAAAGAACAACTTCCTTTGATTCAGATTTTAGCCAATGAAATTTGGCCAGAAGTATATGATTACATGATCAGTACTGAACAAATTCAGTACATGCTCAACAAAATGTATAGCCTACAATCATTGGAAGAACAATGGCAAAACGGTCATCAGTTCATTGTTCTATATGATCATCAAACGCCCGTTGGATTTGCTGCATTTGAAAAAGGTAAAGAAGGAAATACCCAATTGCATAAATTGTATCTTAAAAAACAAGAACATCAAAAGGGATTAGGAAAAAAAATGCTGAACTTCGTTTTAGAGCACTGTCGCTCCCATGATCAAACGAGTGTCACTTTAAATGTCAATCGGAACAATAAAAGTTTAGCATTTTATATTGCAAATGGATTTTAAATCATGAGGTCAGTAGATATCTCTATTGGAGAAGGGTTTGAAATGAACGACTACATCATGCACCGATCACTCCTTTGATTTCAGTTCTATTCTGAAGGTAGTTCCCTTTCCCAATTCGGATTCTTTCACAAAAATGCTTCCCTTGTGATACTCCTCAACGATTCGTTTAACCAGTGACAATCCCAATCCCCAACCGCGTGCTTTGGTAGTATAACCTGGTTTAAAAACGGTTTTCCATTTATTCTTGGGGATTCCCTTTCCCGAATCTTTTACTTCAATGATCACTTTATTAAGCTCACTTCCTACGAGTACCTCTATCGAGCCATTCTCCTCAAGGGCATCAGCAGCATTCCGCACCAAATTTTCAATCACCCATCCAAACAAAGCTTCATTGATTGCCACAGTTGTGGTTCTTGAAGGAAGTTGCAAGGTCACCTGAATCTTTGAAGAAATTCTCTTTTTCACATAATCCAAAGATTCATCTATAGTTTTCCTGATATCCACATTTTTCAATTCCGCTTCAGAACCAATTTTTGAAAACCGCTCCGTAATGATTTGCAATCTCTGAACATCCTTATTTAACTCAGCGATATATGCAGGAGAAACATTTTGCGTTTCCAAGAGGGCACCCCATCCCATCAATGAGCTCAAAGGCGTTCCCAATTGATGCGCCGTCTCCTTGGCCATGCCCACCCACACTTGATTTTGCTCTGCCTTTCGATAAGTAGAGAAAATTAAATAACTGATGAATAAAAACACCGTCACCAACAATAATTGCCCAATCGGAAAATACCTCAACTGTTGCAACACCAAAGAATCCTCGTAGTAAATACTAACGGGCACTCCATCGGGCTTTTCAATCTTAATGGCTGGATTGGCTGATTTTATAGATTCCAATCGCTCCACATTGGCTACCTCCTCAGGTGACAATCGTGCATAACTGATGATCTCTTGCGTCTTATCATTGATGATAACAATGGGAACCGACGTGGAAGCAACAATCTTATCATCAATGAAAGCCCGATTCAATTCATTCAGTGTTTTTTCCGTTTGTTTGTACAATTGACTGTCGTCAAAATACAATTTCATCCCTAACTCCGGAATACTGATAGGCTGATACTTTTTAATAATTTCATTTTTCAGTGAATCCGCAAACTGAACATCTAGCTCTCGTCCTCTTGGTAGGTTTCTACCTTGCTGAAACTGACCATTCTTATCGTATAATAGAATAGGTATTGTGGAATTGTCTTTTAGATATTCGACAGGAAAAGTATAATCTAAATTGGGATCACCATTGGAAATAACAGATAACGCTTTGCCCATCAACCTTCCCTTGGCCTCTTCCTCCAAACGCAAAAGGGTGAGCAATGAATCGATATACTGCGTTGACTTGGCGCTACGCACTATGGTCTGGGCCCATAATTCAGCCTTATTTTTTTCATCCGCCCTGATACGATCAATGATGATCTGGGTGTAGGCCAAAGTTAAAAACACCAATAAAGTTGCAAATCCCACCAACACCCACTTCCAGCGTTGCTTGCTTTGATAAATATTGAGTTTAACCATGGTCGCATAAAGATACATCAACTTGAAAAACTGAGCCATTACTTCAACACAAAAAATCATGCAACCACTTTGACAAGGGATGAATCACCTTCCCGTTTTGTATCCAAGTACAACTCGAATAAGGCCATACTTCATCCGGCTGAATCAAGCCCATCCTTCCCGGAAGAGAGTGAAAATGCTCAATACTCGATTTCAAAATTCGAACCCTGTCAATCCCCTCTTGAGGAATGGGCAATACAATAGGTTGAACAGAGGATTCATCCAATTGAAAATACCCAAAGGTTTGATAAATAGATCTGCGCAAGGAACTTGAGAAATCCCGCACGGTCTCCTCTGAGTGCATCGCACGAGATTGTACAATAAAATGACATTGATTGGGCAATACAACGTAAGCCAACACCAAAAAATCTTGACACAACCAATAATTCACATGATCAATAAACTCCTGATAAGTCAGTGCACCACCATTAAATGAATGACTGACCGATAAGCTGAGAGATAATCGATATTCAGTAAAGGGGAAAAAAGCTATTGGATTTTTCATGGTGCAAACTTGCGAAGCTCCTCACTTGGTGACAAGTAACCTCTAAGCAAGGCATATTCCATCATACGCCACCATTTTCAATCAACACAGATATTCCAGGGTAGATGATATTCTATTATTATAAGCATAAAAAAACCCGCCGAAGCGGGTTCATTTTGGATTTATTAATATTACTTCGTTTTATAATGAACTTCTGTTACATCCCCATTGGAATCTGTAGACTTCGTCCAAAACTCGCTATTGGTCAATCTTGTTATGGTAACCGTTTGAGAGAAGTTAGAGTTATTACTCTTCGTTGTGAATGTCTCATCATCACCAAACTCCCAAGTTCCATTATCCTCCCCACTGGTCACTTGTCCAAAAAATGTATAAGAAAAAACGGTGCTATAGGTACCGTCTCTTTCAATGGTAAATTCAAAGGTTTCTCCTTCTGTAGATTGGTCTGTTACATCAACACCATTCTGTAACACTTTGTCATAGACCCAAGTTCCTGCAAGGCGTCCTGTTTTTGAACGCAATGAAATAGCGGGTCCGTCTTCATACTTTCCACATGACCACAACATTACCAATGTCATCGCCACTAATGCCAATTTAAATTTTTTCATATAATTAGTTTTTTTCAAATATACTTACCTTTTAGTTGTATCAGACGAAGTTGTATTGAACAATTATCTTTTAAAAAGTGGCACCGTAGAACACGGCTCACCAAACATGAACGACTTCACTACAGGCAACACTTTCAACATAAAACTCATTTGTATTTGTCGAGTAACAAATGGACTTGTGCAACCCTTGATAATCACCCGAGCCCCATCATAGTCCGCAACATCCAATGCTTGAATCCGTTGATGAAGCCATTGCTTTTTTGCGCTGTCCAAATTTCCTACAAAAATACCCTTGGCATGATTACCAAAATGCGACCCTATCAACAAATGGGCCCATTGGGGAATAATTACATCCTGAGGTATGAGCACATATACCCATTGGTTGTTATAAAAATCAACGGGTGTTTTCTTCAAAAAATCTCTTAGATCTGCCTCTCGAAGCGCCAACCCTTGCCAAAGCAAAGGGGTTAAATCGAAACATTCAAAATGCACATCCTTCACCCATTCTTCTAAATCGACAGTAATGAGTCCGCTGTTGGCTACTTTATTGATGATGACATCACTCATGCCGTTTGAGTCTGCACCGCCTGACCCAACATTTCCAAAGCTTCATTCACCATAGCGGCAGTATCAAAACCACATTCCTTATACAACTCATCCTGTGTACCGTGTTCGATATAAGCATCCGGAATACCGAGACGCTTCACCTTACACTGATAACCGTGGTCTGCCATAAACTCCAATACTGCAGATCCCATTCCGCCTTGAATACAACCATCTTCTACCGTGATGACATATTTGAATTTTCCAAATACTTCATGCAACATTACTTCATCCAACGGCTTGGCAAAACGCATATCATAATGGGCGGCATCAACACCTTGTTCTGATAATAATTGCACTGCCTTCGTGGTGTAATTTCCTATGGGGCCTAACGTTAAAAAGGCAATATCACTTCCATTGACCAAGCGCCTTCCTGTTCCCACCTTAATTTCCTCCATGGGTGTTTTCCAGTCAATCAACACCCCATTACCTCTCGGATATCGAATGGTATAGGCACCCTGAGGATTGGCTTGTGCTGAATACATCAAATTTCTCAACTCACTCTCATTCATGGGAGAAGACACCACCATGTGAGGGATGCAACGCATATAAGCAATATCATAGGCACCATGGTGAGTGGGGCCATCCGCCCCCACCAATCCTCCACGATCTAAACAAAACACCACATTTAACTTCTGCAAGGCCACATCGTGCAACACCTGATCAAAAGCTCTTTGCATGAATGAACTGTAAATATTACAGTACGGAATCAATCCTTGGGTGGCCATCCCTGCACTGAACGTCACGGCGTGTTGCTCGGCAATGCCCACATCAAACGCTCTGTGTGGCATCGCCTCCATCATAAACTTCAATGAACTTCCAGAGGGCATTGCAGGGGTTACCCCTACAATCTTATCATTTTTCTCGGCAAGCTCAATAATGGTATGTCCAAAGACATCCTGATATAGCGGGGCCTGTGGGGCCTTAGGGACTACTTTCACAATTTCACCCGTATCCTTATTGAAAATCCCTGGGGCATGCCAAGTGGTGGGTGAACCCTTTTCAGCAGGCTCGTAACCCTTTCCTTTTTTGGTAACACAGTGCAAAATTTTTGGACCCGGAATATCTCTCAAATCCCTCATTACTCTCACCAAATGGTCTACATCGTGACCATCAATCGGGCCAAAATATCTCCATTTTAATGACTCAAATAAATTGCTTTCTTTGATCAAAGAACCTTTTAAGGCCTCAGAAATTTTATGCGCTACCGCTTGAGCATTTGGTCCAAACTTACTCACTTTGCCCAGCAACTGCCAAACATCATCCTTTACTTTATTGTAAGTATGGCTCGTTGTAATGTCCGTTAAGTATTCTTTCAATGCCCCAACATTCGGATCAATGCTCATGCAGTTGTCATTTAAAACTACCAGAATATTGGAATCCGTGATACCGCCATGATTCAAGCCTTCAAATGCCAACCCTGCCGTCATCGCTCCATCTCCAATCACCGCAACCACATGTCGATCTTGCTCCTTCTTTAACTTAGAGGCCACCGCCATGCCAACGGCAGCGCTGATAGAAGTAGAGCTATGTCCAACGCCAAAAGTATCAAATTCACTTTCACTTCTCTTGGGAAACCCACTGATGCCCTTGTACTTTCTATTGGTGTAAAATAAATCTCTCCTGCCTGTAAGAATTTTATGTCCATACGCTTGGTGACCCACATCCCAAACCAATTGATCGTAGGGGGTTTGGAAAACGTAATGCAGGGCTACGGTCAATTCAACCACACCCAAACTCGCGCCAAAATGTCCTCCCTTCTCCGAAACCACATCCACAATGTACTGTCGCAGCTCTGTGCAAATATCCTTAAGATCCTTGTCTTGGAAGAGCTTACGAAGATCGTCTGGACTATTGATATTGGCCAATTTCTGACCGGGTATATATGGATTGTTCATGATGGACGAATTCAACTAATAACACAAAAATACGATGAAAGTTCTCTGATGCTCGAACTTTTATTGCTCAACAGACCACGTCAATTGAAGAAAATAAGTACACTTCGGCGAAGTAATAACAAATTCATCTTGATCTACTGCTGTAGCCGGATTAAAAGCCACCATGTCCACTTGATTTCCACCCGGATCCATCAATCGGAATTCATATAAAGTATCTACCGAACAAGATAAATCAGGATACCAATCGAACACAACATCGGTAAGAGATCGGACATCTTGAGCAAAGAACAGCGTGGGTCCATTGCTTTTCCTGATTTCTAAACTCGCACCAATCATGGATTGAAGGGAAGAATCTGGTGTGGCCATCCAAATGAAATTCATTTGAGCTCTATTGGAAGTAACGACTGGTGGAATGTAGGTGGAATCCGATGAGTTGGAATCATCTGGGTCCTGCTCACCTCCTTTTGTACAGGAAAAAGACATCATCATGACTGACATGATGAAACCGAATATTATGAGATGCCTATTGTTTTTCAAAGTGCCTTGCCTGAATATTGTGTTCCTCCGTTTCAACAACAAAGGTATAAATTCCTGAAGCCAAATCATCTATGGACAATGTATTAAAAACACCCAACTGACCAACATGCACAATTTGACCCAAGCCATTCACAATCCGAAATGTACATTTCTGAGAGAAATCAGATTGCACATATAACACCCCTTGTGCAGGATTGGGATAGATCGTCCAATGGAAAAGTTCCGTTTCCTCCACTCCAACACCGCACGGATCAACATATATATTTCTGACGGCTCTGTTGGTACAACCTTGCGGGTCGACATAATTATAGGTGATGGCATGCCATCCTGAACCCGCAATATTGGGATAAAATTGATTTCCGGACACTCCAATACCAGTATAAAATCCACCCGCGGGAACCCCCGTCATAAGAACGGGAAATCCATTAAAACAAATAGTATCTGTTGGGAGGAAAAGCTCAGTAGGCGCAAATAACACATCGATGAATTCTTCAGGCGTACTGACTGTGCAGCCCGAAACAGGATCATTGATTTCATAATGGATATAATGAGCCCCACCTCCGGCCAAACCTGGATTAAATGTGCTGCCTTGGATTCCCCCTCCATCAGAGACAAAGGTTCCTCCCAACGGTAAACCAACCAAATTAAGCGGCTGCGCCGACACACAAATAGAGTCTGTAGCCAATGCCATTACCACATCAGGCGTTTCCGCTAAAGAAATACTCACGCCAGAAGAAGCCTCACATTCATTGATCGCCATTACACTGACGCTATATGACCCCTCCTCCGTAACAATGAGAGGATCCGATTGAGAGTTATCATGTGTCCACTCCCAAAAAGCCACCAACGAATCAGGAGTAACAGTAGGAAATAATTCCAAATAAATGTCAGGAGTGCAATAAACGGTTTCACCCACAAAGAATATCGAAACTTCCGGAAGCGGCTTCGCGTCCACATATAATGGAGCAGAAATTCCTTGACAACCGTCCATTAAACCTCGAACTGTAATCCACTGCGTCTCCTCCACTTCGATAAATTCTGTGGTATCCCCTGTACTCCAAACATAGCTATCGGCTCCCCCTGCCGCCATGGTGACGATTTCACCCTCACAGAACTCCAATTCACCATCTATGGCAATGGTTACATAGGGATTAGGACAATCTTCTATTCTTCCAAAAATTCCATCTTGTCCTCCATTCAGGATAGATTGCCAGCCATTAGAGGCCAAAAGCGGAGATGCCGCAGATCCCGCAAACAATATTTTCTGCATAGGATCAATGCTCAAAAATCTCAACTCCTCATTTCCTGCTCCTCCATAATAGGTGGCCCATTGTGGTGTTCCTTCCACTGTAAACTTAGTAAGGAATAGATCGGTACCCCCTTGCACCGAAGTTTGAAATCCATTGATCGCTAAACCTGCAGAGTTGGTCTGTCCACCAAAATATATATTTCCCACTGCATCGGCCACCATAGACGATCCTACATCTGCCCCTGGGCCACCAAAGTAGCTTCTCCAATTGAGTATTCCCGTGCTGGAATACTTTGCCATAAACGCATCCGATACCCCACCGGCAAAGGAAGGTTGAAAGGCACCAACCGTTGCAAAACCGTTGGAAGAGGTGGTCCCCACCAAATAAATATTACCATAAATATCAGAACTGCACTGCTCAGCGATATCTGTTCCCACACCTCCCACATAGGTGGCCCAAGACATCACACCCAACTCATTGAAAGCCGCAATATATCCATCCTTCAAACCGCCACCATAGGTAGTTTGTTGCCCAGAACTTGCTATTCCCGTCACAGAAGCTGTGCTGCCGGTTATATAAATTCTATCGTTCAGCGCGTCATAGCCAATTCCTCCTGCGGTTTCGATATTCTCTCCTCCAAAAAACGTACTCCAATACAAAGAAGCCATGCCATTGATACAAGTAATGAAAACATCACCTTGACCGCCATAAACATTATCACCTCCGCCAAACACCGGATAATCACTGGAAGTAGTTTCACCCAAAACAAGCACTCGTCCCTCATTATCTACCGTAATTCCCAATACATATTCAGAGCCAGAACCTCCCAAATAACTTCCCCAAACCCGTTGACCATTCCCATTGAACTTCACGATAAAACCATCTCGTATTCCGCTCAAGGTGGGCTGGAAACCAAATGATGCCACCAACATAGTGGATGTAGTAGTGCCCCCCATATAAACAAATCCATTTTGATCTATGGCAATCGTATTCCCTTCATCTTGACCCTCTCCACCATAATAGGTAGCCCATAATCTTTGGCCTTGCGCATTGAACTTGGCAATAAACGCATCTCGACTTCCATTCATATTGGCTTGATGTATATTCCCTCCGACTGCATTCCCAGAAATAACCGTTGTGCTCGTGGTGGTTCCTGTGATATAAATATTATTATCCACATCAGAAGTGATTCCGGTGATGTCATCAAAAACTTCTCCCCCGTAATAAGAAGACCAAATAACTTCTGGATCGATAATCAAATCTTGTTTGGGGTCAAAATCACCAAGATCAAACCCAAATCTCTTTCCTTTCAAAACATATTGTACCCACACTTTTTGATCTCCTTGAAATGCGATCGGAGCCTTATCCGAAATTTCTCCTAGTTTACCATCCACTGTCATACCGCCATCTCCGGTAATCTTTACGCCCGCTGCATTTCTCCAATTCAATTGAATATCCCGAGGATCTCCACCCGGGTGCACAATGAAATCATATTTTATCCCGCATTCAGTATCATAGATCACCCAGTCTATGAGCGGATAAAGATCTTTGAGTACTATTTTTTTGTACGCTTTGGCTACTACTTCACGACCAGAGGTGTAATAGAAATTATCATTCACCGCCTCCATTTTTTGAAAGGCGCCTAATTTGCCCCCCAAAGGTTCAAGATAAACTCTATTTAAATCCAAAGACGCTCCATTGGGTTTTGCCCATTCATATTCCAATCCCAAACTGGTAATCCGGAACGAAACCTGGTGATCATGATTTTCAAAATAAACTTCTCGATCAGAGGTCATCCACTGACCTCTATTTTCAACGAATCCTTGTTTCAGGTCATAAGCGTACGACACTCCAAAAAATGAGAGACACGCAATGATTAATAATATACTTTGTTTCATAAGCAAATCTATAAGATACGTGGTCTACGCCAAGGAATCCATATTTGTTGCATAATTAAAGAAAAAAACTGAAATTATCGGTTAAAAAACACTCAAATTATTATCTTGCCGATGTTAATTCAAGACGTCATGTATATGAGACTGCTGATCAAAAACCATTTGTTCCTTTTTATTTTTTGTATTTTGTCCATGACTCTGAGTGCTCAAGTTTATACTGTAACCGGCACCGTTGTCGATAGCACTTCCAACAAAACCATACCCGATGTACTGGCTTTTTCGGGAAGCATTGGAACAAAAACCCAACAAAATGGGAATTTCGTTTTGAGCTTACCCAAAGGGAAAAACATCATACAATTGGAATTGATTGGTTTTTTCAATCGGAAAATTGAAATAGATGTTCAAAAGAATATTGATCTAGGGAATATTATCCTTACCAACAAGGACATTCAACTCGGTTTTTTAGTAGTTTCTGCTTCAAAACACGAGCAACGCCTAGAAGAAGTAACAGTGAGTATGGAGGTCATTCAACCCAAATTATTTCAAGACAAAAATATCACATCGATTGACGAAGGTTTGCAACAAGCACCTGGGGTGGCCATTGTAGATGATGAACCTCAAATCAGGAGCGGAAGCGGCTATAGTTTTGGCGCTGGGTCCAGAGTCCAAGTTTTGATCGATGACATTCCTATTCTCAGCGGTGACGCAGGAAAAGCCTCGTGGGCCTTCTTACCTTTGGAGAATATTGCACAAGTAGAAATCATCAAAGGAGCAAGCAGTGTTTTATACGGAAGTTCTGCATTGAGTGGAGTGATCCATTTCAGAACTGCATACGCTACCAACCAACCCATCACCAAATTTCAATCTTGGTTTGGCGCTTATGAGACGCCAAAAGGAAAACAAAAATATTGGAAGGGAAACGGGAAAAAAGCGGGTTTTTATTTCTCACACTCCGAAAAAAAAGGGCAATGGGATTGGCTGATCGCCACTACTGTCCAAGGAGACGATGGATCACTAGGTCCTGTAAAGGATTCTTTGGGAAATCTCACCAGTTATGATCAAAATCCCTTCACCATTGATCGCTATGACGCTGAAAACAGAGCCCGTCTCAATTTTCAACTGCGCAACCGATTTAAAAAGATCAAAGGTCTCTCTTGGGGGATCAATACCATCATCGCTCAGAGTGAATACAACGCAACCATGATTTGGGAGAACTTACAAGAAGGTTTGTACGGCTCCTATCAAGGTAGTACTACTCACACCGTTCAATTGCTTTCCACGGTTGATCCTTACTTGGAATACTTTGGGAGCAGAGGAAATAAGCACACTTTCAAATCCAGATGGCAGTCTCTTGACAACCACAACAATAACCAACAAGGAAATTTCAGTGATGTATTTTATACGGAATATCAATATCAACAAGACTGGGAAAATTGGGGAATCCCCAACATTACTTCAACATTGGGGATAGTGAATAGCTACACCGACGCAAGAGGACAAATATTCACGGGGGGCAATGCCAATGGAGAGAATACTGCTCAAAATCGTGCTGCTTATTTGCAAATCGACGGTAAACTAAAAAAGAAACTCAGCTACTCTGCGGGCTGCCGCTATGAGCAATTCACTGTCAATGCGGAACAACAAGGAAGACCCGTTTTCCGCACTGGCCTTAACTATGTGCTCGCCAAAGCTACTTTTCTGAGGGCCTCCTATGGCCAAGGATATCGATTTCCGAGTATTGCCGAAAAATTTGTGGTCACCTCCTTGGGAGCAATTAAAATATTTGCTAACCCTGATATCAAAGCAGAAACTTCCGACAACATGGAAATCGGTATCAAGCAAGGATTTAAGATGGGCGAATTCATGGGTTTCTTAGATGTCGCATTATTTCAACAACGCTTTGAAAATTTTATAGAGTTCACTTTCGGACAATGGGGACCTGATCCCAATATTGACAACATGCTCGGCTTTGGATTCAAAAGTCTTAACACTGGCAAGGCCAGAGTGCGTGGTGCAGAATGCAGTATCATGGGTACTGGAAAAATCAATGAACAATTCTCGATAGACGTTTTGGGAGGATATACTTATACACAACCCATTTCACTTACACCCTCTATGCAATATGCGCAGCAAGACAGCGTCAACATTTATTACATTCCGCTTTTAGCCAAACCCAGTTATTTAAGCACATCCTCCCAATCACAAAACAATATTTTAAAATATCGCATGCAACATTTATTCCGTTGGGACATTGCTGCTAGATGGAAAAAATGGAATACAGGAATCAGCTTCAGATACAACAGTCACATGCAAAATATTGACATCGCGTTTCAAGAATTGGAAAGGCAATTTCCCAGTTTATTCAACCCCGGCATCCAGGAGTGGCGCGATACACATACAACGGGAGATTATGTATTTGACTTGCGTTTGGGTAGACAATTTAAAAACTCCTCACTTTCTTTGGTAGTGAATAATGTTTTAAATCGAATTTACTCCATGCGACCACTCGCCTTGGAAGATACCCGAAATTTCGCCGTTCAATACAGTATCAACCTATGAAGATCTTAGGCATCATCCCCGCACGGATGGGAAGCACTCGTTTCCCGGGAAAACCATTGGCGATGATTCAAAACAAGCCCATGATTCAATGGGTCTGGGAAAATTGCCAACAATCTCAATTGGTCAATGAATGGAAAGTAGCCACCGACCATGAGCATATTTACCAAGCAGTAATTGCATTTGGGGGAAAAGCCATAATGACTCAACTCCACCATCCAAGCGGGACCGATAGATGTATCGAGGCCTTCGAAAAAAGTGAAGGCGACTTTAGCCATTTGATCAATGTTCAAGGAGATGAGCCGCTGATTGCAGCCCAACAAATCGATACCTTGGTCAAGAGCTTGACGGAAAAAAAAGCTACCATCGCAACCTTGGTGAAAAAAAATTATTCTTGGGAGGATTTTCAAAACAAAAATCGAGTCAAAGTGGTAATGGATTCCAATGGTAAGGCCTTATATTTTTCTCGATCCGGAATTCCATTTCAAGAACCAGAAAATTTTGCATTCTTTTGGAAACACATTGGGATGTATGGATTTTCAGCTGGGATATTGCCTATCCTCCATCAACTCTCCATTTCCGGTCTCGAAAAATTAGAATCTTTGGAGCAATTGCGCTGGTTAGAAAGCGGCATTGCCATTCAAACTACTGAAACTGAAATAGAAACGCCAAGCGTAGATACTCCTTCTGATATAATCGAAATTTTGAAACACATCCACCACTGATTTTGGTTATCTTTGTGGGGATGAATTTGGCCCGTTTTATAGAAGAATTACTGTGGGAACATGACTGTGTCATATTACCCGGTTGGGGTGGTTTCATAGCCAATTATCAATCCGCCAAAAAAAATCCTATTACCCATGAGTTATTTCCACCCTCAAGACAATTAAGCTTTAACAAGCATCTGACTCAACAAGACGGACTGCTGCAAAGTCATATTGCCAAAAAATTATTTATCAGTATTCAAGAGGCTCAGCAGCACATCCAAAATTGGGTGAAAGAGCATCATCAAAAATTAATGAATGGAGAAAAAATTCTCCTTGCTCAAATTGGCGTTTTTGCCCAAGATGTAAATGGACAAATCCAATTTATTCCCAGTGAGCATAATACTTTTTTAAAGTCCTCATTTGGTTTACCTACCATTCAACTACAGGTAACCCAACCGCACAAATTGATTCAATCCACCGAAAAGTCTCCCTATCCACACACCAAAAAATGGCTAGTAGCGGCGGGTCTTGCATTAGCATTAGGTCTAGGGATTTTTGCAACGAAACAATCACTTCACCATACGGATACAGCTGGATGGAATTGGAATACTCAAGAGATCCCATCTAATTATCTACCCACCACCCCGCAGCTACCTGAAAACAATTCAGTATTACCCAGTCCAGAAAGTTTGCGTTTGATCACAATTACAGATTATACCCATAATACGAATAACAAAAAGGCCGTTGAATCAACAGCATCTGATAAGTCAAAAGCTAAAAGCAACAGCTACAAGAATAATAAAACCACAGTAAACAGTGGAACTACTTGGGTTGTAGGAGGTGTGTTTGTAATAAAAGACAACGCTGTAAAAAAGGTAAATCTTTTTCAGAGCATTGGCTTCACAGGAGCAAAAGTGATTGATTTTGATGGAAGATATTATGCCTGCTACGGAGAGGCCTTCGGAGAAGAAGAAGAGATCAATTTGAGAAAAAAGGTAGCTCAAGTAGATCCTTTTGCTTGGACAAAAAGATAATTCATGTCTGTAAAAAATGTCATTCTTGATTTCGGAGGGGTACTTTTTGACATTGACTACCATGCCCCTCACAGAGAGTTTGCAAAATTAGGATGGGAAAATTTCAACGAAGATTACTCTCAAGCTTCTCAGAATGAGATATATGATTTACTTGAAACAGGGAAAATTGAAGTGGCAGAATTTTGGAATTATCTCTCCTCTCGTATGCCGACGGCTACCCGATCGCAAATTGCAGCCGCTTGGAATAGTATCCTTTTAAATCCTATTTCCCATCGAATAGCACAATTGCCATTACTTAAAAAAAACTACCGTACCTTCCTACTGAGTAATACCAATGCCATTCATGCTCCTGCTTTTGAAGAGATGATGCAACAAAATGGAGAGTGGGCAATCATGGAAAGTGCATTAGAAGCTATCCACTATAGTCAAGATCTTGGAAAAAGGAAACCACATCCTGAAACCTTTCTTCATGTATGCCAACTTCATGCTTTACATCCATCAGAAACTGTTTTTGTAGACGACTCTATACAGCATGTCAAAGGCGCTCAGAAGGCAGGGCTTATTGGTCTTCACTTAACACCCGGTATGGATTTGTTTGAGTTGCTCGCTTCTGTAGGAGTAAAAACTACTCTGTAATTCCCACCAAATCCAGCATAAAGGCGTATTCCATCGCCACTTCTTTCAAGGCCTCAAATCGTCCCGACTTCCCACCATGACCCGCATCCATGTTACACCAAAATAGAATTGGATTTTTTCCTGTGTTATAGGTTCGCAATTTAGCAATGTACTTTGCAGGTTCCCAATACTGTACTTGACTGTCCCAATAGCCCGTGGTGACCAATATATTAGGATAATCTTGTTTCACAATGTTATCATAGGGAGAGTAGGATTTCATATACCAATAATACTCTTCATGCTGCGGATTTCCCCATTCATCAAATTCAAAAGTGGTGAGGGGAATCGTTTCATCCAACATAGTAGTAACAACATCAACAAAGGGTACAGCTGAAATAATCCCCTTGAATAAACTCGGAGCTTGATTAGCGACTACTCCCATGAGTAAGCCCCCTGCGCTCCCCCCCATAGCAAACAGTCCATTTTCTGAGGTGTATTGCTCATTCACTAAAAATTGCCCACAATCAATGAAATCGTGAAAAGTATTCATTTTTTTTAGTAACTTCCCATCTTCATACCATTGTCTTCCCATCTCTTGCCCCCCTCTGATGTGGGCAATAGCAAATGCAAATCCCCTGTCTAACAGCGACAATCTGCCCGAACTAAAACCTGCATCAATACTATGACCATAACTTCCATAGGCATACAATAATACCGGCTGTTCGCCATTCTTTTTAAAATCTTTTCTATACACAATAGACATTGGCACCTGCACTCCATCACGAGCCGCCACCATCACTCTTTCACAATAATATTGATTGCGATCATAACCGCCCACCACCTCTTGTTGCTTTAAAAGACAACTCTCTTGAGTCCTCATGTTGAAATCAAAAGTAGAGGCAGGGGTTACCATGGAAGAATAACCATATCGTAATATCTCTGTATTAAAATCAGGATTAGCGCCCACTCCCGCAGCATAAGCAGCATCGGCAAAGGGTAAGTAATAATCCACCGTATTATCCCAACGCATGATTCTTAAACAGGTCAACCCGTTGATCCTCTCATCCACTACCATGTAGTCTCTAAAGATCTCCACACCTTCCAATAATACCTCTTCTCGATGCGGAAGCACCTCTTGCCATTGAGACTGCCTTGTATCCTCCAAAGGACATTTCATCAAACGAAAATTTTTGGCTTCC
>Ga0068876_10001439_pt1 | contig 18649 bp, 15 predicted proteins | sample NOAtaG_6_FD_66442 | JGI IMG/M metagenome (GOLD analysis project Ga0068876, IMG submission 66442) | Freshwater lake microbial communities from Lake Erie, under a cyanobacterial bloom - NOAA_Erie_Diel5S_2200h metaG | ecosystem: Environmental > Aquatic > Freshwater > Lake | place: USA: Ohio, Lake... | reverse complement strand
GGCGAGCGCGCTCGCCTTCTCGGCAGTGAGGCTGGAGCGCAGGCTCTCGAGCGCGGCGTCGCGCTCTGCGCTCGTCTCGACGCGAAGCGCATCGAGCGCCGTCTCGCGTTCGCTCGCGAGGGAAGCGCGGAGGGCCTCGGACGCGGCCTCGTGCTCCGCCTTCAGCTCCTCGCGGAGCTGAGCGAGCCCATTCTCGAGCGCGCGGCGCCCCTCGGCCCGCGCCGCCTCTTCCGCGGCCGCACCGGCGGCACGCGCGGCCTCGATCGCCGCCTCCGCCTCGGCCCGCGCGGACGCGAGCGACGCCGCGTTCTCGCTGCGCGCCGTCTCGAGCGCCGCCGCGCCCTCGCTGCGGGCCGCCTCGAGCGCCGCTGCGCCTTCGCTGCGCGCGCTCTCGGCCGCGATCCGTGCCGCTTCGAGCGCCGCTGCGCCCTCGGCCCGTGCCGCCTCGAGGGCTGCAGCGTGCGCCGCCTTCTCCGAGACGTGCTCCTCCTCGGCCTTCTTGAGCCGGCCCTCGGTGCGCTCGAGCCGCGCCTTCAGATCATCGGCGCGCTTGCTCGCGGTGTCCTTGTCGGAGGCGAGGGTCGCCCGCTCGTGGTGGGCCGCCTCGAGCTGTCCTTCGAGCTCGGAGACACGGTCGTTGAGGTCTGCCTCGAGCCGCTCGAACTGGAGGCTCTTGTCCCGCAGTTCGAGGAGGTGCTTGTCGCGCTGGCCGATCTGATCCTTCAGATCGAGCAGCTCCTTGTCCTTGCGGTTCAGCGCCTCGCGCATGTCGAGGAGCTCGCGGCTGCTCGGCCCAGCGGCCCGCGTTGCGCCCGGGGGCGCGACCGACGGTCCCCGCTTCGCCGCGTCCAGTTCGCGCTCGAGGCGGGCGCCCTCGGCCTTGGCCTTCTGCAGGGCCGCTTCGGCCTCGCCTGCGCGCTCGGCGGCCGCGCCCGCTTCGGCCGCTGCCTGCGCGGCCCGCCGCTCCGCCTCGGCGAGCCGCTCCTCGAGCGCGGCGAGCCGGGGGTCCGGCGTCGCGGCGACCTTCTCGGAGGCGGCCTTGGAGACCACCGCCTGCGCCGCGACCTTGCCGAGCTGACCGACCGCCGTCGTCTCCTCTTCCGCGACCATGAGCTGCTCGAACGCGTTGTCGGTGAAGGCGGCAACGTCGGGATCGATCTCCCGGGGCGCCGGGGACTCCCCGCTCGGCCCCTCGTCGAAGGAGACGTCGACGTCGCTCACCTCGGCGGCCGCGTCCTCGAGCGTGACGAGGGCCTTGACCTCTCCCACGAGCGCATCGACCGAGATGGGCTTGCGGAGGTAGCTCTCGGCGCGGTTGCGCAGCTTCTTGTGCTGCTCGAAGATGTCGTCGGTCGCCTCGCTCGAGAGGATGATGATCGGAATCGCGGCCGTGTCCGGTGCCTTCTTGAGTTTCTTGCAGACGAGGTAGCCGTTCATCTGCGGCAATTCGATCGTGAGCAGGATGAGATCGGGACGGATCTGCGCGGCCCGGTCGACGCCTGCGTTTCCGTCGTCCGTGACCTCGACCTCCGCCCCGTGCCGGCGGAGCTGCTCCGCCACATCTGCTGCGAACGCCGCGTCGGACTCGAAAAACAGGATCCGCTTCGCCATGACTCCTCGCCTCCGCGCCACAGAGAGCGCCAGGGGACGCGGAGCCTACCGGCCGCCGCGCGGCGAAGTCAACGACAGCCGCGGCGAACGGCTCGCGCTTGACGCGGCGCCGCCCGAAGCCGTAGCGTCACCCCGCGTGAGCGCTGCAGCCCCGTCCTCCCGTCGTTCCCGCTGGGTCGCGCTCACCGCATTCGGCGCCTTCTTCGCGCTCTCCGTGCCGGCGGTCGCGAGCGCGCAGATGGACATCGCGCTGAGCCGCCTCCGCATCGACGGCCGGCCCGAGAGCGACCCGCTGGACGTGTGCCCGGACGATCGCTTCTGCGCGGACAACGACGCGTGGCGCCGCCTCATGACCGACTTCGCGAACGCCCTGACCCCGCCGCTGCTGACGCCGGCGCGGACGGGCGGCCCCCGTGCCTTCTACGTGGGCGTCGAGACGTTCCTCTCGGCGATCGACGCCAGCGCGCCCCACTGGCGGCGCGGCACCGAAGGTCCTGGGACGGACAGCTCCCGCGGTGAGAACCGGTTCGCCGACGGCGCGCTCACGTGGACCCGGCTCAATCTGCGCAAAGCCCTCCCATTCGGCTTCGAGCTCGGGACGAGCGTGGGGTTCCTGCCCAACTCGGACTACTGGACCCTCGGCCTGGAGGTGCGGTGGGCGCTCCTCGAGGGGTGGCTCAGCGACGACTGGTGGGTCCCCGACTTCGCCGTACGTGGGGCCGTGCAGACGCTCGTCGGCGACCCGGAGTTCAACGCGACGGTGGTCGCCATCGACGCGACGCTGTCGAACTCCATCGTCGTGGGTGACGAGCTCGAGCTCTCGCCCTACCTCGCAGGCCAGCTGACGTGGACCTTCGCCGACACGGAGCTGGTCGATCTCACGCCCGAGACGAACGCTTTCCGCACCTGCGTACCCGAGCCGGGTCGCCCGGTGCCGACGTGCACCGCTGGCAGCGGCGACGACTTCAACAACAACGTGGTCTTCGACAGCGTCCGCACCACCCGAGCGCGCATGGTCTTCGGCCTGCAGGCCCGCTACGAGGTCTTCACGCTGACGGGGGCCTTCGGCTTCGACCTCGTCCCGCCGGGGGAGCTCGACCAGAACATCCCCGACGACATCGACCGCCAGTGGCAGGTCAACGCAGGCGTCGGTCTGACCTACTGAAGCGGTTCGCGGCTCTCCGAGCACCCACGAGGAAGAGGTCCCCGAGCCGCGCGACGTCGCGCAGCGTGCCGTCAGTGGGCGACCCGTGCGGTCGCCGCCAGGCGCATCATCGAGTTCGCGTCGAGATCCCCCGTGAAGGCGTACGCGAGCCCGTCCTCCGCCACGACCGGCACCGTGTAGCCATGCACGTTGCGATAGTAGACGTCGCGTCCATGCAGGTGCACCCGCTCCGCGCCCTCGAACGCCGACGGCGGCAGCTCGAACACCATCACCGTCACCCGGCGCCCTCCGACATCGTAGTAGAACGCGGCGGCGTCCCTCTCCCGGACGTTCGACAGCCGCGCCCCGACGAGCGCGGCATCGCCCCCCTCGTCGAACTCCACCGGACGCGCCGGGAACGCGAGCATGCCGCGGAAGAACCCGGCAACCTGGCTGCGCGACCCCGACACTTCGGGCGGCGGCGCCGCCGAGTGGCGCCGCACCACGTCCTCGGCGATCGGCGCGAGCGCGGGCGGAAGCACTTCCTCCCCGTCGGAGGCCCCACCGAACACCACCAACACGGCGGCCGCGGCGGCCACCGGCACCACGAAGGCCCACCGGCCGCGCCGCACCCCGGTACGCCCAGGGACGGGCGGCGGGGCCTCGAGGCGCCGCGCCGGCGGCGGCGCGGCATCGAGCGCCGTGAGCACCCGGAGCCGCAGTGCATCCGGTGCCTTCACCGGAGCGAGCGCCCGCTTCGTCGCGGTCTTCACCGAGCGCGCGAAGAGCACGTGCTCACGGCAGATCGGACAGGCCCCGAGGTGCTGATCGAACTCCACCTGCGTGGTGGTGTCGAGCTCCCCGTCGACCATCGCGTCGACGTGCTTTCTCACGACGCGACAGGCGACGTTCATCCGGCCGCTCCGCGGGTCTTGCGGTAGGCCGCGAGCGAGACCGGCTCTCCGTTCGCGTCGGCCTCGGCGTTCGGCTCGATGATCCCCATGTCCAGGGCGGTCGTCACGAGCTTCGCCTGCATCTGCTTTCGCGCGCGGTGGAGTCGGGACATGACGGTGCCGATCGGACAGCCGACGATGTCGGCGATCTCCTTGTACGAGAGCTCCTCGACGTCGGCCAGCACGATCATCAGCCGGTACTCGTCGGGCAGCTCGTCGAGGGCCTTCTGGATCTCGCCCGTGACGAGCGCGCGCATCGCGTCGCCGTCGGGGTCGTGCAGCGCGCGCATCGCGGCGCGGCTCATGACGCCGTCGCCGACCGGCTCGGCCTCATCGCCGTCGAGGACCTTCCGCTCGCGGGTGGTGCGCCGGTACTTGTTGATGAACGTGTTGGTCAGGATGCGGAGCAGCCAGGCGCGCAGGTTCGTCCCGGGCTCGAAGTGGTCGTAGAAGCGGTAGGCCTTCAGGAAGGCGTCCTGCACCAGGTCGTCGGCATCCGCCTCGCTGCGGGTCAGGCGCAGCGCCGACGCGTACATCGAGTCGAGATGCTGCAGGGCCTCCTGCGCGAACTCGTCGCGGAGGGGGTTCGGGGCTTCGTGGTCGAGGGAGAGTGTCATGGCTGCCGTCCTAGGACCTCCAGCCGGCCGGCCCCCATGGGTGCCGCTCGTCTGGTCGCCGGGGTCCACCGGAACCGCTCGAGGCCGACCAACCGCGGTCGACCCTCGACCATTCCCACCGCGCCGGGTGACTGCCCGGAAGACGGCGAGCGGAACGAGGGGCCGAACGGTAGCCCGCTGCCCCCTTCGACAATGTCCCCATCCGAGGACGGCAGGGCTCAGTCGGCCTTCGTCGCGCGCCCCTCGGTGGTGCGCTGCTTCTGGGCGGCGACGAGCTTCTGTTCGAGCTCTTCGATCCGCGCCTGCAGTCGCTTCACCTCGGACTGGAGATTGTGCACGTGGCCGATGGCGACGCCGAGCACGCTCCGCACGCGATCGTCGGCGAGGCGCTGCAGCTCGTCGAAGGCCTCCTTCGGACCGAGGAGCAGACGCCCCTTGCCGTCCTTGGCCGGCTCGGCCTTCGGGGCCTCTTCCGCCTCGCCGTCCTTGGTCTTCGGCATGAGCTTGCCGACCGGGCTCTCGCGCAGGCTGGAGATGAATTTCTCTCCGCCGTTCTGGATGAGGTTCCGGAGGGTGTCGAAGGAGACCGCCTTGCGCGCCTCGCCATCCGTACGGCGCTCCTCCTCGTACACGATCTGGGCGAGCGTGACGTTGGTGAGGTCTTCCTTCGTCGTGTTGTCGATGATCGAGACGTCGTCGCCAGCGCGGACGTGCTCGGCGATCTGCTGCAACGTGACGTAGCGGCTGTCGTGCGTGTCGTACAGCTTCCGGTTGGCGTAGCGCTTGATGACGCGAACCGTGGGCCCCTCGGGGCTGCGATCGGTGGAGATGGGCATCGCCGGCTCTGGGTTGGTGCCAGAGCCGACGCGCTGCGTCAAGAGTGTCATTCCGTGAGGGGTTCAAGCGCCATCCTCCGGGCCGGCCGCGCCGAGGAGCGCGGGGCGGGCGCGGGCGCGCGCGGCGGCCTCCCGCACCACGGGGCTCAGCGTCGCATCGAGGGCGAGCTCGGCCAGCTCGCGGGGCCGGAGCAGCGGCACGACCCAGAGCGCCACGTCGCGCGGCGTCCCAGGGTTGCGAGCGAGGGCGACCTGCACCGCGTAGCGCACCATCCAGCGAGGAGAGCCGGCGATCTCGCGGGCCACGTCCGGCGAGATCGGGCGGCGTGCCGCGAGGCGAACGATGTCGGCCTCGACCATCATCGGGTTGCCGAGGAGCAACCGGATCACGTCGGGGTGGGGGTCCGCGATCACACGCGCGAGCAGGTGCCGATCGCGGCGTCGCGCGAGTGACTTGCGCTCGCCGAGGGAGACCGGCCGGCCGAGCCCGAAATCCGGCACGTGCGTCGCAGACGAGTCATCGGGCTCCTCGCGGATCAGAAGGCGCGCGAGGTGGCGGTGACCGCGGAGCAGCGCGCCCTCGGCGAGCCGCTCGCGGACCGGGGTCGAGGCGACGGGGGCGAGCGCGACGCCGGCGGTGAGAAAGAGCTTCTGCGCGCGGGGGTCGCCCTGCTCGGTCGCGCCGAGGCAGAGGCGGAGGACGTCGATGGCATCGTCGACGGGCAGTGCCGCGAGCTCGTGGCGCACGAAGGCCGCACGGAGGACGGCGTCGGAGACCTCGTCCACGGCACGGGCCAGTCGCTCGGCGGCGTCCACGGGCACGAAGAGAGTATGTGCCCGCCGGCCGCCGATGTTCAGGCGCCTTCGGGAGCCCGCGCACGCCGACGCGCGCGCTCGATGAGCGGCGCCATCTGCCGGACCGCGTCGGGCACATCGACGAGGACGACGTCGTCCTGCTCGTGGGGCTCGTCGAGCAACGGCAGGAAGGCCTCGATGGCGGCCTCGGGCGAGAGGCAGGCGTCGGTGCGGCCGGGCAGCGAGAGCACGACGCTCCGGGCCGTGAGTCCGTCGAGCACGGCGAAGATGCCGCGCAGCGCCGACGACGCGCGGTCCCCGTCGAAGCCGGCGCGGGGCCCGAGACCGACGAGGAGGACGCGCTCCTGCGCGAGGCGGGGGCGCGCGGGCACGAGGACCCGCTGGCTCGGCTGGCCGCGGGTGCGGCCGCGGACCAGCAGCCGCGAGAGCTGACCTGCGAGCCGAAAGTCCACGAGACCCGCGACGCCGAGGAGCGGACGCTCTTCCGCGAAGTGGCCGAGCACCAGGACCTCTGCGCCGACTCCGTCGAGCGCCCGCAGATCGGGGGCGACGAAGCGGACCTCCACCGCTCAGTCCTTGCCCTGCTCGCTCGCGATGCGGTCGAGGACGCCGTTCACGAAGCTCGCGCTGCCCTCGGCGCCGAACTTCTTGGCGAGCTCGATCGACTCGTTGAGCGTGACCTTTCGGGGCACGTCGCCGAGCGCGAGGATCTCGAAGGCACCGAGGCGCAGGACGTTGCGGTCGACGCGGCTCATGCGCTCGAGGCGCCAGTTCTGGCTGCCCCGCTTGATGACCTCGTCGATCTCGTCCCGGCGGGCGGCCCAGCCGCGGACGAGCATGTTCGCGAAGTCGCGCGAGGCCTGCACGCCCTCGGTGACGCTCGGATCCATGCCCTCTCCGAGGCTGCTCCAGAAGAGGCGGATCGCGTCCTCCGTCGACGCTTCGGACGCATCGATCTGGTACAGCATCTGAAGCGCGCACTCGCGCGCCCTGCGGCGAATGCCCATCGCGACCGGCTCAGCCGGCGGGGGCGCTCAGCGCCCGGTCGAGGCTGACCATCTCGATGGCTGCGAGCGCAGCGTCCCAGCCCTTGTTGCCCGCCTTCGTGCCAGCGCGCTCGACGGCCTGCTCGATGGTGTCAGTGGTGAGCACGCCGAAGATGATCGGCACGTTCGTCTCCATCATCACCACGGCGCAGCCCTTCGCGCATTCGCCGGCGACGTAGTCGAAGTGCGGCGTCGAGCCTCGGATCACCGCGCCGAGGGCGATGACCGCGTCGAACTTCTTGGTCGCGGCGAGGCGCCTCACCGCGAGGGGAAGCTCCCAGGCCCCGGGCGTTCGCGCGACGGTGATGCGCTCCTCGGCGATGCCGTGGCGCTTGAGGCCGTCGAGCGTGCCCTCGAGGAGCCGATCGGTGATGAAGTGGTTGAAGCGCGCGACGACGATCGCGAACGACGCACCGGCGGGCGCTTCGAAGGTTCCTTCGAGGTACTGGATCGGCATGGGGCGGGAGGTGTCGCGCAGACCGGCCGCGACGGCAAGCCCCGCGCCCTCTCAGTGCCGGAGGGGTGCGTCGGCCTCGGAGACGGTGAGTTGATCGACGATCTCGAGGCCGTAGCCCTCGAGGCCGGGGATCTTGCGGGGGCGGTTCGTCAAGAGCCGCACCCGACGCAGCCCGAGGGCACGCAGCACCTGGGCGCCGAGGCCGTACTCGCGGAGCACCTCGCCGCCTTCGAGGCGCGGGCGCTTCACTTCGAGGCCGAGACGTGTCGCGAGGTCGGCGTTCAGATCGAGCGGCGACGAGATGAATACGACGACGCCCTTGCCCTCGGCCTCGATGCGCCGCATCGCGGTGCGCATCGGCAGCCGCGAGGACTCACCTACCTCGAGCACGTCGCCGAGGACGCTGCCGGTGTGCATGCGAACGAGGGTCGGGGACTCGTCGAGCTCGCCGAGCGTGAGGGCGAGGAACTCGCGACCGGAGGGGACGGCGTTGAAGAGGTGGGCCCGCCAGGTCGTTCCGTGCGGGAGCGCGAGGTCGCCCTCGAGGCGCTTCTCGATGAGCTGCTCGTGCTCGAGCCGGTACTGGACGAGATCGGCGATGCTGAGGATCCGGAGGCCGTGTTGCGCGGCGAAGACCTCGAGGTCGGGCATGCGCGCCATGGTCCCGTCGTCGTTCATGATCTCGCAGATCACGCCGGCAGGCCGCAGGCCCGCGAGGCGGGCGAGATCGACCGAGCCCTCGGTGTGGCCGGTCCGCTGCAGCACGCCGCCAGGGCGAGCGCGAAGCGGAAAGACGTGGCCCGGGCTGACGAGGTCGGCCGGGCGCGCGTCCGGCGCGGTCGCGACGCGGATCGTGTGGGCGCGGTCGGCAGCGCTGATGCCGGTCGAGACGCCCTCGCGGGCCTCGATGGAGATCGTGAACGCGGTGGTGCGCGAGGACCGGTTCTCGTCGACCATCATCGGCAGATCGAGCTGCCGCACGTGCTCGTCCGTGAGCGTGAGACACACGAGCCCGCGGGCGTGCTTCACCATGAAGTTCACGGCCTCGGCGGTGCAGAGCTCGGCGGCCATGACGAGGTCGCCCTCGTTCTCTCGGTCCTCGTCGTCCACGAGGATCACCATCTTGCCGGCGCGCACGTCCTCCAGGGCGCGGTGCACACGTTCGATCGCAGAGCGCATCACGACTCTCCTCTCCCGCCGGCGAAGCCCGCGCGGCGCAACATGTCCAGGCTGAGGCCCCCGGCGGCCTCGGGGTTGTCGGGCGAGAGGCCATCGACGCCGGGACGACCGAGCAGGCGCGCGACGTACTTCGCGAGCACGTCGACCTCGAGGTTCAAGGGCGTGCCGAGCGGCCGCTCGACGAAGAGCGTCTTGCCCTGGCTCACCGGCACGAGCGCGAGATCGAAGCGCGTGCCGCGGGCGCCGTTCACGGTGAGGCTCGTGCCGTCGACCGCGACCGAGCCCTTCGGCGCGAGGAACGGCGCGAGCACGGGCGGGACCTCGATGGTGAGCTTCAGCGCGCGGCCGAGGGGCGCGCGAGCGAGGAGCGTCCCGACGCCGTCGATGTGGCCCGAGACGATGTGCCCGCCGAGGCGGGCGTCGGCACGAAGAGCGCGCTCGAGGTGCACGCGTCCTCCGGGGGCCAGGCCGCCGAGCGTGGTCTTCGCGAGGGTCTCGCTCGATGCGTCGGCAGCGAACCAGCCATCTCCCGAGCGGGTCACGCTCAGACAGACACCGTTCACCGCGATGGACTCGCCGAGGACGTAGTCGCGAAAGGCGCAGCCGATCTCGATCGACGCGTCGTCACCCCGTCGGTCCAGACCGCGGATCGTGCCGATCTCCTCGATGATGCCAGTGAACACGGGTTCATTCCTTTCGGGGAACCCGACCTTCGACGAGGACATCGGTGCCGAAATTCTGGGTTCGCACGTCGTCGAGGCGTAGGCCGTGCGCGAGCGTGGGGACGGGCGCACCACGGCGCAAGACCGGCCGCGCCTCGGGGTCGCCGAGGAGGATCGGGGCGACGAACACTGCCATGCGATCGAGCAGCTCGGCGTCCGCGAGGGCGCCGAGCAGCGTGCCGCCGCCCTCGACGAGGAGCCGCATGACGTCACGCCGACCGAGTTCAGCGAGCAGAGCCCGCAGATCGACCCGCCCGTCCGCGAGAGGAAGTTCGAGGAGGGTGGCTGCGCCGAGCGCCGCCCGACGCTTGGCGCAAGCGTGGGGGCCGTGGGCGATCCAGGTCGGCCCTCCGGACAGGATCTGCGCGCTTGGAGGGGTGCGGAGGTGCGTGTCGACGACGACGCGTAGCGGGTCGCGACCCGGGCCATCGGGGAGCCGAACGGTGAGCCGCGGGTCGTCGGCGAGCACCGTCTCGACGCCGACCATCACGGCGTCGGCGCGGTCTCGGAGCCGGTGGGCCTCGGTGCGAGCGAGCTCGCCGGTGATCCACTTCGAGTCGCCGGTGCGGGTGGCGATGCGGCCATCGAGCGTCACCGCAGCCTTGCCGACCACGAGCGGGCGACCGCGCAGAGCGAGGCAGGCGAAGTCCTCGATGAGCGCCTCGCACGCGGCGCGCTCGACGCCTTCGACGACCTCGATGCCGGCCGCGGCGAGGCGGGGAGCACCGGGGCCGCTGCCGTGGCTCTTCGGATCGCGGCACCCATACACGACGCGGGCGACGCCGGCGCGCAGGATGGACTCGGTGCAAGGCGGCGTGCGCCCGTGGTGGTTGCAGGGCTCGAGGGTGCAGTAGAGCGTCGCGCCACGGGCGGCCTCGCCGGCGAGTGCGAGGGCCATCACCTCGGCGTGGACCTTGCCGGCCCCTTCGTGGTGGCCGACGGCGACGATCTCCTCGCCCCGGGCGATCAGCGCGCCGACGTGGGGGTTCGGCGCGGTGCGCCCACGGGCCGCGGCCTCGATCGCGCGCTGCATCATCGCGCGGTCGATGGCGTGCTGGCTCACACCCGCTCCTTCGGCTCGGTGCGGGTCGGCGCGAACGCGGCGGGGCGCTCGGGGGGGCGCTCGGCGCCGCGATCGAGCAAGGTCGAGAGCTCGTCCATGAACTCGCGGATGTCCTTGAACGAGCGATACACGCTGGCGAAGCGGACGTAGGCGACCTGGTCGAGGTCCTTCAGCTGCCGCATGACCTTCTCGCCGATGTGGGTCGAGGGGACCTCCTTGTCGCCCGCGTCGACGAGTTCGCGCTCGATGCGATCGACGACCTTCTCGAGCAGCTCCTCGGAGACGGGACGCTTTTCGCACGCCCGCCGCAGGCCGCTGAGGATCTTCATGCGGTCGAAGACCTCGCGGCGGTCGTCGCGCTTCACCACGAGCGGCAGGACCTCCTCGACGCGCTCGTAGGTGGTGTAGCGGCGCTCGCAACCTTCGCACTCGCGCCGGCGGCGCGTGACCTCGCCTCCCGCGCTGAGGCGCGAGTCGATGACGCGGTTGTCGAAGCCGCCGCAGAAGGGGCACTTCATGAGGAGGCTGTCTTAGATCCGACGGGCCCCACGGTCGATGCGCGTCACGGGGCGGCGTCCTCGCCGAGCACGGTGTTGTCGATGAGGCGGGTCGTCCCGAGGTGGGCGGCGACCGCGAGGAGCAAGCGGTCGGCCGGACCCGTCAGCGGGGCGAGCGTGTCGGCGTCGGCCGCGGCCACGTAGTCGATGCGGTCGAAGGCGGCCTCGACCTCGGCACGAACGATCGCGGCGAGGGCCGATCCGTCGCGCTCGCCGGCGCCGAAGGCCGCGTGCGCGGCGCGGAGGCCGCGGGCGATCGCGAGCGCCTTCGTTCGCTGCTCGGGGCTCAGGTAGCGGTTGCGCGAGCTCATCGCGAGGCCATCGGGCTCGCGGACGGTGGGCATGCCGTGCATCTCGATGGGCAGATGCAGGTCGGCGACCATCTTCGAGAGGACGCGCCACTGCTGGTAGTCCTTGCGGCCGAAGGCGGCGATGGAAGGGCCGACGAGCGCGAAGAGCTTGGCGACCACGGTGGTCACGCCTTCGAAGTGGCCGGGGCGGAACGCGCCCTCGAGCGCCTCGGTGACGCTGCCCTTCACGCTCACGCCCGTCGCGAAGCCGTCGGGATACATCGCCTTCGGCTCGGGCGCGAAGACGAGGTTCACGCCGTGCTCCTGACAGCGGCGCAGGTCGCCCGGGAGCGTGCGCGGATAGCGGGAGAAGTCCTCGTTCGGCCCGAATTGCAGCGGATTCACGAAGATGGTGAGCGCGGTGAAGGTCGCGCCGCGGCGGCGGGTCTCGCCGACGAGGGCGAGGTGCCCGTCGTGCAGCGCCCCCATCGTGGGGACGAGCCCGACCCGGCCGCCGCGGCGGCGCACGGCCTCGCACTCGGCTTGCAACGCCGTGGGATCATGGATGACGCGGGTCATCGCGAGGGCCTCCCCACGCGGCGGCGCGGGGCGCGCGCGGTGCGGGTCGTGTCCTCGACGGGACGCTCACGGAGCTTCGTGGCGATCCAGAGGACGTGGCCGGGACCGCCGCGCTTGCCGCGGGCGGGGACGCGGACGACCTCGGCGGCGAAGCCGACGCGACCGAGCGCGCCGGTGAACCAGGGCGCCTCGCCCGCGGACCAAACGCCGAGTACACCGCCGGGCGTGAGCGCGGCGCGGATGCGCTCGAGGGAGCGGCGACCGTAGAGGCCTGCGTTCGCGGCCGCCATCGCGGCGGGGCCGTTGTCGACGTCGAGGAGGATCGCATCCCAGCCGCCGCGGTCGATGACCTGCTTCACGTCGTCGATCACGACCGACGCGCGCGGATCGTCGAGCGGGCGGCCGGCAAAGTGGGCGAGCTCGCCTTGGTTCCAGGCGAGGACCTTCGGCGAGAGTTCGGCGACGACGACGCGGGCGTCGGGGCCGACCGCATCGAGCGCAGCGCGCAACGTGAAGCCGAGCCCGAGGCCTCCGATCAGCACCTCCGCATCGCGCGGCGCCGCACGCAGCCCGCGCTCGGCGAGCGCGTCCTCGGAGCCGTGCATGCGGCTGCCCATGAGGTCCTTGCCGTCGAGGCGGATGACGCGCTCGGCGTCGCGCGCGTGCAGCGTCAGAACGCCGCCGCCGGGCAGTTCATCGCGGTCGAGGAGGCGCCAGGGAATCAAGAGGACCTCGCGGCGTGGGACATCGGCGGGGTTGTCGCACGCCGGGATTCGGCCGTCACCCGACGGCAGGAGCCGAGCGGCTGCGCTTGGTGCGCGCTGGCTGCGCGCCAGTCCGGGCGAGCTCCTGACGGAGCGCGTGCGCGGTGTGGCTGGTGGGGTGCTGGGCGATGAGGCTCGGCGGGCCTTCGACGACGAGCCGGCCGCCGTCCTCGCCTCCCTCGGGGCCGAGATCGATCACCCAGTCGGCACCAGCGATCACGTCGAGCTGGTGCTCGACGACGACGACCGTGTCGCCACGCTCGGTGAACTTGCGGAGCATGCGGAGCAGCCGGGCGACGTCCTCGCGGTGCAGCCCCGTCGTCGGCTCGTCGAGGACGTAGAGCGACTTGCCGCCCGCCGTCGCTCCGAGCTCGGCCACCAGCTTGATGCGCTGCGCCTCGCCGCCCGAGAGCGTGTGCGAGGGCTGACCGAGCTCGAGGTAGTGCAGGCCGAGGTCCACGAGCAGCTCCAGCGGATGCGCGACCTTCGGCAGGGCCTTCAGCGCCTGCGCGGCCTGCCCGATCTCCATGCGGAGCAGCTCGCCGACCGAACAGCCGTGGAGCCTGGGCACCAGCGTCTCGCGGGTGAAGCGCATCCCCTTGCAGGTCTCGCAGGGCACGTAGACGTCGGGCAGGAAGGCCATCTCGATGGTGAGCGCGCCGTTTCCCTCGCAGGTCGGGCAGCGACCGGCGTGCGCGACGTTGAACGAGAAGCGGCTCGCGTCCCAGCCGCGGGCGCGCGCCTCGGGGGTCTGCGCGAAGAGCCGCCGCAGCTCGTCCCACACCCCGACGTAGGTCGCCGGGACCGAGCGCGGCGTGCGGCCGATGGGGGACTGATCGACCATCACCGCGCGGGTGAGGTGCTCGACGCCGGTGAGCTTGCCGAAGGGCATCGGAGGCTCGTCGTTGACGAGGCCGAGCTTCTGCCGGACCGCCGGGAGCAGGACGCGCCGCACCAGCGTGCTCTTGCCCGAGCCCGAGACCCCGGTGACGACGACGAGCTTGCCGACTGGGAAAGCGACGTCGACGCCCTTCAGGTTGTGGCCCCTCGCGCCGCTGAGCGTGAGGCGGGGGGACTTCGCCGGAATCGTCGCGTCGCTCAGCGTGGTCGCGCGCGCAATCGAGCGGCCGGTCGGCGACGTGCCGCTCTCGGTGATCACCGCGGGCGGTCCTTCGGCGAGGATGCGCCCTCCCCGCTTGCCGCCCTCGGGACCGACGTCGATCACGTGATCGGCCGCCCGGATGACCTCGGCGTCGTGCTCCACGACGAGCACGGTGTTGCCCCGCTCCTTCAGCTGCACGAGGGCGCGGACGAGACGATCGGTGTCGCGCGCGTGCAGGCCGATCGTGGGCTCGTCGAGCACGTAGAGCAGGCCCGTGAGGCCCGCGCCGAGCTGGGCCGACAGGCGCACCCGCTGCGTCTCGCCGCCCGAGAGCGTGTCGGCCGACCGATCGAGGCCGAGGTAGCCGAGGCCGACTTCTTCGAGGAATGCGAGCCTTCGCTCGCATTCATGGAGCGGCGCCTGACCGATCTCGGCGTCACGTCCGCTCAGCGTGATCGTGGCGAGCTCTTGCCGAGAGGACTCGACGCTCTTCTGGAGCACGGCCTCGATGGAGCGTCCGTCGACGGTCACGAAGCGTGCGAGCGGCGCGAGGCGGGTCCCGTGGCAGGCCTCGCAGCGCAGCACCTCTTCCTTGATCGTCTTGCCGCGCCCGTGCACGACCCGCTCGAAGCCCTTGCCCTCGCAGCCCGCGCACTGCCCCTGGGTGGTGTTGAAGGAGAAGAAGCGGGGGTCGAGCTCGGGAAAGCCGCGGCCACACTGCGGACAAGCGCGCACCGTGGAGAAGAGCGCAGCGGTGCCCTGGGCGAGGATCACGACCGATCCCGCAGCGAGCTGGGCTGCCCGTCGGATCTCGGCCTCGAGCCGGGGACGGTCGTTCCGCACGCGGGCGCACACGAGCTCGATGTCGTGCTCGACGAAACGCGCGAGGCTCATCCCGAGGGCGAGCGGGACGATGGTGCCGTCGATCCGCGCCTCCGCGAAGCCGTCCTTGCGCCAGCCCTCGAGTTGCTCGCGGTAGTGTCCTTTCTTGCCGCGGATCACCGGCGCCAGGACGGTGATCTCGGCCTTGCCGTGGCGGGCGGTGACGTCGTCCGCGAGCTGAGCCGGCGCGCGGGCGGTGATCGGCACGAGGCGGCACCCCTCGGTGCCGGGCAGGCCCTTGCTGCAATCGGGGCAGTGGAGCTGACCGGCCTTCGCCCAGAGCAGGCGCAGGTAGTGGGCGACCTCGGTGACGGTCGCGACCGTGGAGTTCGCGCCGCCGCGGCTGATGCGCTGCTCGAGCGCGACGGTGGGCGGCACGCCGGTGACCCGGTCGACGTCGGGCCGGGGCATCTGCGGCAGGTACTGCCGGGCGTAGGGCGAGAGCGTCTCGAGGAAGCGGCGCTGGCCCTCGGCGAAGACGACGTCGAAGGCGAGCGTGCTCTTGCCGCTGCCCGAAGGACCGCTGACGACGACCAACTTCTCGCGGGGGATGGCGACGTGGACGTCCTTGAGGTTGTGCTCGCGCGCCCCGGCGACGCGGATCGCTGCGACCTCCGCGTCGGCCCGAGCGCTCCGGGCGGCGCGGGGCTCGGCCGGGGCCGGGGCCGCTCCGAGGGCCCGCGCGAGGTACGGCGCGGTCCGCGACACGCGGTGCCGAGCGACCTCCTCCGGGCGACCTTCGGTGACGATGCGGCCGCCCTCGTCGCCGGCGCCCGGGCCGACGTCGATCACCCAGTCGGCGTGGGCGGCGACCCGCATGTCGTGCTCCACGACGACGACGGTGTCGCCCCGGTCGACGAGCCGATCCATCGCGCGGAGCAGCGGCTTCACGTCCTCTGCGTGCAGGCCCGCCGTGGGCTCGTCGAGCACGACGAGGCCGCCCGGCGGCGCATCGACGAGCGCCAGGGCGAGCTTGAGACGCTGCGCCTCGCCCCCCGACAGCGTATTGAGCGCCTGGCCGAGCCGCAGATAACCGAGGCCGACCTCGACGACCGGCGCGAGGTGCTTCACCACCGGCTTGTCAGCGGCGAAGTGCGCGAGCGCGGCGCCCGCGGTCAGGTTCAGCACCTCGCTCGCGTCGAGTCCGCCCACCTTCACGTCGAGCACGGCGCCGACGAAGCGCTTGCCTCCGCAGTCGGGGCACCCGAAGGTGACGTCGGCCAGGAACTGCATCTCGATCGTCTCGGCCCCGTCGCCCTTGCACGTCTCGCAGCGGCCGCCCTCGACGTTGAAGGAGAAGTACGAGTCGGCGTAGCCGCGCTCCTTCGCCAGCGGCTCCTTGGCGAAGCGCTTGCGGATCGCGTCCCAGGCACCGACGTAGGTCGCCGCGTTGCCGCGCGAGGTGCGCCCGATGGGCGACTGATCGACGCGGGAGACGGTGTGGATCGCGTCGGAGCCGCCGAGCCGCGCGAACGGCAGCGCCTGCTCGCCGCCGGCGATACCGCTCGTTCGTCGCTCGATGGCGGGCACGAGCGTCTCGAGAATGAGGGAGCTCTTGCCCGAGCCCGAGGGGCCCGTCACGCACGTCAGCGCGCCGAGCGGGACCCGAACGTCGACGTCCTGCAGGTTGTGCCCCGAGGCGCCTTCGAGCTCGATCCACGCGTGGATCGGACGGCGCTCACGCTTGCCCTCGCTGCGCTCGCGCAGCGCGCGCCCGGTCGCGGTCTCGGACTGGGCGAGCGCCTCGGGCGTGCCGTCGAAGACGATGCGGCCGCCGTGCTCGCCAGCGCCGGGGCCGAGCTCGAGGACGCGATCGGCGGCCTCGAGGACCTCGGGATCGTGCTCGACGACGAGCGCGACGTTGTCGCCGTCGGCGAGCTTGCGGACGACCTTCACGAGCTTCGGGACGTCGCTCGGATGCAGGCCGACGGTGGGCTCGTCGAGCACGAAGAGCGTGCCGGTGAGCGAAGAGCTGAGCGCGCTCGTGAGGGCGACGCGCTGCGACTCGCCGCCCGAGAGGGTGCGCGAGGTGCGGTCGAGCGAGACGTAGGGCAAGCCCACCTCCACCAGCGTGGTGAGGCGCGCAGTGAGTTCGCGGAGGACCAGCTCGGCAGGCGGATCGCGCTGGATCTCCGGGCGGGCTGCGATGGACTGGACGAACGCGAGCGCTTCTCCCGCGGGCATCGCGAAGAGCTCGGCGATGGACCGTCCATCGATGCGGAAGAGGAGCGCCTCGGGCTTGAGACGCGCCCCCTTGCAGGCGGGACACTCTTCGTAGCTCCGAAAGCGCGAGAGCAAGACGCGGACGTGCATCTTGTACGCCTTCGTCTCGAGGTAGCCGAACCAGGCGCGCAGGCCCCACCAGCGCTTGCCGCCGAAGCGGGCCGGGGGCTGCTGGCCGTCGCCCTCCTTGAGCCAGGTGAGCTGTTCGGGCGTGAGGTCGCCGATGGGCGCGTCCATCGGTACACCCGCGGCCGCGGCGAAGCGCGCGAGCTCGCCCCGCTCCCACTGCGTCGAGTTGCCCGTCCAGCACGCGATCGCGTTCGCGCGCAGGCTGCGGCGCGGATCGGGCAGGACCTTGTCCCAGTCGATCCCGATCACGCGGCCGAAGCCGCGGCACGACTCGCATGCGCCGATCGCGTTGTTGAACGAGAAGAGGCCGGGCGAAGGATCCTTGTAGTCGAGGTCGCAGCGGGCGCAGTGCAGTCCCCGCGAGAAGCGCAGCGGAGCACCGGATTCCGGGCGGGCCCACGCGACACCGTCCGAGCGGGCCATCGCCGCCTCGAAGGCCTCGACGAGGCGGCCCCGGTCTTCGTCGCGTGCGACCGCGCGATCGGTGACCACCTCCAGCGTCGCCAGCTCGGCCGGGGCTGGACCAGGTGCCTTCTTCTTGGCGCCCTTCTTCGCGGTCTTCTTGGCGCCCTTCGTCGGGGCTGCGGCGTTGGGCGAGACCGCCTCGCCGAGCACGTCGCTCGGGCGCACCGCGTCGAGGTCCTTTACCTCTCCGCCGACGAATACGCGGCGGTAGCCCGCGGCGACCAACGCGTCGCGCACGGTGAGCAACTCGTCGAGCCCCCCGACCGGCGTCGGGTAGGTGATGAGCACGCGCGCGCCGGGCGCCTTCGTGATCAGCTGGCGCGCCGCGTCCTCGGCGTTCTCCCGCAGCACCGGCTCGTCGCACGTCCGGCAGTGCAGCACCGACGCGCGGGCCCAGAGGCTCTTCGCGTAGTCGGCGATCTCGGTCATCGTGCCGACGGTGGAGCGGCTGGTACGCACCGGGGCCTGCCGGTCGACCGCGACCCCCGCGGGCACCGGGTCGAGTTCGTCGACGGGCGGACGCTCGCGGCGCTCGAGGAACTGCCGGGCGTAGGCGCTGAAGCTCTCGACGTAGCGACGCTGTCCCTCGGCGTAGAGCGTCCCGAAGGCGAGCGAGGACTTGCCCGCGCCCGACACGCCGGCGACCGCGACCATCTCCCCGGGCCGCAGATCCAGGTCGGTTCCGCGGAGGTTGTGGGTCCGGGCACCGCGGAGCTTGGTGACGCGCATGGGGCCGGCAGCGTGGGGTCCTACTGCGCGTTCGTCCAGACCCGCGCCGTCCCTGCCGCGCTCCGGTCAGGCGAAGTCCCGGCCGATCGCCCGGGCGCCGATCTCGAGCGCGAACGCCGCGAGACCGAGGCCGCTGGCGGCGAACACGAGCTCGAAGACCACGCCCTCGGAGAGTCCGTCGACCAGGGCGTAGCCGATGCCGAGGCTGAACAGACCGATGAGGAACGAGGTCGTCTGCATCGAGGTCCGGACATCCCGAGACAACGCGGAGATGACGGTCCCGAGTGCGCCGACGAAGAGCGTCGACGCGGGCGCGCCGAGGAGGTAGCCGACCCAGAAGGCGGGCCCGCCACCGAACAGAGGAAAGTCGTCGACGAGATCGATCCGGCCGAAGAGGAAGCAGCCCGCGCCGACGAAGACCAGGTGCAGGCCGAGCGGGATCGCCATCGCGCCCGCGAGCTTGCCGACGAGCAGTTCGCGGCGGC
>Ga0068876_10001438_pt1 | contig 18652 bp, 14 predicted proteins | sample NOAtaG_6_FD_66442 | JGI IMG/M metagenome (GOLD analysis project Ga0068876, IMG submission 66442) | Freshwater lake microbial communities from Lake Erie, under a cyanobacterial bloom - NOAA_Erie_Diel5S_2200h metaG | ecosystem: Environmental > Aquatic > Freshwater > Lake | place: USA: Ohio, Lake... | reverse complement strand
TCGCGCGGACGCTTCATCGTGGCGACGACGGACCCCGAGGGCACCGCGGGCCCGGCTGCTGCGAGCGATGTCGCGCTGCGCACGCGCCCTGTGTCGGAGACGGCCGTCGCGCCGCTGGTTGCGCCGTTCCTGCGCGCGTCCGATGCGGATGGCGCCGTGCTCGACTCGACCGATCCGCGCGATGGGTCGCGCCTTCTCTCGACGGGCGTGCGCATCGAGAACGGCGGTTGGACGCTCGTCTTCACGAAGCCGCGGGAACTGGTCGTCGCGCCGATCCGCGCGGAACTGCTGCGCAATGGCGTGATCGTGTTCGGTGCGCTCATCGTCGCGGCGGGGGTGGTGATGGTGGTGGCGGTGCGCACGGCGCGCCGCGTCCGCGCGGCGGCGATCGCTGCGAACCGAATTGCCGACGGCGATCTTCGTTGCGAGATCGCCGCGTGCCGGAGCCATGACGAGGCGGGCGTGCTGACACGAAGCCTTCAGCGGATGCAGACGAATCTCAACGCGCTGCTCACGGGCATCAAGAGCGCCGGCGTTACGCTTGATTCGAGCGCGCTGGAACTGGGCACGACGAGCCGCGAGCAATCGCAGATGGCGCTTCGCTTCGGTGAGACGACCGCGCAGATCGCGGCTGCCACGCGTCAGATCGATTCCACCGGGCGCGAGCTCTCGAGCACCATGCGCGACGTCGAAGGCGCTGCCGAGCGCACGGCAGGCCTTGCCGACGGAACCCGCGCCGGGCTCGAGGCGGTCGACCGAACCATGCGCGAACTTGCGGAGGCGACGCAGGGAATCGCCGCGCGCCTCGCCGCGATCAGCGAGCGTGCGTCCGGCATCAATGGCGTGGTGACGACGATCGCGAAGGTCGCCGACCAGACGAACCTGCTTTCGGTCAACGCGGCCATCGAGGCCGAGAAGGCCGGCGAGCAGGGCCGCGGGTTCCTCGTCGTCGCGCGTGAGATCCGCCGCCTCGCAGACCAGACCGCGGGCGCGACGCTCGACATCGAGTCGATGGTGCGCGAGATGCAGTCCGCGGTCGGCGCTGGCGTGATGGAGATGGATCGCTTTGCCGAGAAGGTGCGCCGCGGCGTCGACGAGGTGGTGACCTCGAGCCGGCAGATGACTTCGATCATCGAGGAAGTGGGCGCGAACGCCGATCGCTTCCGCAGCGTCGCCACGGGCATGTCGAGCCAATCGCAGGGCGCCGCCACGATCTCGCAGTCGATGAGCGAGCTTGCCGATGCGGCGAAGCGCACCGTCGCAAGCGCCGAGGAGTTCGGCCGCACCGCCGAGGAACTCCAGCGCGCGAGCCAGCGGCTCCGGGAGAGCGTCGCTGCGTTCTCGCTGCGCGATGCACGCTAGGGTCTGTCTCTCGGGGTTGCCGGACGGCGGCCCAGGAGGCTCGGTGGCGCCGTCAGCCGGGTTTCCCGGACGCGTCGTCACCCTCGCCGGATGCGCCTGCGCAGCATCCGCCGGAGCGGGCGCTCTCCGCTGCCTCGAGCATGCGGCAGAGGTAGTCGACCGATCCGCGTTTCTCGAGGAACTCCGAGAACTCGCGCAGATGCTCCGGGTTGGCCAGCGTCGCGGCCACGGGGGTGATGAACTGGATGACGGCGGCTCCGAGGCCGTTCAGGGGCCGCGACATCTCCAGGAAGGCGATCGTCGGGCTGGTCAACCGTCGCTTGGCGATCTCGCCTGCGAGCTTCTCGAGGACGACGCGCTGGCTCGGGGTCGGCTCGCAGGGCTTCCCGTCGTCGAGGGCGAAGGCGTTGCGGAGAAAGTCCCTCACGTCGCTACCTTACCCGCATGTCCGTGCCGAGTCACCCTTCCCCTGCCGCGCTTTCCATCGATCCTTCGAAGCTCCGCTACATCCTCGCGACGGATTGCGGCTCGACCACGACGAAGGCCATCCTCGTCGAGCGCGTCGGGAACGGCTGGCGACAGACGCAGCGCGCCGAGGCGCCGACGACCGTCGAGGAGCCGTTCGCGGACGTCACCATCGGCGTGTCGAACTCGCTGACCGAGATCGGCGAACTCGCTGGACGCCGCTTCATCGCCGATGACGGCACCATCATCCGGCGCAAGGGCCCGAACGACCCGGACGGCTGCGATCTCTACATCTCGACTTCTTCCGCAGGTGGCGGACTGCAGATGGTCGTCGCCGGCGTCGTCGCGCAGATGACGGCGGCGAGCGCGAAGCGCGCCGCGCTCGGTGCGGGCGCCATCGTCATGGACACGATCGCGTCGAACGACAAGCGACGACCGCACGAGCGCATCCAGCGAATTCGCGAACTACGCCCGGACATGGTGCTGATCTCGGGCGGAACCGACGGCGGCAACGTGCAGCAGGTCGTGCAGATCGCCGAGCAGATCGCGCCCGCAAAGCCGAGGCCGCGATTCGGCGGCGAGTACGAACTGCCCGTGATCTACGCGGGCAACAAGGATGCGGCGCCGCAGGTGCGCGGAATCTTTGGCAAGGGCTTCGACCTCGCGGTGGTCGACAACCTGCGCCCGACGCTCGAGCAGGAGAACCTCGGACCTGCGCGCGACAAGATCCACGACGTGTTCCTCGAGCACGTGATGGCGCACGCGCCCGGCTACGACAAACTCATCTCGTGGAGCGACGCGCCGATCATGCCGACGCCCGGCGCCGTGGGCGACATCCTGCAGCGGATCGCCGCGCGCGACCGCCTCAACGCCGTCTGCGTCGACATCGGCGGCGCGACCACCGACGTCTTCAGCGTGTTCGACGGCACCTTCAACCGCACGGTGAGCGCGAACCTTGGCATGAGCTATTCGATCTCGAACGTGTGCGCCGAGGCCGGACTCGACAAGGTGCTGCGCTGGGTGCACATCGACATGGACGAGCGCGAGCTGCGCAACCGCGTGAAGAACAAGATGATCCGACCGACCACGATCCCGCAGTCGGCGGAGGCGCTGGTCTTCGAGCAGGCCGTGGCGCGCGAGGCGCTTCGGCTGGCGTATGTCCAGCACAAGGAGTTCGCCACGACGCTGAAGGGCGTGCAGCAGCAGCGCACCGTCGGCGACCTGTTCTCGCAGCAGGCGAGCGGACAGACGATCGTGGACGACATGCGACTCGATCTCCTCGTCGCGTCCGGCGGAGTGCTGAGCCACGCGCCCAAGCTGGAACAGACGGCTGCGATGCTCGTCGACAGCTTCGAGCCGCAGGGTTTCACGCAGCTGGCGAAGGACTCGATCTTCATGATGCCGCACCTCGGCGTGCTGGCGAGCGTGCAGCCAGAGGCTGCGATGGAGGTGTTCGAGCGCGATTGCCTCGTGCGCCTCGGCTGGTCGGTGGCGGCGAAGGGCGAGGGCAAGTGGGGCAAGAAGTGCTTCTCCTACCGGGTGTCGGGCGCTGTGAGCGCCTCGGGCGAACTGGCCTGCGGCGACGTCGCCTTGGTCCGCGTCGGGCCCGAGCAGGAGGTCGAGGTGGTTGTCGAGCCCGCGAAGGAGTTCGACCTCGGCGCCGGTCCGGGCAAGCCGGTGACGCGGCGTGTCAAGGGCGGCACGGTCGGGATCCTCTTTGACGCACGCGGAAGGCCGCTGGTGTTGCCCGAGAATCCGGCAGATCGCCGCGCGGCGGTGGCGCGCTGGGCGAACTTGTGGGAGACTCGCTGAGCGATGGCGAAGGCTTACACGCCCGGACTCAAGGTTTCTGCACGCGCGGCCTACCGCGGCCGCCGGCTTCTTCCCGTGCACGGCGAGGTGCTCGTCAAGGTCGGCGACGCCGTCAAGGCGCGCGACGTCGTGGCGCGCACCTACATCGAGGGCGACGTGACGCCGGTCGCGGTCTCGTCGCAGCTCGGCGTGCCCGCCGGCGACCTCGCGTCGCTGATGCTCGTGAAGCAGGGTGACGCCGTCGTCGCCGGTCAGCCCCTTGCGCGGTCGAAGGGCATCTTCGGCATCGGCAAGAAGGAGTGCGCCTCGCCGGCGGCAGGCACCATCGAGTCGATCAGCACGACGACAGGGCAGGTGATCCTGCGCGGCGCGCCGCTTCCCGTCGAGGTGAAGGCGTATGTCGACGGCCGCGTGGTCGAGGTGTTTCCGAACGAGGGTGCGCTGATCGAGACGGAAGCAGCGTTCGTGCAGGGAATCTTCGGTGTCGGCGGCGAAACCGTCGGCCCGATCCGCATGGCCTGCACCCGTCACGACCAGCCGCTCGACGCCACGCTGATCAAGCCCGACATGAAGGGCGCGGTCGTCGTCGGCGGCGCGCGCGTGACGGCGGCCGCCGTCAAGGCCGCGCAGGCAGCGGGTGTCGCGGCGATCGTCTCTGGCGGCATCGACGACTCGGACCTCAAGGAAATCCTCGGCTACGACCTTGGTGTCGCGATCACGGGCACCGAGAAGATCGGAATCACGATCGTGATCACCGAGGGATTCGGCGACATCGCGATGGCCGAGCGCACATTCGCCCTGCTGGAGGGCTTCGCGCGCGACGGTGCGGACGGCACGGGTGAACGGCTCGGCGGACGCGAGGCGAGCGTGAATGGCGCGACGCAGATCCGCGCAGGCGTGATGCGTCCAGAGATCGTGATCGCGCGCCGGCCAAGCGACGCACAGCCTGCGCAGGGCGCGCGGCCTGAGGAGGGAGCGCTCGAGATCGGAACGCAGGTGCGCCTCATCCGCGATCCGTACTTCGGGCTGCTCGGTTCGGTCTCGGCGCTGCCGAGCGAGCCCGCAGTGCTTGGCTCGGGCTCGAAGGCGCGTGTCCTCGAGGTCAAGCTCGGCGATGGCCGCAGCGTGACGGTGCCGAGGGCGAACATCGAGTTGATCGAGACCTGAGCCTGTACTGGCTTGACGCGCCCCATGGCGCAGCAAGGAGAGTTCATGCAGCGACTGAGTTCAAGGCGATTGCACACCGGACTTGCGGTTGCTTCGGCGGCGATCCTCGTGCCCTGCGTGGCGGCGCTTGGCGATGTTGGCGCCGGCGCTGCAGATGCCGCCGCCGCCGTCGCTGCGGAGGGGACCTGGTTCAAGATGGACCGTCTGCCGCTCTTCGTCATGCTGGTGGTTGTCGGCGTCGCGATCATCGTCGCGATCGAGCTCGCGCGATCGGGCCGGGTCGTCAAGATCCGCCGGATGGCGGCGCTCGATGCAGTCGACGAGGCGATCGGACGCGCGACCGAGATGGGGCGGCCTGTCCTCTTCATCCCGGGCATCATGGACATGACCGAGATCCAGACGGTCGCCGGCGTCACCATCCTCGGCCGTGTCGCGAAGACCGCGGCCGAGTACGACGCGAAGCTCGAGGTGCCGACGAGCCGCTCGATCGTCATGTCGGCGGCGCGCGACGTCGTGCAGGCCGCGCACTTCGAGGCAGGCCGGCCCGAGACGTACGACGCCGGGAAGATCAACTACATCACCGACGAGCAGTTTGGCTATGTCGCCGCGGTGACCGGAACGATGATGCGCGAGCGCCCCGCCGCATGCTTCTACATGGGCGCGTTCTACGCAGAGAGCCTGCTGTTCGCGGAAAACGGCAACTCGATCGGAGCGATCCAGATCGCCGGCACCGCTGAGCCGTCGCAGCTTCCGTTCTTCGTGGCGGCGTGCGACTACACGCTGATCGGCGAGGAGTTCTTCGCGGCCAGCGCGTACCTCTCCGGCGAGAAGGTGCAACTCGGGTCGATCCAGGGGCAGGACTTCGGCAAGCTGATCGCGATGGCGCTGATCGTGGTCGGCGTCGGGCTCTCGACCGTCGCGGCGATCGTCCCGGGCGAGATCGGGAAGTTCATGACCGGATTCAAGGATCTCATCGGAGGCTGATCCATGATGCAGCGAACCATTCCAATCGCGATCCTCTGTCTATCGGGCACCATCATGGTCGCCGCGTACTTCCTCTCGTTCGCGCAGAGCTGGGGCGAGACGGTCACCACGTGGTTCAACATCCTCGCCGCCGTCGCGCTCGTGCTTGGCGCGGGGAACCTCATCGCGGTGAACCTCGAGAAGATCTCGTCGCAGCGCGCGGGCTGGGGCTACGCGGCCATCACGCTCGCTTCCTTCGCGTTCATGCTCGTGGTGGGCCTCCTCAAGGTCGGGGCCGTGCCCGATCCGAAGCATCCGGGCGTCGCGTTCGCGGGTTCGTATGAATCCGCCGCGTCGCCCTTCGGATGGATGTACGAGTACGTGATGTCGCCCTTGACGGCGACGATGTTCGCGATGCTCGCGTTCTACGTGGCGAGCGCGGCGTTCCGCGCGTTCCGCGCGAAGAACGTGGAGTCGATCCTCCTGCTCGGCACCGCGTTCATCGTGCTGCTGGCCCAGACCGCGGCCGGCATGTTCCTGACCGGTTGGATTCCCGAGGACAGCGCGTTCGCGTTCCTGCGCCTCGACCACATCAAGACAGGGATCATGAACCATGTCCAGACCGCGGGCATGCGGGCGATCATGATCGGCATCGCGCTCGGCATCGTGGCAATGAGCCTGCGGCTCATCCTCGGCATCGACCGCAGCTACCTCTCCAAGAACTGAATCCGCACGATCCTCACCGAGGTGATGCATGACGAATGAAGCTCAAACGACCAAGGCGCGCGGATTCATCGGCGTCCTGACGCGCCTCGACCGGCGCTGGATCTTCCTGGCGATGGGACTGTCGATCGCGGTGCCGATCCTGCTGAAGCTGCGCTTCCCCGAGTATCCGGGACCGATGGCGAAGGCCACGTTCAACGCGATCGAGGCCGTCCCGGAGGGGTCGACGATCCTGATCTCGTTCGACTACGACCCCGCGAGCGCCGCAGAGCTGCAGCCGATGGCGAGTGCGCTGGTCCATCACTGCGCGTCGCGTCGGCTCAAGATGGTGTTCACCGCGTTGTGGCCGCTCGGCAAGCAGCAGGCGGACCGCACCATCGAGACGGTGCTCAAGCCGTTCCACCCCGAGTACAAGGAGGGCGTGGACTACGTACAGCTCGGCTTCCAGGCGGGCAATGAGGGCGTCATCAAGCTGCTGGCCACGAACCTGCCCAAGCAGTACCCCAACGACGCTTCCGGCGAGGCGATCGAGAATCTCCCGCTCCTCGAGGGTGTCGAGGACCTCGGCGCGTTCAAGCTCATCGCCTCCGTCTCCGCCGGCTACCCCGGCGCGAAGGAGTGGGTGCTGTACGGAAACGGCGCGATGCCTGATGCGTTCAGCGTGGTCGCAGGCTCGACAGGCGTTCAGGTCGGACAACTGCTTCCCTACTACCCGCAGCAGCTCGAGGGAATCCTCGTCGCCGTCAAGGGCGCGGCGGAGTACGAGACGCTCGTCGAGGAGAAGTACCCCGCGCCTGACTCCACGGTGATTGGACAGGGCCGCGTGCGCATGGGCCCGCAACTCGTCGCGCACCTTCTCATGATCGGCCTGATCATCCTCGGAAACGTCGCCATGATCGCGGGTCGCCCGCGCGGAGGTGCTCGGTGAACGACCAAGCAGGCAATGAAACCACCGACCGCCGTCCCGCACCGCGACGCCACACCCTCCTGTGGATCTCGCTTGCCGCGCTCGGCGTGTCTATCTGCGTGCTGAGAGTGGCGGCCGCCGCCCAGACCGGCGACGCCTCGGCAGCGGAGGCCGCGCGGTCGCTCTGGCAAACCGTGGGCATCTGGGTCGCCGCGCTCATGACGCTCGGCATCTTCTCCTTCCTGTTCAAGGACAACCCGCTGTACAAGGTGTGCGAGAGCATCCTGATCGGCGTCTCCGCGGCCTACTGGATGGTCTATGCCTTCTGGTCGACGCTGGTGCCGCAGCTCTTTGCGAAGCTGAGTCCGACGCTTGTCCGGGAGCACGTGATGCCGTCGCTGGCAATCTCTGCGACGCCGACCCAGGATTTCCTGCTCTCGCTCGTTCCGCTCGTGCTCGGCGGGATGCTTCTCTGGCGGCTTGCGCCGAAGGGGCAGTGGATCTCCGTGTGGCCGATCGCGATGATCATCGGCGTGACCGCCGGACTGCGCATCACTTCGGCGCTCGAGTCCGATTTTCTTGCGCAGATCGCGGCGACCATGAAGCCGCTCGTCGCGTTCACGTCGAGCGTTGACGCAGCCGGCGTCGAGATCCGGTCCTTCGACTTCTGGGGTTCGGTGTCGGGAGTCGTCGGAGTGGTGGGGGTGCTGAGCGTGCTCACCTACTTCCTGTTCTCGGTCGAGCACAAGGGCGCTGTCGGTAAGACCGCGCGCCTTGGCATCTGGTTCCTGATGATCACCTTTGGTGGCGCCTTCGGCCTCACCGTCATGGGACGCATCACGCTTCTCGCGCAGCGCTTCGAGTTCCTCTTCCGAGAGTGGCTTGGCATCGCGTGACGTCGGGGCCCGAGCCCATGGAGCAACGAGCCCGTCCGACAAGTCCTGAGACCCCGCCCACGCCAGCGCGTGGGCGGGATCTCTTTTGGGAGGAGTGACGGCATTCGACGGCATCGCTCGCACGTCCCGTACAGGCCGATGCGCTGCGGGTCCTGCGAGATGGCCCCGTCAGACAGAACCTAGCGGCGCCGTCGCCGCGCGACGCAGCCAGCGACGCCGAGCAGCGCAAGCGTTCCCGCGGGCGCAGGCACGGGTGTGGACGTCACCGCGAGGTTGTCGAAGCGGATGCTGCCCGTGCTACCCGTCGCGCCGTCGACGACGACGCGCAGCGCCAGCGTTCCCGGCGTCAATGGGGCGCTGAGGTTGAGCGCGTGGGACTGCAGCTCCCATGCGGTCGTGCTTGCGCCGAAGTTCGCGAAGCTGATCCACGAGAAGCCGCTCCAGTAGTCGAGGCGGTTACTCGCAAACCCAGTGGTCGACCGACGCACTGCGAAGCTCACCGTCAGTTCGCGAGCGCCGACGGCGCCAAGATCGAAGTAGAACGCCGACTTATTGGCGTCCGTCCCGACGATGGCGAGCGCGTTGCCAGCGGTTTCGCCCGGCAACGCACCGAGGGTCGTTCCTTGCATCACGGTGTAGCCTGGGGTCAGCGCGGTGCAGTCGAGCGTGCCCGAGCCGGTGGATGCGGCGACGACGGGGGGGTCGCCAGCCATGATTCCATTGAGGTTCCAGGAGGCAATCAACGACGCGTTCGCCGCACCGGCAACGAGCGCCGAGAGCGCCGCACTGCAGATGGCGGCGCGCGACGGCGTCGAGATCGGGCGGGCTGCGCCAGCGCTCGAGGATCCGGGCCCAGCCGGTCGGCCTGGCGACCGATCGCGCCCGCGCAGGCGTCGGCGGCCCTCTTTCGCAGATGCGTGACCTCCAGTACTGGCCTCTGAACGCGATGCGAGGCCACCATTCGATGTGACAGCGAGAAGGGACATGGTCCCACTTCCTTTCCCGGGCATCTGCCCGTCTTGCGATGGATTCCAGACGCTTGCATGCGTCCGACAGGACCCGGAACCTATCCGACGTTCCAGCTGCGCCTCCCGTTTCCTACACTTTTGCAGGAAGATTTCTCCGGTTGGCGGCGACCCGGTCCGACGGTGAAAGCACGGCGTGGGTGCGCCGAAGAACAGTCCCTCGATCGTGGTGCGCGCCGACCATCGTCGCCTGCCCGTGTCATGACCTGCGAGAGCGCGATCGCTTCACTCCGGTTTCCATGCAGCACTCGACTTCCTCAACTCCGGGCTGGTACTGGTCGCAGCGTGGAACTGCGATGGGACCTGTCGAATTCGATGAGCTTCGGCGTCTTGCGACCGCCGGCTCCATCACGGGCTCGACGTGGATCCACGATCCGTCGCGCGCGACGTGGATCGAGGCTGCGGCGATTCCGGGACTGGTCGACTCCGCAACGGCTTCATCGGCGCCGTCATCGCCGGGATCTTCCGCCGGCGCATCGTCGCCGGGGTTCCTCTTCTGCCGCTTCTGTGGCGAGCGTCACGAGATCGGGGTCTCGCACTGTCCGGCGTGCGCGCGCTCGGTGACGGCCGCAGCCATCTCCGGGCTCAACCCGAAGCTGGCGGCCGTGCTATGCCGCGCGAGCATTGCCGCGTCGGTTGCGATCCCAGTTGGACTGGTGGTGGTCCCGGCCATCGTCTGGGTCGTCGGTAAGGAGAACGCGGGGATCGTGCGAGAGGCGAAGTCGGCGCTGAACTGCCACATCACCATGCTCGTCGCGTGGGTTCTCTCGATCATCGTCGGCATCGTTGGCCTTCTGACGCTCATCGGGCCGTTCATTGCCGCCGGCATTGTGGCGGCGGGGATCGTCTACGCAATCGTCGTTGGCATTCTCGGCCTCATCGCGTCGGTGCAGGATCGACCATTCAGCTATCCGCTGGCGATTCCGTTCATCAAGTGACGCAACGTGCGCGGCCGTGGCGAAGCGCGTCAGGTCGCGCTCAGCCGCACGGCAAGCTCGATCGCAGCGCGCATCGAGCCTTCGCTCGCCTGATTGCGGCCAGCGATGCCGAACGCAGTTCCGTGATCGGGGCTCGTGCGCACGATCGGAAGCCCGAGGGTGACGTTGACGGCCTTGTCCCATCCGAGCAGCTTGACTGGAATGAGCCCCTGGTCGTGATAGATCGCGACGACCAGATGCCACGAGCCAGCCGCCGCATCGATGAAGATCGTGTCGCCTGGGAAGGGACCATGCACGTCGATGCCGCCGCTGCGCGCAAGATCGATCGCGGGCTTGATGACGCGGATTTCCTCGTCGCCGAAGAGACCGCCTTCGCCGGCATGCGGATTGAGTCCGCAGACGGCGATGCGCGGATTCGCAATGCCCAGGCGCTGACAGAGTTCATGCCCGAGCACGATCGGCTCGTGGACGCGTCCGATCGTGAGAAGGTTGCGCAGCTCCATCAGCGGCACGTGCGTGGTCGCAAGCACCACGTTGAGCCGGGGCGAGACGAACGCCATCGCTTGCCGCTTGGCCTTCGTGCGCGCTGCGAACAGTTCGGTGTGGCCGGGCCAGCGAAAGCCAGCGGATGCCCACGATTCCTTCGAGATCGGCCCCGTGACGACCGCATCGAGGCGGCGGGGGTCGCCGTGCGGCCGCAGGGCGTCGACGATCGAGTCCTCGACGAATGTCTTCGAGGCGAAGCCGCCAGCCTTTGATGGCTCGTGCGCGCTGCCAAGCGTGGCGGCGATGCCGTAGTCGATGACGGTGAGGTCGCCGAGCACCATGGTGCCGTCGCGCGCGTGGTCGCTCGAGGCGCGGAACCAGGTCGGCGTGATCTTGGCGCGGTCGGCCGCGGCCAGCAGCAGTTCGTTGTCGCCGTATATGACGAACCGAGCCGACGCGCGCAGCGCAGGATCGGAGAGCGCCTTGACGACGACCTCAGGTCCGATGCCGAGGGGGTCGCCCATGGTGATGCCGACGAGTGGCTTGGCCATCGCGTGCAGCGTAGCGAGCGAGGGAGTCGATGGCGGACGGCACCAACAGGGTTGGCATCGCGCGGCTGGGATCGTCGGAGTCGGAAATGAAGGGTGGCCGCAGGGTTGAGTCTGCGGAGGAGGTGATGTTCGCCGTCGACTCCGGCGCGTTTCGTTCCGGGGACTGACGTCCCCGGGCACCCGTAGTTTTTGGCGCTCGCGAGTCGCGAGCGCCGAAAATCACGTCGCGAGCGCTCAACTACCGAATCTCGACCTCACAGCCGTCGCCAAGCGTTTCCCAGACGATCGCGATGTCGTCCGCGAGGAGCCGCACGCAACCGAGGCTCTGATCCTGTCCGATTGAATTCGGCTCGATGGTGCCGTGCATGCCGTAGCCGAGGAGCGCCGAGTTCGAAGGCTCGATTCCCTCAAGGCCGAGCCAATGCTCGCCGATCGGGTTCGCCGGATCGTTGGCGTTGAAGAACTCACCAGTGATTGGGTTGCGCCACTCGGGGTTGAGGAGCTTCGAGCCCGCACGCACCTTGAACCGCCCGACCGGCGTGCCGTTCGACTTGCCGAGACCGCAGGGCAGCGACATGAACACCACGCGCTCGGAGCCAGCGCCGATGCAGAGGTCGACGCGGTAGTCGCGCTTCGAGACCACCGCGCTGAAGGGGCCCTTCGGCAGCTTCAGCCGCTGGCCCACGCGGATCGCCTCGGGCTTCTTGATGTTGTTGATGCGCGCCACCAGACGCCAGTCGCAGCCAAGCTTGTGCTTGCGGACGATCCGCTCGAGCGAATCGCCCGATTGCACCGTGTACTGGAAAAACAACTTGTCGTTGGCGTTGAAGTTCGGCGTGAAGAAGAGTTCGGTGCCGAGCTTTGCGAGTACATCGGACACCTGCTTCGCCTCGATCGGCCCGAGCGTTCCCGAGAGAATCGCCTGCGAAAGCGCTGCGCGGGCCTCGATCGGATTCGTTGCTGCCAGCGCGAGTGCGTCGGCGACGGAGTCGCTGTGTCGGGGTGCGCCGCCACCTGCAGACGGTGCGTTCGTCGGCGTTCCATCGAAGCCATTTCCGACGGGCGCCTGTGGCGCAGCGGGTGCGGGCTGCGGCGATGCCGGCGGGGTCGTGCCGGCGGGCTGCGTCGCGGGCTGCGTCTGTCCGTTCTGGGCTGCGGCCGGAGTCTCGGCAAGGAGCGCGCGCTCTGCGTTCTCGCGGTGGATCTCGGCGCGTGCGCTGTTCGCTGCATCGGACATCGCGAGTTCAAGCGCGCTCGAGCGTGCGCTGGCTGGCGCGATCGGCGTGGCCGTGACCGTCGGATCGAGCCGCGCAAGCGACGCATCGCGTGCACTCGGGACGCCTTGCACCGAAAGCGCGGGCGCTGGCGCCTCTCCCGACTCGCTTGCCTGGTTGCGCATGAGCCAAAACGCGCCACCAAGCGCGGCGGCGGCCGCCACTCCGACGACGAGCCCGCGGCTCGCCAGCGACGACTGGCTGCGACGACTCGAGAGAACGGGGCGGTCGGATCGGGTGGATTGGCTAGCAAGCGCCATGAGTTTGCCTCGTGATTTCGCGCCGGGCAGGGTTGCCGGCGAGTGCATGTATGCGAACGCGGACGCACGGCCGACTCGGTCCATTCCGACCCGGTCTGCGCAGCGCGTGTCCGAACCCGGCGATCGTAGCGAGGTTCGCGGCGAAAGGGTACGGCCCCGACCGCCGGACCCTCGCCCGCCCGTCGTGGCGCGGTGCGGGCGGCCAGCTACCCGCGCGCCGCAGCCGCGCCGCGCCCCGCGCGGTGGCAGCGCGTGATACCCCGGTCGGTGACAAGCCACGCGACGGGCCGATCGTGCGGGTCGACAGGCACGGATTCGACGACCTGCTCTGCGAATCCGACGCCGACCGTTGCCGCACGCGCATCGGGCCGCAACGCGGCGAGCAGCTTGTCGTAGTGCCCCTGGCCGCGCCCAAGGCGGTTTCCGAGGCGGTCGAAGGCCCGGCCTGGCACCAGCACGGCGTCGACTTCCCGTGCGCGGACGCGCCGCGTGTGCTGCGGTTCGACGCGAGGAGCGCGGATCGCGTGCGCATCGAGCGTCCAGCGCGTGGAATCGAACACGTCGGGCATGCCGGTGTCGGTGCGCAGTTCGACCAATTGCATTGCGCCACGCGCATCGACGGTTGGAACGGCGACGCGCCAGCCGCGCGCGGCAAGAGCGGCGATCGCGGCATCGACGCACGCTTCGTCGGGCAGCGCGCGGTACGCAAGCAGCAACCCGCGCCCGCCGAAGGCCGGGGCGCGCAGGGCGAAGTCGGCGACGCTGCGCGACTTGCGCTCGCGCTTGAAGCGCGAGAGCGCACGGATCGCGGCGCGCACCTCGGCTCGCAGCGCGCGCTTCGCGGCACGCGAGACGTCGGGCGCGTTGTCTGCAGCGGCGTCGTCCGCGGCCTTCGCCGGCATCGCGGTCTTCGCGGTCTTCGCGGTCTTCGCGGTCTTCACGGGCTTCGTGCCCTTCGCTGAAGCCTCGGACTTCGCCGGATTGAGAGGCTTCGCAGATTTCTCTGCGGGATTCTTCGCAGACTTCGTCGCGTTCGTTCGAGGCGCAGGTTTCTTCATCGTGATCCTCGTCGCATCATGGTGTCCTGTCGATCGTCGATGGAACGGTACCGTCGCGCACGCACTGCCTGGTTGCGCGAATACGCTCGAGATGCTCTCCGATCGCCTGCTCGAGCCCTCGGTTCGTCGGGCGGTAGTAGATTCGCGACACGCCGAGATAGTCCTGCGTGCCGATGCCATCGGCGCGATCGTGCGGATACTGGTACGCGCCAGCGCCAGGAGCGAGCGGCGCGCCATCGTCGCCGGTGCGCGTGAGGCGCCGCTTGGTCTGGTCGAGAATGGTGAACGGCACCGGCACGGTGCGCGCCTCGCGCGCGTCGGCAATCGCTTCCCATATCGCGCACGCGGCAGCATTCGACTTCGGTGCGACGGCGAGAAACGTGACGCACTGCGAGAGAATCAGCTGGGCTTCGGGCATGCCGACGCGCTCGACCGCGCTCCAGCACGCAACCGCCGTCTGCAACGCGCGCGGGTCGGCGTTTCCAACGTCCTCGCTCGCGAAGATGGCAAGGCGCCTGCAAATGAAGCGAGGGTCCTCGCCGCCGACAAGCATGCGCGCGAGCCAGTAGACGGCGGCGTCGGGGTCGCTTCCGCGCATCGACTTGATGAGCGCGCTCGCGAGGTCGTAGTGCTCGTCGCCATCGCGGTCGAATACCGGAATCTTCCCATCGAGCGCCGCGCGTGCGAGCGCGAGGTCGATCTTCGGCTCGGCATTTCCGCGTACGGCCGCCGCAGCCGTCTCGAGCGCAGAGAGAGCGCGCCGCACGTCGCCATCGCATGCGCGCGCAAGATGTGCGCACGCGTCGTCGTCAAGCGAGAGCCCCGCGACGCCGACGCCGTCGGCATGGATGAGCGCGCGGCGCAGCACGATCGCGACGTCTTCCTCGCCGACCGGCTGCAGACGGAAGACCGTCGAGCGCGACAGCAGAGCCGGTGCCACGGCCCACGTCGGGTTCTCCGTCGTCGCGCCGAAGAGGATCACGCTTCCTGCCTCGACTCCCTCGAGGAGCGCATCTTGCTGGTTGCGCGCAAGGCGATGGATCTCGTCGACGAAGAGCAGCGTGCGCCGGCTCGACTCGCCGAGACGACGTGCGGCCGACTCGATCTTCTCGCGCAGTTCCTTGACGCCCGTCGTCGCGCCGTGCGCGCGTTCGGTGCATGCTCCCGTGCGCGCCGCGATCACTTCGGCGAGCGTCGTCTTGCCGGTGCCGGGCGGACCCGACACGATCATCGACGAAAGCGCGTCCTGCTCGATCAGGCGCCGCAGCAGCGCACCTTCGCCGAGGCAGTGCCGCTGGCCAGCGATTTCATCGAGCGTTCGCGGCCGCATGCGAACTGCAAGCGGCGCCGCCTTCGCGCGGCGTTCCGAGCGGATCGGAGACCACAGGTCCTCTGCCATGCGCGCATGGTACGACGGCGACATGCGGGAAAATCGTTTGAATCTCAGGGATTTGCGCTTCACTTCCGTGCCTTGCCTTGCGAGACTGCGCGGATGCAGCGATCGATTGCGTGTGGACTGGCGGCCTTCGGAGTCTTGCTTGCGGCTGCGGTCCTGCTTGCGGCGCTGCCCACCGTGCTTACGCGTCCAGGCGCGCGGGAGGGCGCGCTCGGCGAGTTGCGCGCCGCAGCGAAGGCCGCGATCGACGCGCCGCTGCCGGTTGCGCCGACGGCGCCGCGTCGACAGGCGCTTCTTGCCGCGCCATCGTGGATCTGGCAGGTGGGCGCGGTGCGCGCCGACGCCACGGCGACCTTCTTGCGCGCCTTCGCCGTTGAAGGCGACGCCCGCGATGTGCGCATCGTGGTTGCCGCCGACAACAAGGCCACCGTGTCGCTCGATGGGCGCGCGCTCGGCACGTCGACCGAGTGGTGGGAGCCGAGCGAATTCACGGTCGGCGCGCTGGCCGCCGGTCGGCACGAACTCGTCATCGAAGCGCGCAACGAGGGCGGCCCCGCAGGCGTGTGCGCGGTGATCGAGTGGACAAACGCGTCGGGCGGTCGCGAGCGCATCGCGACCGATGGCGCATGGACGGCGCGTTCCGTCGACGGCATCGACGCAGGCGCGTTGGTCGTCGCGAAGCTCGGCGAGGGCGCATGGGGCGACGGCGTGTCGAGCGCATTCGGCGCGACGGTCGGCGACATCGACCGCTCGATCGCGGTGCCGCCGGGGTTGATCTGCGAACTCGTCTATGCGGTACCGAAGGCGCGCGGCTCTGTCGTGGCGCTTGCTCCCGACAACCGGGGCCGCATCATTGCGAGCGCGCAGTACGGGCCGCTCTTCGCGATCACGCCCTGCGCCAATGGCGCCGATTCCGCAACGACGAAGGTCGAGGCGGTCGAGCCGGCGATCGGGTTCGCGCACGGCCTTCTTGCGGTCGACAACGATCTCTTCGTCGTGATCAGCGAAGGCGGGCCCGATGCGCGCGGGCTGTGGCGGCTGCGCGACGCCGACCGCAACGGGACCTACGACGAGAAGAAGCTGCTTGGATCATTCGCGCGCGATGGCGGCGAGCATGGGCCGCATCAGGTGGTGCTTGCACCCGACGGTTCTCTCTGGGTCGTCGGCGGAAACCACTGCGCGCCGCCCGACGAGGCCGTCGCCAACTCGCGCGTGCCGCGCGTGTGGCAGGAAGACATCATCGCCACGCGCATCTGGGATCCGAATGGCCATGCGGTCGGCGTCATGGCGCCAGGCGGATGGATTGCGCGCACCGATCGCGAGGGTTCGAAGTGGGAACTCATCACCGCGGGATTCCGCAACAGCTACGACGCGGCGTTCGATGAGCTTGGTCGCGCATACACCTTCGACAGCGACATGGAGTGGGACATGGGGCTGCCGTGGTACCGCCCGACGCGCGTGTGCGAACTTGCGAGCGGCGTCGACTACGGGTGGCGCTCGGGCAGCGGCAAGTGGCCCGCATGGAGCCCGGATTCGCTACCGGCAGCGGTCGACGTGGGCCCGGCGTCGCCGACCGGCGTCCTGTCGTCTGCGGGCCTCCAGTTCCCCGCTCCGTGGAACGACTGCATGTTCTTCCTCGACTGGACCTTCGGCACCATGTGGGCGGGCTGGCCGACCGAGGATTCGAAGGATGCTTCGACGCCGACGCTGCGCATCGAGCCATTCCTCGCTGGTCGGCCGCTGCCGCTCACCGACGCGGTCGTGATGGAAGGCGCGATGTACTTCGCGGTCGGCGGGCGCAATCTCCCGAGCGCGATCTACCGCGTGCGTGCGGAGAATCCGATCGCGATCAAGCGCGCGCCGAAGGAGCCGCCCGCCGCGCTCGTCGAGCGGCGAGCACTCGAGAAGAGCCATCGAGCGCTCTCGGGCACCGAGGCGCAAGCCGCCATCGACCGGGCGTTCGTCGCGCTCTCCTCACCGGACGCAGGCATCCGAAGCGCCGCGCGCATCGTGCTCGAGCATCAGGACCCGACGCTCTGGCGCGCGCGCGCCGTGGCGCCGGCCGCTTCGCAGCAGTCGATCCTTGCGCTCGTCGCGCTGTGTCGCACCGGCGACCCATCGCTCGATGGCGCTTCGGTCGCGTCGCGGCTTGCCGCGCTTGAACCAGACGTGCGCGGCACGGCGCTCGAGCGCGAGTGGTTGCGTGCGTGCGAACTGTGGTTTCTGCGCCTTGCCACGAAGTCGGACGACCTTGCGGATGGCGACGCGCTCAGGCGCGCGGTCCTTGCGCATTTCCCGGCGAAGGATGGCGTCGACGGCGCGCATGAGCTTGACGCGCACCGCGCCGCATGGCTTGCGAAGATGAACGCACCAGAAGCCATCGTCGTCGCAGTCGCGCTTCTCGAGAAGCCCGACGTGCGCGAAGCGCCGGGCCTCGGCAAGGGCGCCGACGCGGCGCTCCTTGCGCGCGGCGGCCCATATGGCCGCGCGGTGCAGGAGATGATCGCCAACGCTCCGGCGCCGCGGAAGATCGCGATCGCCTACGCCGTCCGCGACGCGAAGAACGGCTGGACGCCCGACCTTCGCATGCGCTTTGCACGCGCGATCGCCGATCTCCGTCGCGCAAGCGGCGGCAACTCTTTCGCAGGTTTCCTCGGGCGCATCAGCGCCGAGTTCGTGGCGAACGCGCCGGATGGCGACCGCGACTTCCTTGCGATGACCGCAGCCGGCAAGCAGGCGGAAGAGGCCGTGCTCGTTGCGCGGGGCCCGGGCCGCGCCTGGACGGTGGATGCGATCGTCGCGCTCGCGCCGCAGTTCTCCGGAGGCCGCGATCACGCCGAGGGCATGCGCGCCTACCGCGCGGCGCAGTGCGCGCAATGCCATCGTGTCGGCGGAATCGGAGGCAGCGGTGGGCCGGAACTCACTGCGGTTTCGCGGCGATTCTCGCTCGAGGACCTCGCGACCTCGCTGGTCGAGCCAGACAAGACGATCAGCGACCAGTATCTCAACAGCGACGTCTTGCTGACCGACGGCCGCGTGATGACAGGACGCATCGTCGCGGACGCGACCGATGCGATCGAGCTTCGCCCAAGCCTGCTGTCGGACGCACGCGAGCGCATCGAGCGGAGCGCGATCAAGTCGATCGGGCCGAGCAAGACTTCGCCGATGCCGGCGAAGCTCCTCGACACGCTTTCCGAGGGCGAGCTCCTTGACCTCATGGCATACCTCCGCTCAGGCGGCGATCCGGCGGACCCGGCGTTTATGAAGATCGACGACGACGGATTCCTCCAGATCGTCTCCAGCTCGCAGGCAAGCACCGGCCCGGCTTCGCCGCTCGCCGCCTTCAGCCACGACCCGCGCTTCTGGTCG
>Ga0068876_10001432_pt1 | contig 18707 bp, 14 predicted proteins | sample NOAtaG_6_FD_66442 | JGI IMG/M metagenome (GOLD analysis project Ga0068876, IMG submission 66442) | Freshwater lake microbial communities from Lake Erie, under a cyanobacterial bloom - NOAA_Erie_Diel5S_2200h metaG | ecosystem: Environmental > Aquatic > Freshwater > Lake | place: USA: Ohio, Lake... | reverse complement strand
ACACCAGAAAGGATTTTAAAAACCATTTTCTAGATGTATTAAAAATTTTGATTAAGTTTTTGTTCAAACTTTTTTTAAAAAGTTTACTAGAACAACTAGAATTTTTTACTTTTTTACACCAGAAAGGATTTTAAAAACCATTTTCTAGATGTATTAAAAATTTTGATTAAGTTTTTGTTCAAACTTTTTTTAAAAAGTTTACTAGAATTACTAGAATTTTTTACTTTAAAGACTAAGAAAAGATTTTAAAAACTATTTTCAGATTTTTGTTCAAACTTTTTAGAAAAAAGTTTAGATACATTAAAAATTTTGATTAGGTTTTTATTCAAACTTTTTTCTAAAAAGTTTACTAGAATTACTAGAAAGTTTTTATGTAGTTATAATATAAATGTCATCAACAGCGCAAAAATTACCATATCGAAACATAATACAACGAGATAATAAATTTGAATTAGATAAAACTAAAATCTATAAGAATAAATCTCGACTTAAACCGAGTGGATTATGGTATCAAATCAATAATAGCCATGAAACTGAATTTGGGGTTTTATTTTGGGGAGAACATATTTATGAATTGGTATTAGATGCAAAATGTGTATGTCAAATTACTAATCTTTCTGGGCTGATTAAATTTAATAAAAAATATGGTCTAGATTTTACTTTCAAGGATGAAATTAGCGAAAATAAAAAAAAGAGAGCTAAAGAGTTAGATATTCATATTATAGAAGAGGATGAAACAATCAAATCCGGACACATTAAATGGGATATTCTTGCAAAAGAATATTGTGGATTTGAAATAAAAAATTACTCAAAAATAAAAAAAAAATTACTTGCGAAGGTTGGATATGATGGTTGTATGAGTCAATATCTATGGTTTTTTTCGTTGGATTTTAGTTCAGGATGTTTATGGAAGTTAGATGCTATTAAAAGTATAAAATACTGGGGAAAATTAACCTAGGAATTTATAGTCGCACAAGCTAACATCGTGAATGTATTATGAATAAAGCGTGAAATTATCTAAAAGAATCTATTTACATTATTGAAGATTTAAAATGAACAGAGCACAATAAATAATCAAGGTTTATTCGTTTAATGATGTGTAAATTATGATTTTTATTAACCAATAAGTAAGAATGACGTTTTTATTAGGTTTTTTTATCCCCAAAAATAGGAATGTTTTTAGAACATATAAAAATAAAATCATTAGCAAATGAAAAATGACTGTTAGTTTTAAATGTGCAAAGACTTAGAAAGGATTTTAAAAACCCATTTCTAGATGTAATAAAAATTTTATGATAACTAGAACTTTTTACTTTTTGACATTTTTCTAAAAAGTTTACTGGAATAAAATTGAATTGTGATTATCCTAATGATACTTTAGTAAAAATGACTGAAGAAACTGAAACTACTAGATACTATAAGTCTCAAATGGATAATTTGAGTGAAAATAGTTATCCACATAAATTTGTATCAGATTATCCTAGAATTACCTTAAAAGAATTTCATGAAAAGTATGATTATTTTGAACCTGAACAATTTGATAACACTATAATGTATAGTCTTTGGGGTAGAACACATACACAAAGAAATTGTGGGAAACATATCATTTTTATGGATTTGAATAATGATGATCAAAAGCTTCAAGTAATGGTGTGGGATCAACATTATTATGATCAGGAAGCTTTCAAAACACTTTCTAAAATCTCAAGAGGATATATTATTGGTATTGAAGGATATCCTTACAAAACTAAGCAAGGAGAACTGAGTATTCGTGCAATTAAAATTGAAGTATTAACACCATGTTTGCATCAAATTCCCAAGAAGTTAAACCAGAAGTCTGGATCAACACCACTTAATAGTGATGAATTGATGGCTTTTTTTGGATTTTCTGATAAGGAAAAGCGATTTCGTGAGCGTTATCTTGATTTGGTCATTAATGAACAATCTTTTAAGGTCTTTAAGACACGAAGTAGGTTAATAACTTTTATTAGATGTTTCTTGGATAAAAAAGACTTTATGGAAATTGAAACTCCTATATTAAATATGATTCCGAGTGGTGCAAATGCTTCACCTTTTAAGACACATCATAATGATTTGAATACAGACATGTTTTTGCGTATTGCACCTGAACTAGCTCTTAAAATGGCTGTTGTAGGTGGGTTCAATAAAGTTTATGAACTTGGTCGTGTTTTTAGAAATGAAGGGATTGATCGAACTCATAATCCAGAATTCACAAGTATTGAACTGTATCAAGCTGATGCCGATTATAATACATTGATTTCTCTAAATGAAGAATTACTTCAAGAATTAGCTATGTATCTTCATGGTAAAACTCAAGTTAAATATCAGGATCAAACAATTGATTTTGCGGGACCATATCCAAGAATAGACATAATGGATTTTCTAACAAATAAGTTTCCAAATTTTCCAAATATCAATTCATCTACATTAGGAAGTGAATTATTAGATTTCTGTATTAACAATCAAGTATCATTGCCAGCAGTATTATCATCAAGCACCCTTTTAGATAAGATTATTGGTCATTTTATTGAACCTCTGTGCCAAAATCCAACATTTATTTGTGGTCATCCAATTATAATGAGTCCTCTAGCTAAACCAGATAGATTTCGTCCCGGATTAACTGAACGATTTGAACTTTTCGTAATGGGTAGAGAAATTTCAAATGGCTTTACTGAATTAAATGATCCTAGAATTCAACGTAAGAATTTTGAGGAACAACAGGCTCAAAAGGATGCTGGGAACGATGAAGCCCATGGGATGGATGAGAATTTTGTCAAAGCTCTTGAAATCGGTCTACCACCTACAGCAGGTCTAGGAATAGGTATAGATCGTCTAGTTATGTTAATGACTAATCAGAATGACATCAGGGATGTTATAATGTTCCCCACTATGAAATAAATCAAATAAAACTTTTTAGAAGAAAGTTAGGTCAAAAAAACTTAACAGGTGTATAAAAAAATTTTAACAAAATTTCTAGTTATTATTAAATATTAAATTTTTTATTCAAAAATTTTCTATATCAACCTCAGAAAAAGTTAAGTTTTTCACCTAATACATTATCTTCAACAAAATTCATTGCTTTTTTGTTAGAGTGAAACATAGATCTTAATATATATGATATCATACCAGCTTTAATAGGATATTGATGATAAGCAGGTTCTCTAAGATAAAGTTGTCCGGGGAATGTATTTTCAAATGAATTTAAAATGTTTTGATCTGGTGTGGTATTATCTGGAACGTTCTGGTGAAAATCTATAATGGCGTCATGAAGTTGTGTTGCCAGTTTAGTAAATGACAATCCGCCGACACCGGTGCATAATCCAGGACATAATATTTCAGTTATAAGATTTTGAGGATTCATTGTATTATATTTTTCTACAACTTTAAGAATTGATATCATAGCGAAATAAGCATTACGAGTATTTCTGACATCTTGTGGGAAAAACATGGTTGGTGCTGAAATTAGAAATTGATTTTTAGCTTGGTGTTTTACTATAATTGCAGAACCAACAGGTAAATGACAATCTGGAGTTTTTCTAGGAAAATATTGCTTTATAAAATCAGAATCAATATAATCTTCTAGATTATCATGATTAACAGTAAGACCTTTTTGAGTAAGGAATTTAATTGCATCAGTTGCCAAATTATGATCACTTTTAAAAAGTTTTTTAATAGTATTTAGGGTTTTATCTAAAAATTCAGTAGAATAACCAGTTTCTAATTCACCTCTATAGTTAAGCGCATTTAGCATATTTTGAAGTGTATCATCAATACCAGGTAATACTTTATCGGCTAATGGAGCATCAATACCACCATTCATCCATCCAAAAGAATTAGCGGGTGATACAAAAGCAATATTGGGATACTTTGAAGGTGTTTTATATTCGGGTAAATCTAGGATATTACATGTGATCGTTTCTATTTTAAGTGTGAAATTTGTAAAATCAAATGTGGTTTGATCTTTAAAATTTGCTTTTAATTCCCTTTCAAAATCAGGGTATAAATCAAAGAATTTAAGAGTTAGTGTATAAGACATCTTATACTTATTTTAATCAACAAAACAATTTCAATTTTTTTTCATATAAGTTTAAAAAATAGCCTTTTTTGTATATTATTTTATTAATAAAATTGAAATTGATTAAGATGTATAACTAAAATTAACAAAATGTCTGACCAAACCAAGTGTTATTCTGTTGGATTTATTTCATCTAACGGAGATTTTACGTCGATCCCAATGGATCGTCGTCATATTGAAGCAAAATTTAACGAAATTGATCTTGTTGTCCAAGAGGAACAAGATTATTTGAACAGATTCAAACATGATATTGAAACTGAATTCAGATTTCCAGTTAAACTACTAAGTGTATTCGGGTTTTCCTACAAAATTGAGGATCAAGATTGGGTTATTATGACAGTCAAAGACAAGAGGGAAGCCGAACGAGAATATGCTACTGCAGTTAGCAGTGGACATCAAGCTGTTCTAGCCAAACAAGACAATAATAAGATTTGCACAGTTAAAATTGGACGTCTTCAGTCTTATCAAAGGATGTCAATTCGGTTCAGTTATTATTCAACTTACCAGATTACATCTGATGCTCTCTGTTATTGTTTTCAATTGACTTCTATGCGTCCTTATGTCAGTGAAGATGTTGTTCCAGAAGGACTTCCAGTCTGGCATAACCCATCTGAGAATCAATCTGAATTACCATATGGAATTATTCTAGAGGCAACGTTTAATCGTTCAGAGCCTTTTAGTGTAAATTACATTTCAGATAGTGTTCAAACCTTTCAATCGAATGGAAACAGTGTGGTTTTGTCACGGCAAATTTTGGATGGAAGTATTAATGTTTCTTTTCAGATCATGCCTTCCAATGGATTTACATCAAGGGGATCTGAATGGACTGATCCAGAAGGACAAAAATATTTTCAATTGTGTTTTGCAAATTATTTTAATGATAGGGATAGTCCGGTGGAAAATTCAACTGATTATTTTGATCCAGGAGTTGATGCTGATTGGGATATTATTAGATCTGATGATGATAATTCTGATACTAAATCTATTCCAGATGCACCAAAGATCAACAGACGAATTATTTTGATTGGTGATGGATCTGGTTCAATGGGTGGTGATCCCATCAAAGATCTAAAGAATGCAATGGAACTTGCAATTAAGGATTTACCTCGTGATAGTAAGTTTGCAATGGCAATGTTTGGCAGTGATTACACATTTTATCCAGATGATATTACAAATTCAGATCGAACGATGAATATGTATATTCAATTTGTACACATGCGCATTAAATGTGATGGATGTGATAAATATCCTATTATGGGTGTTCGTTATAAATGCAATGTGTGTGATGATTATGATCTTTGTCAAAAGTGTTTTGAATATGAGAAGAGAAAAAACTTTCATTATGGAAGTCATACATTTACGGCAATTGGTGGACAACAAGAAAAACCAATGATGACATCATCAAAAACAGATGACAAATTTTGGTTGACACAAACTGATGAAGATATCAAGAATGCCATGAAATGGTTGGGACAAAAATGCACCAGTGAATATGGTGGAACCGAAATGTCTAAGGTTATTGATGCTGCCTACAAGCGCATCTTGAGTAGTAGGAAAGATGGTGAAAAGTATCATGATAGTATTTTGTTCATGACTGATGGAAATGTATATGGACAAGATGCTGGATTGACTGGTTTGATTTCACGTCATCAAAAGGAAAATGATATTAATTTCTTTTCAATGGGCATTGGACATAGTCATTCTACTGAACTTGTTGAAAAGATGGCTAGAGCTGGTAATGGTTATTGTAGTCATGTATTCTTTTCAGAAGCTATTCCAGAACAGGTTCAAACTATAATGAGATGTTTGAATACAGCACATGTTCGTGATGGTAGTTTGGAATGGTTAGATTGTGAAGTTGAATACACTTCAGACAAGCCTACTAAGCTTCTATTTGAGAATGAACCTCATTATGTTGTAGCAAAAGTAAAGTCTGTTGGCGATAATCCACGGGTTAGACTTAATACTACGTGCAGAGGGGTTTCTAAGACTGTTGTTGAGATTAGTTTGAAAGATCTATCCAATAGTCAATTTCCATTGGATCAGTCTTTTGCAATGACTCGGTTGAAGGAACTGATGAATGACACAACTGGTACAAAGAAGGAACGGATTGATCATATTGTTGGATTGGCTATGAAATATAATGTGATCACACCATATACTGGTGCAGTTGGTGTGATTAAATCAAGTAGTCCATCTGACGCATCCAAGATGACAACGATTAACATTCCAATTGCTTATCCCACATGTGTATTCAAATCCACAAGTGCAAGTACAAGTACAAGAAGTGCAAGTGCAAGTGCAAGTACAAGTGCAAGTACAAGTGCAAGTGCTTATTTTGATCCTGCGTATGACACTTTGCGTTCCGCCCCTGTCATGAACTGGTGGGAACAACGACGACCAACTTTACGAAGTATTCCAAGTGGAGATGATCGGGAACGGAAAATGAAACAGAACATGAATGAGGGCTCCTCTATTCGTAATGATTTGATAGGTCAAGCCGAAATGATGGATGCAGAGCTATTGGATCAAAATAGGTGTATTAATCGTATTAATAGTATTAATCAGACAAGAAATAAGGAAAGTGGTCATGATGAGTCCTATCTTGTTAAGAGTAGTGGAAGTTATGAGAATCAATATTCAACTAGATCTTTGCATTTGACTGAACCTACGAAGTCTGTTCCAGTAAAGAGTGCACCAACGAGCTCTGTTCCAGTAAAGAGTGCACCAACGAGCTCTGTTCCAGTAAAGAGTGCACCCACTAAGTCTATTCCAGTAAATAGTGCACCCACTAAGTCTGTTCCAGTAAAGAGTGCCCCCACTGGATTTCAGTCACCACCTATTGGTAATGTTATTAATAGAATTGGAGGTTTTTTCAAGGGTGTTTCTGGATCTATTAAGGGTTTGTCTAAATCTACTAAGAGTGTTTCTGAACCAACCAAGAGTGTTTCTGAACCAACCAAGAGTGTTTCTGAACCAACCAAGAGTGTTTCTGAACCGATCAAGAGTGTTTCTGAACCGATCAAGAGTGTTTCTGAACCGATCAAGAGTGTTTCAGAACCGACCAAGAGTGTTTCTGAACCAATTAAGAGTGTTTCTGAACCAATTAAGAGTGTTTCTGAACCAACTAAGAGTTCTTTTGGATCAGTCAACGATTCAAGGGTTAAGAGTGCGACTGTTCCAATCAAGAGTGTATCTGATCAACCTAAGGGTGATGTTCAGATGGTTTCTCGGAAATATACGGATGATGAAAAAATTATGGAAAATTTGATTAAGAATCAGAACATTGATGGTTCTTGGTCAATTGAAAATGTTAAACAAACTGGATTATACTTGAGTCTGTCTGCATCATGTGGTGTAGATGAGAAACTATTGACAACTGTTCTTGTTGTGGTGTTCTATCATCGTATTCTTTCTCTGAATTCCCGATGGAATAATTCATACAAGAAAGCTCTGAAATGGCTGATCGAGAATGATACTAAGAAGACAATGGTATTTAATCAAACCACTTTCATGCAACTAGTAAATAAGTTGACAACTTAGAATAATTTAATAAATGTGTATTAATAAATGTGTATTAATAAATTATTTAATTAAAAATAAACTTTTCAAAAGTTTATAAATTTTTTATATTAACTGGATATAGGTTAATGTGAATAATAAAAAATTGAATTAAATTATTATTATGTGAATACTTTTAACAAATAGTAAGTAATGTCTGAAACAGAAACATGTTATTCAGTTGGCTTTATTTCGACTGATGGAGTTTTTACAAAGATTCCATTGTATCGTCGTTATTTGAAGGCTAGTTTTAATGAAATTGATATTATTGTAAATGAACAACAAGATTATTTGAACCGATCCAGTAATGATGTTGAGACTGAATTTAGGTTTCCAGTCAAATCTGTAAGTCTCTTCAGATTTCAATACAGAATTGATGATGAGGAATGGGTCGAAATGCAAGTGCATGAAAAGGAGGAAGCTGAAAAGACATACGAAACAGCTGTTAGTATGGGTCATCAAGCTGTTCTAGCAAAACAAGATAATGATAAGATTTGCACAGTCAAGATTGGACGTCTCAGGTCTAACCAGAAGGTGTCAATCAGCTTCAGTTATTATTCAACTTATCAAATTACATCAGAAGCTCTCTGTCATACTTTTCAACTTACATCTATGCCTCCATACATTAAGGATGGGGATTCCACAGAAGGATTGCCAGTGTGGCATAATTCATTTGGTGGTATGTCAAATCTACCATATGGAATTAGTCTGGATGCAACGTTCAATCGTTCCGAACCTTTTGATGTAAATTACATTTCTAACAAGGTTCAATCCTTTCAATCAAACGGAAACAGTGTGGTTCTACCTAGACAAACATTGGATGGTCGTATTAACGTTTCTTTCCAGATTAAGCCCTTGAATGGATTTACATCAAGAGGATCTGAATGGACTGATCCAGAGGGACAAAAATATTTTCAACTGTGTTTTGCAAATTATTTTAAGGTGAAGGATAGCCATGTGAAAGATTCTACTGATTATTTTAATCCAGAAGTTGACGGTGATTGGGCTATTGTGAGTGATGATGTTGACTCTGATGGATCACATAGTATTAAGGATACCGTAGTATCTGAAACATCTAATGTTATTCGTCGGGTTGTTTTGATTGGAGATGGATCCGGTTCAATGGAAGGTGATCCTATTAAGGATTTAAAGAATGCAATGGAACTTGCAATTAAGGATTTACCTCGTGATATTAAGTTTACTCTAGCAATGTTTGGGTCTACTTACCGTTTTTATCCGGATCAATCAGTGCAAAAAACGATTCCTCAACAATCTTTTATGTCAAAGGGACAAATGGTGCATACTGGAATTACATGTGATGGATGCTCAAAATATCCTATTGTTGGTGTTCGTCATAAGTGCGAAATGTGTGCAGATTATGATCTTTGTCAACAATGTTTTAATCAGAACACAACATCACCGTTTCATTATCGTGGAAGTCATACCTTTACAACAATTACTGGACAACAACAACAATCGAATGAAAAAGAAATGTGGCTTGACCAAACTGATGAAAATATGAAGAAAGCTATGCGGTGGCTGAAATTGAATTGTGATTCAACTTATGGTGGAACGGAAATGTTTTCAGTTGTTAATGAAACCTATGATCGTTTGATGTCATCTAGGAAGACAGATCAAAAATACCAAGATATGATTTTGTTCATGACAGATGGTGATGTTCAGGGTCAAGATGCTAGATTGTGTGAATTGATTTCACGTCATCAACAGAATATTACCTTCTTTTCAATGGGTATTGGTCATAGTCATTCAACGGCTCTGGTTGAGAAATTGGCTAGAGCTGGAAATGGTTATTGTAGTCATGTATTCTTTTCTGAGGATGTTCCCGAACAAGTTCAAACTGTAATGAGGTGTCTCAATACGGCACATGTTCGTGATGGTAGTTTGGAATGGACAGATTGTGAAGTTGAATATACTTCAAATAAGCCTACAAAACTTCTGTTTGAGAATGAACCTCATTATGTTGTAGCGAAAGTTAAGTCAATTGGAAATAATCCACGTGTTAGTTTGAAGACTAATAGCAGAGGTGTTCTAAAGACTGTTATTGAGATTAGTTTGAAGGATTTACCAACGAGTCAATTTCAGTTGGATCAGTCTTTTGCTATGACTCGGTTGAAGGAATTTATGAATGACTCAACAATGTCAAAGACTGATAAGTGTCAAAAGATCATTCCTCTAGCTATCAAGTATAATGTGATTACACCATACACCGCATCAGTTGGTGTAGTGAAATCAAGTGATCCATCAAACACAACTGAAATGAAGAAGATTAACATTCCAATTGCGTATCCTCAACGTGGATCAAAGCAAAATGTTTATCCAACTCAAACTTTTCTTCGTGGTGGTGGTTTTACCAATTACCAGAGTAGTTGTCCTCCACCACCATACTCTCAATCAACTAGGAGTGTTGAAATAACCATGAGAAACAACATTGAAAAAGTTCTAGAAAGGGGTGTAAAACTCACCGATATAGGACAAGAACTTGATGATAGTTCTTCATTTGTGGGAGACTATTATCGTAGTCGTTCCCAGGATGAATGTGAACGAGGTAGTTGGGGTAGAGGAAATAAGAGAAATACACCGAATACACTGGGTGATTTATTGAAAGAAGCTAGTCGTATGGATAGTGAACTGTTGGATCAGAATCGTTCAATTAATCCAAAATCTGTTCGTTCTACAATGTACGTCGAACAGGGTGCTCACGAGGATTATGGAACACCAATGAAGAGCGCACCAATGAAGAGCGCCCCAATTGGTGGATTCAAGTGTACCCCTCAATCTTCTCCTCTAAAGAGCGTTGGTAATTTCTTTAGCGGTATTGGGAAATTGTTTAAAGGTAATAGTCAATCGGAAACACCTATGGAGCAAGCACCTACACCAATGAAACAAGCACCCACACTAATGAAACCTTCTCAAGTGAATGATGTGCCTATGAAACCTTCACCTACACCTACATCTACACCTAGTGTACAACCAAAATACACAGAACAACAAATTATGGAGAATTTGATTAAGTGTCAAAATTTGGATGGTTCATGGACACTTGAACAAGTTAAGAAATCAGGATTATATTTGAGTCTTCCATCATCATGTGGTGTAGATGAAAAGCTTTTGATGACTGTTCTAGTTGTATCATTCTTTCATCGTATTCTTTCTGAAAGTTCAAGATGGATCACTTCATACAAGAAAGCCCTAAAATGGTTGAACAATAACGATGTCAACAAGACTATGGTATTAACTCAAACTACTTTCATGCAGTTGGCTACACAATTAACCGCTTAAAAACTTAAAAGTGTAAAGTACATTAAGATATGTTAAAAAACCTTAAAATTTAAAAACCTTAAAATTAAAAAACCTTAAAAGGGTTTAAAAATATTTTTTTTTTTCTAGATCTAATTCATATGAATCCGATCAAAGAAATCATAGATGATATACAAAAAGCATGTGTGAAAATAGCCACATTGATGAATGAATATGATCCATCTGAACTGGGTCAATTAATAGGTATTGATAATCATTCAGGTGATCACATAAAAAAATTAGATGCACTAGCACATCAAACTCTTCTTCATTATCTAGAACATAATTCTAATGTTGGTGCTATTATTTCTGAAGAGCATGAACAAATATATCAAACTGGTTCTCAAGGAGCATATCTAGTAGCATATGATCCTATTGATGGTAGTTCAAATATTGAGTTAAATATAACAACCGGAACTATTTTTGGTATTTATTTATTAAATTCATATGGACAAATAGAAACACCTAGACAAATAGTAGCATCAGGTTATTGTTTATATGGTGCAATTACAGAATTTGTGTATACAACTCAAGATATGAATGGAATAAAATTCTTAAATTTACCATTGATACCAGGTGTTGATCCAATAGAAACAAAAAAGAATTGGCAAATTCCAAGAAATCAGAAGTTATATTCTGTGAATCAAGCGTATTATCATCAATGGATTAGCAATGAAATGCGTAATAAAGTAAGTCAATGGATGATAGACGGATATAGTTTAAGATATGTGGGAAGCATGGTAGCAGATGCACATAGAACTCTAGTTAAAGGAGGTCATTTTTTGTATCCAAGAACAATAACACATCCAGAAGGAAAAATTAGATGTTTTTATGAGGCATATCCGTTTGCTTTTATTTTTGAAAAAGCAGGTGGGACAGCTAGAACTGATCAATTTGATAATATATTAGATACTAAAGTTAGTAGAGATCCACATCAAACTATTTCAGTAGTTTTATCTGGATGAAACTTATCTAGTAATTAGTTCAATATCATTAGTATTAATTAGTAATTCTTGTAAATTGAGGGTAGTTTCAGGAACTACTTTACGAATAAATAAAGCTCCAGTTCTTCTAGCATTTTGAAGATTAGAACTATTTAAGTCCGTGTATGTTTGTGGATATGGACGATATTTAGGATCTAAACTAGGATTATTCCAATCATCAAAGGTTAATTTACGGTTATAATAGGGTATGTCAAATTTATCCAGGATATTAGCAAAGTAGTGTTCATCTGGACATGACATGTCTTTATAGAGGTTTGTGTAATCATTTTGGACAATATATTTAGCGGTGTCATAGTTGAGAGCCATCCATTGACTAACTTTTTTAAATTTGTGTTGAGGTAAAAACTTAGGATTACTTATTTGTTTATATCTAACATATGTATGCATATTTTGTTGAGCATGTAGAGAAATTATATTATGATGGGTTTGATTAAGATCATTGTAAATATAATCAAAATCATATAATGGTATGCAACTATCAGATACTAATATAATCATTTTATTATTATGATCTTTAATGGCATTTTGGAATAGTTTAATGGTGGCTTTAACTAAACTAACTTTCCCCCATTCAGTTGGTATTTGATCATAACTAGGTATAATATGATTTTTGAAGAAACTAGTAATTTGATTAGGTTTTTTTGGATGAACATAAATATTATATAAATGTTCTTTACCTTTGAAGAAATTACCCCAAACATCATGCTTGTGTATATCACCAACAGTTAAAAAACAAAAGGCAATTTTGGGATATGTTTGATCTGAAAAACCTTCTTTTATTTTACCGTTAATATTTTTAGAGTTGTTGTTAATGTGGATGGTGTTATAGAAAATTAAGAATACTAGGATACCCATAACAATCCATGTTGCTATTTCCATATTTCTTTTAATTGACATAGAGATAAAAAGAATTTAATGTAATCATTATAATTATCAAATAATATGAATAATTTAGTTAAATGTGTATTGTGTAGTTTTGAATCACCCAAGGATAAGATGACACATGTTCATGATATGGGGAAAATAACATATGAATGTTGGGATGAGGTTAATTGTAAGAAAAGAACACAAGAGAAAAAGAATCAATTAAAGAACAAGAATGATGTTATTCTTAAGGCACAAAAGGAAAAAGAAGAAAAAGAGAAACGATTATTTATGGATGAACAAAATAAAAAATCTATAATGAAAAGGGCATTGGAACAATATGATATTTCAATGGAAGATTTATTGGAATATCAGGAAACTAATAATGATGGATATGTTCATTATTTTGACTATACTAATCATGTTGTATATTCTTGGAATACTAACATAAATCAATGGTCAATTGGGAATCCAGAATTAACACAAAAAATAAAGAATGATATGATGACTGAATGATTAGATGAATTAAATTTATTTAAGTGGGTTTAATTACACTTAAAATTTATCGGACTTTTATACAAAATGTTTTTTTATTTAATTTGCAATGCTTCGATTGGAAATTATCAAGAAAGTCGTAAAAAATATTTAACAACCTTTATTTATGGAACTATTGTATATATATTACTACATGCTTTTCTACATACTTCAAATTCCCAAATCGCTATTTATCTCAAAGGGTATTTTTGGTTAATAGTTGCGTTAGATTGTGTTGCAATGTATTATTTATATGCCTATATAGATGGTGGTGGTGATGATAGTGTTGACGGTAATGAAGGTGAGAAGAAAAATTTAGAATCTTTAGTTAATAGTTTATATAATCAAATGACAGGTAATAAAAAGACATCTGACGAACAGAGTCATGTTCCAGTTAAATCTAAAGCTAACCCTACTGAAAATAATAAAAATAATGATAAAGAATCTGAACCTAGAGCATATACTGAAGATGATATATCATTACAATCAACTGCTTTAACAGATTTACCAGTATATGAAGACGATAAAGAAGAAGAGATGTATGATAATGGATCTGAATCAGGTTCTGATGTGGATTTAGATAAATTTGAGATGACACTACAATAATTAAAGTCAAAGTTTAATTTTTTTATTTTTTTGTTGAGATGATAAAGGATCTAGATCATCAATAGGTCTTTTGTGTGTATTCGTAATTATTTCTGGTATAAAATATAATTCACTATGTCTACGTGAATGACAATCTATTTGATTTGATAATGTGGCTATAATTTGTTCAAAATTAACTTTAAAAGGAAACATAACATCTTCTCCCATTAAACACCCATACATAGCTTTAGTCCATATATTATCCCTAAATGTGTTATTAAATGTGTTATTATTAACTGATTGTGAATAATGACTTTGGCTAACCTTCATCATTGAATTAGTAATCTCTGAGTTTTTTAAGTGAAGCATTGGCAAACTACTATAACAACCCCATTGTTTATTCAAATTTTCACTAGTAATAGGTGAATCTAATATTAAACCAAATAGATGAAAACCTTTCATTTTATAGATCCGTATGGGGATAAAATATGGTTCAAAATATCCTATATCTGACAACCATTTTGTAAATAAATCTCTAATGTGATTTGTGGTAAAAGGTAGGGGTTCATCATATTTAAAAACTGGATAAAAACTCTGATTATCCTTTAATAAATAATAGAATACTGATTTAACTAGGAAAATATCTTTTGAGGTGGTGATATTTTTAATGTTATTTTTAATGTTCTTGCAATCTTTAGAATTTGTATGGTCTTCTGTTTCTAAACTCATATCATTAAAGTATTCATCTAGAGTTAGACCATTAGATTTTTTGTAGAAGGCAAGGGGGTTCCAAACTAATGGGATAATACCAATATATTTTCCATCAAAATTATTATTTAGATTGGGATCATTTTGAAAATCTCGGACTTCTTTGGATAATTTAATAGGTAATAAAATATCTTCCCAAGGCATAATTAATAAATGTGATGATAAATTTTATCAATAAATATTATTCAATTTTTTATCATATAGATTTTCTCATATAGAATTAAAAATATCATGAAAGAAACTTTTATTCCAATTCTAGTTCTTTTAATACTTTATTTAGTTTTATCATTAGAATATAAAAAAGAGAATTTTGAATCCTTAAAGCAACATCAAAAGCAACATCAAAAGCAACATCAAAAAATTTATACACCTGAAATATTAAATCCTGAAGTGCAACCTAGAATTTATGCTATTGCTAATTCAATTATAAAGAAAATAAATGATGATTTAAAACAGAATTATCAACTGGGTCAATTTGAAAATGTTATTGAAGATAAAGATACAGAGGGTAATCCTAGATATGTCTTAGATTTTTTTGTTTATTTAATGAATAGTGAATATGTCAATGATATTACACGTCGATTAATAGCAGATGTTTCTATCTATCTTAAATCCGGAGAACTTCAAATTAATACCCTTAACTTCAGTAATTCTATAAAAGATCAAGGACCTCAATATCTACCTATAAAAGATGATAATGTTGATCAATTAATTATTAAACCAGAATTAACCGGAAAAGATTATAATCCTTCTGGGGGGGCACATTTAAAACAATTTAGGGGATCCCTAGAATATGGTAAATTTGATACTTTAGTTGGATCAGAAGAAAATACTAAATATAAATGTAGAGATGAACATCAAGATTGGATATTACCCACCAAAATACAAGAAAAGAAATATAATAGGGTATTTCCATGTGTTGATTATGGTGATTGGTGGGATACTAATGGAATACAACTAACTAAAACTGAAGAGGACGGTTTGAAGAAACTAGACACAAAATGTGCACGAAATTTTTCATCAGAACTCAAATCAAATGTTGATACATCTTCTCTTAAAGAAAAAGAATTAGACAAATGTTATAACTCATATAATACCGCTACTACACCTAGAACTATAATAGGGAATTTTTACCCAAATCATGCATCATATAGACCAGATCATCATACATTAGATAATCATTGGTTATTTAAGACAGATACTGATATTATAGGATTCCCTCATGCAGGATCTAGTAATACTGGTTATTAATATTTATATTAAACCTTACATTATAACTTTTTTCTTTTTATAGTAATAAGTTTATGATAAAAAAACAATTAAAAGTATAAAATGGATTTATAGGATTTATAAGAAATTTTTATAATAGTTATAAATATTTTATATGGTTATTAGTTGGATGTATATTAATAGTAGGTATAATTTTTCTAGTATTATTTATAATAAAACAGGGACCTTTTGTAAATACTTCTAAATTACCTCCGAAACCACCACATCCTACACCTACACCTTCACCTACCGGATTAAATAAAATAATAGGTTCATGGATAAATGCTATAGATCCAAGTTCATATAAATTGGTTAATGAGGGAAACCAAAATTTAATAATGTTGGCATCTTATTGTCCGGATCCGTGGTCTCAAAATTATTCATGTTCAAATAACACTGTGTTTTCATTATTTCGTTTTACTGAACAACCTAACCCAACCCCAGTTCCACCATTACCACTAATGAGTGATTTAATAGATTTGGTTAAGAATGCTAGAAGCCGTCTAGTGTCTGGGGGTAAAGTATTAGTATCCATAGGCGGATCAAGTTTCGGTTTACCTGATTGGAAAAACCTACTTTATAAATATTTACCCCCTTCTCCTCCACAATCATGTCAATGTCCAACTGGATCTTATTGGTTTGCATGTGATGGTGATGCATCAACATGTTGTGATGGTAGTGGCAAATGTGGAGGTGTTATTGAAATGCCTGGATGTTGTGATAGTACCTCAACAAATCCACATAAATGTTGTTGTGGTTATGGTTATAAAATTCAAACTGATGCAAAAGGTAATAAAGAATGTGTTTCTATAACTCCTCTAAAACCATGTAATTATTATGGTGTTATAAATCAATCAGCTATCGATCAATGTATGCAAGATAGCAAAATGTCTGATTTTGATAAAATGACATGCGTAAGAAAAAATACAGATCCAGTTAAAGCTTATGCAGATATGTTAAATATAATAGGTGCAGATGGGGTTGATTTTGATTATGAAAATCCAGATACAGATGTATCTAACGCATTGATTCAATTTACTACAGATTTAACTGTATATATGAAAAAAACATATAATAAGGATTTGTATTTTTCAATGACAGTTCTCTCAGGCAATTCGTATTTAACTTATCAACCAATTTATGATTCTTTTGCTAGAGATGATTGTCCATTTGATTATGCTATACCTATGTTATATAACGGTGGTCAGTTTTTGTATGATCCAGAAGCATCTGTGGATTCACAATGTAATTGGAATTCTTTATTGGATGTTTGGCAAAGTAAAACATTTGGTAAAAAGACTCAATTAATTCCAGCTTTTATTTGTTATACTTCACCTCAAAGATGCACATTTGATTGCAAAGAATTAACATTATTTATAGATAATTATATCAAAAAATCATCGGGAAAAACTCCAGTAAATGGTGTAGTTTATTTTTATTATGTCAATGATCCATCTTCATATGATGTCGGTCTTTTGAATAATTTAACTAGTGCATCTTATCAATGTTTTACATCTAATTGTAATTCTTTTAAATGCACTGATACATTTCAACAATGTTCTAAAAGTGTATGCTATCAACAATCCGAATCAACATATACAAAACCATCAAAACCTTTATTAACTTCATTTAATGACTATAATAGTATGTTTAGATCACATAAATTATACTAAAAATTGAATTGATTTATTTTATGTATAAAAAAATATAAAATGTATATGTTAAGAACGCTTGCTCAAAGGAGTCGTCAAATTAGTCCTAGAGTATCAAATGTATATTCGGTAAGGACTTTAAGAACATCAATTAAAAATTTTTCAAATGGTGTTGAACCGTGTTCAAGTACTGAAATAAATCAGTTAATTAAATCAGTGGATAATCTTAATGCTACACAATCTAAGATATGTGATCGTATTGATTTTCTTATTGCTGGTCTAATTGGGTATGCTATAGCTCCAGCATTTGCATTATTATTGATGATTTAATAGATGTCTTGAAGAAATTAAAATCTCCATTTGGTTAAAATCAGATCATTTTTAAGATGGATTTTTAATAACAATCAACAAAAGATTTCATAATCTTTAAAAATATAGAATAATTTGATAATGTCAAATAAAAATTAGAACAGCATATATTACAAAAAATTGATTTTAGTTATAATATTTGACTAAAAATATATATGTTAAGAACACTTGCTCAAAAAAGTAGTCAAATTAGTTCTAGAGTATCAAATGTATATTCTACAAGGACTTTAAGAACATCAATTAAAAATTTTTCAAATGAAGTTAAACCAAATGTGGAAACGGATATTAATAGAATTATAGAATCATTAAACGAACTTAATGCCACCCAAACTAAAATTTATAATCAAGTATGGTATATTACTTGTGTTGTATCTGGATTTGGAGGATGTATGGTAGGTTATTTGTTATCTAGTTATAAAAATTCGATGGAACAAGAACAAATGAAAGATATTAAATTGTTTAACGAAAGGTTAAACGATAGTGTAAGTAAATGGTGTGATAAAATCAGTTAACAACTAGGAGCAATAAGTGATCAATGTATCAGACCCACGTAATCATCTAAGCATTATTTAGAGCGGTGCGTATTTTAAATGCCGATTCCAGCTAGAATACTTTTAATAATTTTTATTGGAACTAGAAATGAAACTAAAAAAATAATCTAGTTCCAGCTAGAATACTTTTAATTTT